>Ga0247824_10001025_pt1 | contig 14920 bp, 3 predicted proteins | sample 13C_PalmiticAcid_FD_194412 | JGI IMG/M metagenome (GOLD analysis project Ga0247824, IMG submission 194412) | Soil microbial communities from agricultural site in Penn Yan, New York, United States - 13C_PalmiticAcid_Day48 | ecosystem: Environmental > Terrestrial > Soil > Agricultural land... | reverse complement strand
GGGGGGGGCAGAGGGGGCGCATACCCAGCCAGTGGTGGACCCAGAAGTACGGCACGCCGTACATGAGGAAGACAGTCTTCCAGCCGACAAAGGTCGAGGCGTAGTACAGAAGGCCGGCGACAATGGCGAGGCCGAGGTCCGAGATGGCAATGAAGATGGCCTCGCTGTCGCGGAAGACGGCGCTGGTGGGCTCAAAGTGGCTGACGCGCCACCAGCTGCCCTCGCGCTGCTGGCTGTCGGGGCCGGCCGAGACGTTGAACAGCAGGTACGCCTGCCAGCCGGCGAGCTGGTGCATCAGCAGCTTGAAGACCTGCACGACGGGGATGTCCTCAAACAGCTCGCGGTCGAGGTACAGGTCCGCCAGGCGGCGCTTCTCGCGGTCGGCCTTGGTGTGCGGGACAAAGGCCATGTCCTTCTCCATGTTGCCGGTGAAGCGGTGGTGGCGGTGGTGCGAGAACTTCCAGCTGAAGTAGGGGACCAAGAGCGCCGAGTGCAGCGCCCAGCCGACGACGTCGTTGAGGCGCTGGTTGACCGAGAAGGCGCCGTGGCCGCACTCGTGGGCCAAAATCCAGACACCGGTGCAGACGAGACCCTGGACGTAGCCGTAGACGATCCAGGCGGCAGTGCGCCAGGCAAAGTTCTCGATCTGCGGGATGTAGGTCAGGGCGGCCCAGCCAAGGGCCACGACCATGGTCACGTCGCGGACCACATAGCCCAGGGAGCGCCAGGTGGACGGGACGAAGCAATGGGCGGGGATGGCGTCGCGGATCGTCTGAATGTCGGGGTACTGGGGCCCTTCGTTGAGGGTGATGGGCGCCGTCTTGGCCTCGCCATTGGCCTTGCGGCTTCTCGTCGCCGTCGTGGTCGTGGTCGCCATGATGAGATCTGGCAACGAGGGGTCTGGCAGAAAGTGAGGATGGTGAGAAAGAGAGGAGGATGAGAAGGAAAGGAAACCCTCAAGCCTCGACCACCCGGGACAGCCCGCACTTTTCTTTCATCCCCTGGTCTCATTTTTCCATTTTTTTTTTGTTGACCGCCCCCGGCTTCTGCCAACCGCCATGTCCACCTCAAACGGGATCCAGCCAACGGGTACGATAACAAGCGAGGGCACATCCATGCTTGCTTGGCTGGGGACAGGATTAAGATTGCACCCAGATCCCAACCGGACACGGGCCAAGGGGGGGCTGATGGATCTTGGGCCCTTGGCTCGTCGCCCCATGCTGACTGTGTTCTCTGTTTGTCCACAGCAGGCCAAATCCCTTCCCCAAACCCTCTCTCGAGCCTCTCAGCGTGGGGGTTGCAATTGAGTGCGAAGCCGGCATCGGAATTGGTACTGATGGTGGTTGGCATGATGTCGCAAAAGCAGCCTCCAACTGTGTAACCGAGACAGGCGCATCATGTGAAATCAGGGTCCTGTGGCCCACTCCAACGTGGCCGCCAATTGAACGTTCCCGAAACAAACGCACGCCCCTTCCGCAGGGGAAAATCCACTAAAGGGGCTGCTCCAGCTCAGTCAGGCATGGCGAAACGGGGGGTAAAAAAATCTGCGGGCCAATCGGCTTTTAGTGAGCTTGGCAAGAACATCCAGGCTGGTCCATCCTGCCGCCAGGGGCCCTGGATTTGAGTGTGGCCATCTGCGGCATGCAAGTCATCCTCTCTGTTACACACAAATTCCGACACGGGGGGCGAAGGGGGGGTCTCGCGGCTTGAACTTACAGGTACTGTGTGTGGATGGACTGCGGTAAACGCACCTCGGCGATTCACCTGGGTGGCATCTCAACGCTTTTCTCTTCCACTATGATGATAGCAAAAGATACACCAACAGCTTTTCGCCATCCATCCAGGCTTTCTCCCTTTTTTCCTTCCTTTTCCCCATGTGCACAGCAGAAGGGGCATCCTCTCTCAAGGGCCAGCGGGGCATCTCCCCCATCCCTACTCCCTAGCCCCGCGGGAACAGACCGCTCGTCAAAGAAAGACCCGAATAGCATGGCATGTCCTCGTCAACTCGTCAACCGTACATGGTGATTGCCACCGTAAATCGCAAAACACCCAATCCTGGACTTGGGCCAGAATCCCCCAAAGCGCCCCTATTCGTTCCTCCACCTTTTCCCCTTACTGTCCCTTCCTTGTCCCAGCCCTCCCAGTAATGTACGTCAAAACAGTCGCAACGCGGCGACGCAAATCCCAAGGCGCGCCCCCAACGAACGCACGTGGCTGGTTAGCCAACAGTAACCGTGCCAAATCCCACAAGAAGCGAAAGTCGCCGTGTCGCTGAGAAAAAAACACTCGACAGATAACCATATGTCCCCAGCCCAAATCCGTGTGGTGGGCCAGTGACCGCTGAGAAAGAACGAATGACAGATAAAGGGTATCATGTTGCTGCAGAAGTCCGACGGACCAAATATGAACTCCAAGAATGCAGACTGTGGCCAGCAGGCAAGCCCAAGTTGTGGAACCAGGCTCAAGTCGGGGGTCACTTCCTAATAAAGCGTAGAAGCGATCGAGCTCGTTGAGATGTCCGGATTTCAGTCGACGGCCGTGACAGACTTCTCAGCGCGTGCGCGCATATAATTGGCGTGCGTCTCGAGGCAGGATGTGATCAGTCGGGTCACTGAGGGCTTGGTCAGTATTCTACGCGTAGACAAGATGTGCACACTGGGACGGATACTTACCAGGCCATACCGCAGCTTTGTCAAACAGGTAAGCCGTGGCCCTCAGGAGCTTTGTTGCATATCCCGCACCGTCGTCCATCAGGAATCGGCCATTCATGCCGGAGCTGACCCCGTTCCCACCACTTATGTTGCCGAGTTGAGTCGAGTCCATGTTCATCTTGACTTCGGTAGCGCAAATAATCTGGTCAATCTTGCCCAACAGCTTCACATCCTCCTCCTCGAGCAGCATAATCGCCGGCACTTGCGAGAGATCAACATTGTCCCGGCCCAAGATTCCCAGGTAGCGTCCAACACGGTCCTGGAGGGTAGCGACCCACTCGGCAAGAACCTGGGCACGATCAAAAGCACAGAGCGTCGCCTGCAACGGCAACTCGCGGCTGGTCAAGTTGGCAAAGGTGACGCCAAGCTTGTTCGAAGCGGAAAGGGACTCGGCCGCGAAAAAGGCCGCCTTCCGCAAGTGCTTCTCTCTGCGGTCTGTCGACCGGCAGTTGGAGGCCTGGGCCTGCGGCTGCAGCGGCTGCTGAGTCAGGACGGGGTTGATGATGCCAGAGGCCGGCAGCTTTGGGACACCAAACTCCGGGGAAGAAGTCTGTGTCGGCGGTGTGTCGGCCGCGAGGGGGTTCGTCCCCGGCGTGCTCGAGGGATCCGTGGTGCCCGAGTCGGCGTTGGAGGCCGGGGAGTGCTCGGCGTGCTGGATGATCTCGGAGCCCCTCGCCAATTCTTCGGCCATGCCGTCCCAGTCGCGCTGCCAGAACTTGTCCTTGGTCCGCGAGAGGTTGACAAAGAGACGAATATAGGCAAGATCCAACAGGGGAATGCAGTCGGCCGAGAGCGGCCCTGCGCCGTGCGGGTTAGGTCGTTCAGGGCTGTGATGAGGATTGGTTGCCCAGGCGGCGTGCCAGGCCCGCAGCGCCGGCTCGATGTGACGGTGCATCTTCTCGGTTTCCTCATTCGTCCAGACCTTGTTGTGGTGCCGCTGGCGCGTCTCCCAGATATAGTTGTGCAGCGCGTTGATCAAAATCAAACAGCCAAAGCTGCTCGGTTTCAGGTCGCTCTTGGGCAGATCGCTGACATTAACCGACGAACCGAACGGTTGGCGGACATCGGTCAGGGGGCGGGTTTGCTGCTTCTCGTTGGTCCGCAACAGCTGGCCTAGGGCCTCGTGGAAGGTCATGCGGTTGTGGTTAGCTGCTGCAACCCCGCCCGTGGCCCGGAAGGCGGCGGCGCTCTCCGCGGCGAAGAACTCCTCGTCACAGGGAAGGTCGAGCAAGATCTCCGAGTTCGTCAGGGCCGGCGAGTGATTGTACGCTGACACGAGGAGGCTGGACATGGTGAAGACGGCATAGAGGGTCCGCTTCCGCTCCTCCATGGCCTTCCAGTGCAGCCACTCGGCGTGCTCGTCGGCGTTCTTCCTCTCGGATCCGTTCCAGCCGCCCGCGCCGTCGGCATCCAGCATCTCAACGTCCCGCGCCGAGGGCTCAACCCGCGCCGGCCGCAGCAGCTCTGCCCCCTGAGCAAGACTTACTAACGCGGCAGCATGGGTGGTCGCAATCTCTCCGGATCGCTTGTCGCCGCAGTTATGACCATAGACGACATTCAGGAGCATCGCCTGGACCAGCCACACGGGAGTCTCGACCGAGGATTCCTGCTGCTGTGAACTGTGGTCCGACAGGGGAGTGCGCCGAATGGATTCTGCCTTTCTTACGTTCGCCTTCCTCCTCTCGTCGAGATACAGCTGGATCATCTTCTTGGCCATTCCAAACAGCTCCATGGACACCTGGTGTCTCAACTCAAACAAGGCACCAATGGCCGCCATAGAAAGAAGTAAGCACCCGCTCCCCCCAATGCCGCTATTTCGCCCGTTAGCTAACAATTGCGCAGGAATCTCGAACGATAGCGTCGGTATGTGGACAAACGGCAGGTGGGGGTGAAAGTATCGGAGGTAGGCGCCGACGTATCGCCGCAGGTCTTGGGTGTTTGGTAGGTTGCTGTTCGGGTCGGAGGTGGTGGCGGGTGCCGCGCCGGTGGTGATCGGGGACGGCTGCGTGGCGAGGGGTGAGGTCGGCTGTGTGGCGAACGAGTATCTCCGCGTACCAAACTGGGACGCCTGGGAGGCTGACAGTGCACCTAGGATGGCATTTCTTGTTGAATCAGTGATTGTCGAGAGGGATAAGGTGCCATGATTACTACCATTCATCGAGGACGGCGTCTCCGGACCGGCACCGAAAGTGAGCGCTTGGTTCAGGTTCTGCGTGTTCAAGCCCGAGAGGACCGTCGGGCTCAGAGAGTTGAGCGAGGGCGGGGGGGTCGAAAAGTAGTTGTCCCCCATGGTCTTGGCCGATGATGGTTGTGGAGACAAGGGCGCGCCGTTCAGGAGATCTGGGAACACGGAGCCGCTCATGTCGAGTGAGAAAGGGTTCGTCAATTGCGGGGGCCCCATGATGGAGGGCTGCCACATCGAGCTCGTCACGACCGAGGTCGTGTGGTGGTTCGAGCCGTCCACCATGACGTCGCTGAGGCCGCTCTGACTCGTGGTGCTGAGCGCAGAGGGCGAGGAGCCGTCCACGGCGGTCTCGGTTGGCCCGTTGTTGAACGACATTTGATGATCGAAGCCTGTTACCCAATCGAAGGCATCATCGAGCGGCTGGCCGGTCGCCGACATGTCGGGAAGCCCGTGCGCAAATGGTGACAGCGGGTCCATGGCCATGGAGGGCGGGGAGTCGTTATAGTGAAGAGCGTTAGGATTGATGGTAGATCCTGGGGAGCCGCCAAAGAATAGGCCGTCGAGCTCGAACTCGGAGCCGAAGGCCATAGCCGGGGCGGTCCTGAGGCCGCTGGAGAAGTCCAGGCCCGTGATGCCATGCGTCTCGAGTTTGGGCAGGCCGAGCGGCGCCCCGCGATGGGCCAAGGCCGAAGCCATGCCAAAGGCCTCGAGGCCATGGTGGGTTGGCAGCCCGATCAGACTCGGATGGCGACTGTGGGTCGGGGCCATCCTCGCGACCTGGGCGTTGGCAGCAGCAATCATCTGCATGGCCGCGCCGTCAACATGGCTGATGGTGTTTGCCCTGGGCCTCATCGAGGCGGCAGTGCCGGTGGCGGCGGCACCGGGACCCACAACGCTGTTCTTCCGAACCCGGCCAGCACCGGGGGTCGCTCCACTGGCGCTCTCGCGGCGATTGCGCGGGCGGGAGGACGGAGTCGTTGTCTGATGCAGCTTCTGCTGGTGTCGTAAGAGCAGGTCACGGCGCGCGAAGCACCGGGCGCACTCGGGGCACTCAAACGGCTTCTCCTTGGTATGCGACCGCTCATGGCGCTTGAGATGCTCCAGGCGGGCAAAGGAGCGCTGGCAGGTGTTGCAGATGTGCGGACGCGGTTTGTCGGTCTTGGGCGGCGGAAACGCGGCGGGGGTCTTGGTGTTGACCATGATGGTCGAGGCTTTGGAATCGAAAAAAAAGACTCGTCAGCTCAAGTTCACCAACAGCATGCGCAGCGGTCAAAAAAAGCCACGAATGAATGCAAATCTATCGGCCTGCAAAAGGTGGTGGCATGGCGCTGCGGCGGCGGCTGCTGCCGCTACTGCCGGTGCCGGTGCTGGTGCTGGTGCTGTTGGGCTGAACCTACCGGCTTCGTCGCCTGCGGGCGCACTGCCGGCCGCGGCCGAGGGCGACGACGAATTGGACATGGCAGCGACAGCGTCGAGCTTGCTGCCAGCGTCGTTGGATACAGTCATCGTCCTGGAAGCGGGAGTGCGGTTGTTTCGGGCGGCCGGGCGACTTTGTGCGAGCGGAACACGAGGGCGGCGGTGGTGAGCAGTGAACGGGGAGCGGGAGTAGGAGGCAGGTAAGGAGAGTGGGGAGCAGGCAGGCAATGGAGACGGCAGCGACAACGGCGGGCGGGTCGCGTAGCGGTGGAGCAGGAAGCTCTATTGGAGAGAGAGAGACAGGGAGGGGCGCGACGGCAAGCTCGACCGTGGCATGCTATTTTGATGCAATTGCTGGATTTTTCGCTGGTTCGGGGTCGCTGCAAGCTTGGTCGTGTTGGTCTTGGTTTTGGGGAAAGCTCAGGTCTCCGACCGTCTCATCACGCTGGGAAAGTTGTGGTTGCAAGAGCAAAGAGAGAGGGCTGGCCCGAGATAGGTGGGCTGCTGTGTCTCTGTGGAAGCGGGAGCCATGGACCACCATTGGAAGGAGGCGCACACACACGAGCCCGGCCCCCCTGGAACTCCCCTGGGCCCTGGCTGGCTTGGCTGGCTTGCCCAAACCGGTGCGATGCTGCGGATGGCGAAATTGGGTGCAAGTGCCTCGAGCACTTCGAGGGCAAAAATACCAGCCCGGCGGCTAGGCTAGCCGGTAAACGATCGCACAGTACCAATATGTTTCAAGCCAACTGTGCCGGGCAGCAGCCGTGCGCAGGCAGTACGTACCCCATCCACGCCATGCCGGAGCAGGGAAGGAAGCCGCCGGGGGCTTGCAACACACCATCGACGCAGAGCAGTCTCGTGGCACCGGGCCAATTCCTCGATTGCGAAGGCAGAACGGGCGATCCATGTTCGATGGCTCCACGCCAGTCCCTGGTTAATCTCTGACGCTCTGCGGCTGCGGCTGCAAGACATGGGAAATCTGGCGGCGCCTGGCATCACTGGTGTATTCCGCACACAGCATGAATGGAGATACCCCGAAGGGGATGGCTCGCAGAGACTCGCAGAGACTGGCGGAGCCAGTTTGGCCGTGAGTCAGAGGCCTTCGCTCTTACCTGCGACACAGACTCGCACAAAGGATCCACACACGTCAACAATCAACAGCGGCGAGAGCGGGCAGCAGCGAGCAACGAGCAACGGCTTCTGCACACCGACGTCGCAATGTGGGACACAAGACTCGGCACTGCATCCACCGTCCTGCATACCTCAGATTGGTGGGTTATGAACGCAAGTGGAGGTACAAATCATTGTGCAAGGACAAAGACATTACTAGTGAATGCTTTCAGCCTTGGATTCTCTGGAATCGCGGTGTCGTTGAATCTCTCCTCGTCTGGATCTGACCTTTCGCAGTCAATGCCCTCGGCGAGTGGGTTAGGTGTTCGTTCGTCAGCCTAAACGCAGGGAATCCAGACCGCAACGTCCCCTGATAACCGCACAGGAAGTGATATGCTTTATATATCCCGGCAGGTAACTGATCCGTACTTCTCTCTGTGAGGTTGTTCAGAGGCGCCGTGGCATGCATGATATAGCCCGAGGTTTCGAAACGGCGACAACGGACGGCACTGCGCGGCCCGCTGCGAATCAAGACTGCTTGAGTCTTGAGGGTGTGGTCCCTGGCTTCCGGGTTGTCTCATCCATGCAGATGGGCAGGGTCGGCATGCAACTTGCCCGTTTCTATCGTGACTCCCTGCAGCTTCCAAGACTCGCTGGTGAAGCAGAGCAGATGGGACGGCTGTTGTGTGAGAGCCTGGCTGAGCCTGGTCACCCCATGCCATCCATGGCTGCAGTGGCCGTCTCATGGCGGCGCAGTGGCCTTCCGTCTGATTGCTCAGCTGCATGGGGCGCTATCTCTGTCAGGGCTTAGCGCATCCCACCTTTCCGCTCTGTTCTGCCTTCACAGTGTCGCAACAAGATCCCACACAGAGCCTCTGATAAGGGAACGTCGCAGACGCTTTGTCGGTCGGCCACCATCGTGGACCGCGGGAAACCGCGCATCAGACGGCTGTCTCCAGTTTCAGGGGGGGTGTCAAACTCGCTTTGAACAACCAAAACTGCAAATATATAAACAAAAAGACAGTGGGAAGTGGTCAAGATTACCGTCCGATTCCTCGTGTCGATTCACGAACACATGAGACGTCGTGCGCATTTGCGACCAGAATAGCTGTCCGGAAACCTGCGGCATCTCTGTGAGCAGCTCCAAGCGCCCAGCGGAAATGGTGATCCCTGTTGCCCGCGGGTCAGTTCAGGGGGTAGGCTAATAATATTGGAGACAGGTTGGAAGTGTGCTCCCGGCGACTCAGACACCAAGGACGTGTGTCCTGCGAGCATTCAGCCACAGCGAAAAAGGTCCGGATATATGCTATCAACAGTTCAGCATTTTGGATTTCGATTTCTGTAAATGGTCTTCTGTCCTCACCCGCCAACGTTCAACGGTCGGGGCAACTCTCGGCGGTGGCAACCTCGGGCGCGCCCCCATGCGGGAATCGGAAGACCAGGTGTTTCCTGATCGACAGCCGGGCGATTCTATTAATATAGCCGTTCCTGCTCCCTGGCTGCCTGCAGCGTGTGGGCGCTGGAACCGCCAACGTCAAGAGGGCACAGTGTGTTACGTACAACTGGGCTCCGTCGCCGTTCCTGGCCCCAGTTCTTGCCAAGGTGTGTTGAGATCCGAGACCATCGACCCCACTAGGGAGCTCTGCTGTCGTGGGGTGGATGGTGGGGAGTGTCCCAAGGTTGTAATCCAGGCTCGCCCAAGTGAAACTTGTGCATACTACGGAATATACTGCATACTTTCCTGCGAGAGTCAGGCGATGGGTACACGCTTCTGATTTCTAGCAGCCCGGCCATACCCTCGTCAACCCAACCGGCCGCTCCAGATCCGGAGAGGGCAGGTTTTTGCTGGGCTACGCGCGGCTTCCCGCGGCCGGGTGCTTGACCGCTCTGTATCGCGCAATGCCCAATCCTTGAACCCACCAAGCCCACCAAACCCACGCACGGGATGATGCCTGCTTGTGGAACTCCTTGGGCATGAAACTTGGCGGCTGAGGCACCGCGCGACACAGGATGCAAGAAACCCCAGTATGAGTGAGAACTTGGTCAGGGCAATGAGCTACTAGACCGCCGGCAATTCGAAAAGGCCAATCAAGGATTGCATCCGGCTTCACCAGAACCCCGGACTGACCTCGGCATGGTGTGTACCGCTTCGGGCGCATCGTGAAGCTTGAAAAGTTGGGCAACTAGGTTGGGTTGCCCTTGTTGACACCATCATTCCAGGCCGGCAGGGCAGAGACGGAGCTAGCCGGACCACACCCAAGTTGTAACTGGCGCAACGTAAACCCCCACGATGAAAACCGTTGACCTGGATGGAAGCTCATAAACTCGGGCTGCGGGCTGTGAAAACCCGAGTCATCGGACCTACGCGGCGCCGATCTCGAGGGGCACTTCCATCTCCAGTAATCTTCAACACCACGAGAGGACTAACTCGTGGTTCCGAACCGTCTGAGATGAATGGACCCAGGCTCACTTGAGCCAGTTCTTTTTAGAATACCCAAACCCATTGTGCAGTCCTCAATTCCTCTTTCCTTTCGGATTTGGGTTGCGAAACTCATCATCGGCAGCTGTCTACCCCGCCATGGTCAGGATGCGATAAGGTTCCAGGTTTGGAGGGGTAAATTCAGATAAGGCATCGCGGGGCTCGTTGTGGTCAAAGCTCCCGAAGCTCTCAGCCCTGAAAGGTGTCGCTTGCAGTTGTTTCATGCACCCGTCTCGGTGCTGCTTCTGCCCTGGAATTTGCCCTGACCCCGCACTGTCCCAACAGCACATCCCACAAGGCTCTCACCATACCCATCCGAGATTCCTTGGGATCTCTGGACTTGATGTCCGCGACCGTCGGATCCTTCAAGCAGAGGGGGCTTCCTTTCGACGTGCTGCGCTCGCAGGCAAGTTCAATGTTGCGGACCACGCGGGATTGGGGATGCTAATATGGACCCTCGAGGACCGAGAGCGAGCGGCATGGTTCCCACTTGATCCAGATTGCTTCCCCAATTCCCCCAAAACATGCACGAGGTGGGTGTGAAAGAGCGGTCGGTACCACCTCCAAACCGCTGACGAAACATGCAGGGAAACGGCGGGTCGAGTCATGCTTCCCTGCTCTGTTCATCCAAAGCTCAGCAGGGTATCCGGACCTGAGGTCTGGTCCAGTCCATCAAGCCCCAAGAACCGGAGCGACTGTCGGCTGTCTCTTGGAGCTCCACCGCGTGTCAACGCCCAACTGCCACCGAGACGGAGATGCAGACATGGTCAGGCGCACGGCTGGCGGATGCAGGGCACCCAGAACGGTCCCACGATGCTGCAGCGGCGATGCAAGCCTGTGCCTCTGGTGTGTCTCGGATTCGCCAGCCCCCTGCCGCTAACGGGATCTGGCCCTCGCGTATCTGCAACACCAGCTGCGAACCACCAGCGCTCGCGCCGAAGTTCACCCTGCGACTCCGAATTCCCTCATCTCCAAGCGTCCTCGGGTCGCACCCCGTCTCTCGATGAGTTCATGTTAAAGAGCGCCAAGGCAAGAAACTGGATGGCAACTTGAGAGGTTCTGGCTTGCCCAAACCGCATATCAATCAGGGGGGTTTATCCGGGCCGCGAAGCAGTCCATCGCTGGCCTAGAGCAGGTGCTGGCGAGCTCGTCAGTTCGTCAGTTTTCATTCAGCCCGTCCCCTGACAACAGAGGCCGACACCACCGCCAACCACTTCGGGAAGAGCCATTGTGTGCGCCAACATCGAAAGCCATACTAGGTCTGCAGAGCCGCGAGGCGGGGCGTAATGCGGTCCCCTGGGCGGCCAGCCCCCACCATCCAGCAGACGGCGTATTCAACAAGAAGGGTCCCGTGATCGGTTCGTGCACGAGTGATGCGGGCAATTTCCGGCCGCTGCACGTAATATAAGTGGGGAGACCACCGAGGGCGAGTTATGATGCACAGGGACATCCCGCATATGAAGCAAAGGTCCTTCATCAAGACAACTGCTTCTCGTATGAGGGCGTTCCAGCTCCCCAGTTGGTGGTGTGGCCTTCCGAGACCGCGTGGCGGGAGCCTCAGATCTTGCTGCCGGCGGTGCCAATTCTTCCAGAGCCACACTGCAACCCCTGATGACATTGGGCGACGACGCCACCAATATGGATAAGCGTGTTTTTCTCTGAAGGTGAGTGGTACTCGCTAAGACACCGACCCGGCTCGGCATGCTCCTTCGGGAGCTTCGAATCCGGCCGGGAAGCCAAGCATACGGGCCTGGTAAACGCGGCATATCTTGGACAATGCCTCCAGACCCTGCAACTCGGACGATTTACCGCTCCGGGCGGAGGCGGTTGAGCATCCGCAGTTTCTTCCTCAGTCCGGTTAATCCAGCATCGAGCCACAGACGGCCTGGCGCAGCTGCAGACCATGGTGTGTGGTATTCTGTAGCAATTGGCTATGCTTTCCCCTACCACACACCAAACCGAGACCAATGGCGGATGGTATGAAGAAGAGCACCCGGTTAAGCTTTTATGCCATTGGCTGTGCATCCTGCAGGGTCCTTGCTCTCGAAATCCGGCATGATCTTCTTCACCCATCGGGTCATTACTTAATCCCCGGTAGCCTCGGAGTCAAACTTCCACGGGCAGAGGGCGTAATGGCGACGCCAGCCCAACCCGCTGTTGCGACTCGGCCCAGACTTACACAGGAGACGAATTCGACCCACCTCACGGTGCCCGGACCTGTGTCGCCCCACACAATCGGCCCCGACACGGAGCACATCCCGAGCTCCGGTGTTCGTCTTCCGACGAAGGAACCTCGTGACCAACATGACGTACCCGCCAGTTTTCCGGGCACTGTGCAGTGATGGCATCCGGGAGCCAAACAGCAACTTTTGTTGCCGATCAGGGGCAAACCAAAACAACCTCTCAACCGGGAAAACGATGTCGCCCGCGGCCGCGCCTGTTGTCGGGCTTGGGGGTTACCAGGCTCGAGGCAGGAGAACTGGCCAGTTCTCGAGGGTTTTTTTAGAACCTCGTTCTCCTCGACTGTATCCGGGTATCTGACTCGCGGTGCTTTCTTCCAGCCATGCTCCCTCTTTTGCACCCTGCCTCGTAACTGTCAATGCATAAGACTCTGCCCAAAATTTCCATCCCCAATGACGTCGTGTTGTCAGGCAGGTCAAGTTGCCCAACCAATCGCAGCCATGTCAGCCACACGCTAACACGAACCTGACCGCACTCTCGGGATGTGGCATCTTACAATTTTTTTGCCATGCCTCAGTGGCGACGTCCCGTACACTGTTTCTTGGAGAGGACACTGCTGTCTTTCATGCCAGTCCTGTCTAGGCATGATGACGCGGCAGAATGTTGTGATGGTGGTTGAAGAAAGGTGAGCAGCCCCCCCTATCGCCACATACCTCCGAAGAAGAAGCCGGTCCCAAGCTCGGCACTTGCTGCGTAGTATTGTATCAAAGCCGGCCATCTTTGGACTCTATTGCTATTCGTTGATTTCGTTGGGAGAAACTTGGAGCCGGGACTGCAGCATTGGGATCGTTTCCTTCAGATGAACTGCTGTGCTTGGAGTCTAGTCACTGCTGAATGACATGCAGCATCTCAAAGAGCCATGTAAGCCGTTGTCGAGACAGATGTTTAGCCACGGAAGTGACTATGTGAGGGTCAAAACGTTCCATTGCAGGGTGCTCGATTTGACCAGGAGCGTCTCAGTCTCCGCTGGCCCCGAGTGCTGGCAGCTCGGCCAACCGGCATTTCCTGTATGAACCAAATTTTGACATTGCTCTTTCACATACGACCATATCCGCGCGAAAATACGGGATCCCGTCCGCTCTCCCCTAGTCAAACGCGTGAGAGCCAGATCAGTAGTTGGGTCGGTGACGACCAGCGAATCCCTGGTGTTGTATGTTTTTGACTTTTTGGTGTAGTTTTGGGTGGAGTTTTCGTGGGGTTGTGGTGGAGCGGCACAATGCCCCTTTATCCACACACACATGGATGTTCTGGTTCGTGACCCCAGCCAATCCATCCCATCCAGTAGGAGATTCTCTTTTAACAAAGAAAAAAAGTGCAAGGGAATGTAAGGCGGATGGAAATATTAAAAGACATGATATATGTCGAGAAGGAAAAAAGCTGGATCGAGAAAAAGATGGAAGAAACAGACAGAAGGAAAGAAGGGAGGAGAGCAACGAATGAACGAAAGGGAGAATGCAAGAAAAATACTGACAAAATAAGAGAAAGGAGAAAATATAGAATAGAACAAGGCTTGAAAGATATATGGATAAGAGACTTCAAGAAACATGAACAATATCCTGATGCTAGAGGAAAAATAGAATGGTGGAATATGAGGAAAGAGCACAGAGCTATCCACGAGATCAAAAGAAAAATAAAGACATGGAACATGGGAGTAAGAAGGGGACAAGAAGATTGTAGACCTTAAGAAAAGGCCGCTAAATGAGTGAGGAGGAAGACGGGGAATAAGAATTCCGATGTCACAGCGGCAGGAAGACACTCTCGAGGCTATCTAACTTGGGGGTACAGCGGTGGTCGGCTAAGCATCAGAACCGAAGGCTCTAAAATTTGGCATAGGGCAGAAGGAGCAAGAGGTGTTCTATCAAAAGAGGTGCGGGAGAGAGCGGAGACGGTGCAAGGAGTCTTCCCTCGGCTCCAAGGGCGTTAAAGGGCGGAGGTCGGGGAAGGAATGGGAAGAGGGCTCGACCTTTCAGCTGAGTCTTGAGTCCAATGGTCGGCAGTGTACACGGGCAAGGCCAAGGCCTTTGAAATGGACTTGGAGGAAGAGGCTGGCAAGGGGTTTTGAAACGGGTTTCCGCCATATACCTATTCAACGTGCATTCTTTGCTGCGGGATACCTGCTGAGGTTTCTGACGAATTGGAGGACAAGAGACCATAATGTAGGAATGAGCCCGGAGAGGGGCAGAGAGTGCCTCATATGAGCGGCAGGTGGTCTGGACAGTGATTGATGGGTCGAGAGGAAGATGTCTCTCATTTTAGAAGGAAATGTAAGGGTAGTCAGTGAATCGCCAAAAACGGCCCGTCCTCGACAGAAACGGCCCCTACCTGCATATTTCAAGAACGGGTTGGACAGTGATTCTTGGTTTCTATTTTTCTTTTAGTAGAGTCGGTTCTTTTCGCCCTTATCAAGTACTTCCTGCAGGACTCGCACCCAAAGGACCTCCCGCGCCCACAAACCCCTTCCCCCCCTCAAAGACAAGCCCGAATCCCAGGGCAGATGATATAAACTTATTTGAGTCCTTTTGAAACCCAGAGACTGGACCATACACTAGCATTTAGCCACCTTTTGATATCAAGGATTCCCTCGAGTAAAACCACCAATATAAAATGCCCCAAACGCCCTCCTTTTCCCTACTCCCCTGAATCACTGCACCTTCCTCTTCCCCCTCCCGCTCGCGCTCCCCAGATCCAAACTCGACTCGGACCCCTCCCCGCCAAACCTAAAACTGAAATCCACCACGCCCACCAGCCCGCTCACGGCCCTCATGAGCCCCTCCAAGT
>Ga0247824_10001024_pt1 | contig 14935 bp, 16 predicted proteins | sample 13C_PalmiticAcid_FD_194412 | JGI IMG/M metagenome (GOLD analysis project Ga0247824, IMG submission 194412) | Soil microbial communities from agricultural site in Penn Yan, New York, United States - 13C_PalmiticAcid_Day48 | ecosystem: Environmental > Terrestrial > Soil > Agricultural land... | reverse complement strand
CCCCTCCCCCCACCTCCTTTCCTTCCCTCACCCGTATCTATACGAGGAAAAAAGGTTCGCGTTCTGCATGGGCTTTTTTTAGAGCCACCGCTTTTTTACCTTAGGCTTACCCTGCATGGCTCATACGTTTTCGTTTTTTGCTCATCCTTACCCGCCCTTAGTGCGAGGCGTATACAAAGAAACGAAATACGTATGCCCGATGGGTCAAAAATGTGTGTGTAGTCACCCGAAAGACCAATTGTACTCTTCATCGGGCCAAAAAAGTAATGGACAGGTCTTGTGTCTCGTTCAAAACGGCTGTATCTCGGTACGAATCAGATGCTATACAAGAGAAAGTGAACATTTAGCTGGTACAAATGTGTAATAGGGAATGATGGAAGTACAGCACTTTGTGATGATTCATAGGGAAGGCTACCCATCAACGTTGCATTTGTGGATGTTGACCACAAGGTGTATCCAATATCCAATTTACGACAATAACCGGATAAAAAAACAACACCTGGAGCAAAAACAACAACAACAACAACCAACAACAACATAGTATCAATGACATTGAATAACAGCCCCCATGGGTAGAATCTGGAAAAAAAAACTCGGCTAGAAACATCCTCTAGAAGACAAGGCTCGCGAAAAAACATGGCAGAACTGCTCATTGAAAGGTAGGAGGTGATTTTTTGTTGCTCAGGTCTTGCTTTTTCATTAACTCTTGGGTGATGGGTGATGGGTGATGGGTCTAACCTCGCTTGGATTGAGTACCGTTCCTGGATCAGCCAGCTTGGCGACCGAAAGACCAAAAAGTGCTCTCTGAGATGTCACAGCAGAGCAGGGTCGAGAGGGAGGGAGGAGAGCAGCCCCGCTTTTCCAGCTGGACAATTCCTGTCGTACCAGAAACTCTATTCAAGAAAACGTCCAGGCAGGTCCTCTCAGGGTGATAAAGTTGAGCATTTGCCAGGGATCATGTTTTTGCTTACAGCTCATTGCTTTGAAGATGGAGTATCCAATAGGTTTTGGAAAGTTGCCGTTTGCTTTGGTTAGCTGTTACCTGCGCTCGGTTGTTAGGGTTTTGTCAGCAACACACCAATCAAACCAAGCTATCCACCCGCGAATACCTTGTTATGTCTGTGAAGGTTGTTTGCAGGGGGGTGATGATGGCGTCCCAAGATTCAAGGGAATGGTGCAATCTTCCAATCAGCGTCCAGCATTGGATGAGTACCTGCCACTCCAGTCGAGTCTGAAAATACTTTTGCGACAACGAAAACCCTGCAGCGAAGGCAAACAAGAGAAATCCATGAGACATTGTTCCTTTGCCAGCGGTATGGCGGCAACTAGAAAAAGAGTCATCTAGAACCCTCACTGGTAAGCCCCCATGCACACATTGAATCGAGCATGGTGGGAATGGCCAGCAAATACCCATCTTGCAGGTGATAATGCCCCGAATGTTCAATCATCCATCAGGGCTGAGCTGTTCTGTCTGACATGATGGATGTGAGCAGCGTTGCGGGAGACAGCTGATTCATAAGGGTCCAAAGCAGTGTAGTTGAGCATGCCAAATCCATGGAGTGCATTGTCTTTCTGGAAACAAACGCGAGTAGCAAGATGGAACGGGGTGAATCTGTTCATCCTTTGTGGTGCCTGGGCCGTCTGTCGAGACGAGTCATGACAGAAATAGCGAACGAGCGAGTTGAGTCCCATCGCATGCTGCGTAGTTGTATAGATAGCCGTAAGGTTGCGTGGAAACAGGCCCATCATTCTCATAGTCGTAGAAGCGTTCCTGGATCTGAGGAATGTTTGTAACACGCGTCCAGAGTTGTACGTAGGAGTCTAGAGAACGAGAACAATAGACGTAGACGACGAAAAGCTCGTGTTAGCGTCGGTGCCATGCGATTGCAAGCCACCCACAAGCTCGTACTGACAGGCGCAGCCATCATCCTCTCATCCACTCCAACCTTCTTCACCTAGATCAATCATGTCCGACACCGAGGATCTCGAGAGTTTCGACCCTACCCTTCAGAACGTTATCGACCAGACGTCCTTGCAATGGATCTTTGTCGGTGGCAAAGGAGGAGTCGGTAAGAGCTGAGAGCACGACGGGGGAAGAGTCAAAACCGGACAAACGCCATGGCAGTTTCTCGTTTCGTGGGAGAGGGAGAGAGAGACTCAAGGAATGAGAAAAATCAAAAACAGGAAGACTCAACGCAATCTCTGTACCGCTGGAATCTTTTAGGAAAGACGACCACGTCGTGCTCGCTTGCTATTCAGCTCGCCAAAGCTCGCCCCAGTGTCCTTTTGATCTCTACCGATCCCGCCCACAATCTGTCGGATGCCTTTGGACAAAAGTTCAGCAAAGATGCGTCCCTCGTCAATGGATTCACGAATCTTTATGCCATGGTACGACTTGCCTGTATGGAAAACAGCGCGGTAAGGGTACCTCTCGAGATGACAACACTTTTTAACACTTTATCCATCTTGAACGACTCTGGTCATTAGGAAATCGACCCTACGTCCTCCATTCAAGAGATGATTGAAAACTGTAATCCACTGGAGATTGAGCCTGTTGCGTAGAAAATCAAGCGGTCGTCAGTCTTAAAAGCTAATCTTGCTCTGTCTTCTTGCTTGGACTCCTTGTCTAACCAGCGGATGATCAGGGAAGCGGTGTCTCGTCCATGATGCAGGATCTCGCTTTTGCTATCCCCGGTGTGGACGAAGCCATGGGCTTTGCCGAGGTCATGAAGTATGTCTAGCGTGTTCTTGTGCCAGTTTTCATGTGATATCACGGTCTCCCCCCACATTGTTAACTAGCTGGGTTTTGTGTTGGGGATGGCGGTTGACATAGGCAAGTCAAGGCTATGGAATACTCTGTGATCATTTTTGACACTGCGCCAACGGGACACACCCTTCGTTTCCTGTCCTTCCCAAGCGTCTTGGAAAAGGCACTTGAGAAGGTCTCTCAGCTGAGTGGACGCTTCCGACCCATGATGCAACAAATGTCGGGAATGATGGGCATGCAAGGCAACCCTGAAGACATGTTCGGCAAGCTGGAGGGCATGCGTGAAGTCATTACTGAAGTCAACAACCAGTTCAAGGACGCTGACAAGACCACATTCGTCTGTGTTTGCATCGCCGAGTTCTTGTCGTTGTATGAGACGGAGCGCATGATCCAGGAGTTGACATCGTATCACATTGACACCCACAACATTGTGGTCAATCAGCTTTTGTTCCCAAAGAAGGACTCCAACTGCGAGCAGTGCCGGGTTCGCCACGCCATGCAGAAGAAGTACCTGGACCAGATCTACGATCTCTATGACGATTTCCATATCACCACGTAAGATGCCCAACCCCCTCCGAGATGACTTTTGAGGAATGTGGGGAAAACATGAGAGACAGAGACTCTGAAGACTAAGGCCTCGCCTCTTTTTTTATTTGGATAGGTTACCATTGTTGACGAACGAGATCCGTGGTACTGACAAGCTGATCCCATTCTCAAATATGCTCGTTGACGACTCTTTTGTGCAAAAGAAGATGGCTGAAGGCATTGATGATACAAAAGCTGATGCTTAGAGCCCCCATCGACGTAGTAGACATACACGAGAGAATAAAAGGGCGAAGAAGGGCCCTGTCTGTGGAACTATGACGATGGTTGATTCGCTGGGAAAAAGGTGGCACTGCAACAACTTTCTTTTGTCCCTTCACAAACACCCTTTCTCGTACTCTGATCGAAGCTTGGCACCGTCGACATCATGAACGACCAGGACATGGACGAGGCCTTTGACTTTAAGGAACTCACTCTCGATGAGCCAGAAGAACGATTGCAAAAAGTCTTTGAACAGTCTTTTCATCTCTCCTCTCAGCAAGCTCAGGAATCTGCTGTGCCTCCTCCTCCTCCTCCTCCACTTTCTCTTGCGTTGTCAGAGGACTCGAAACAAGGAGTCGTTGTTGTAGAGAACACCCATGGGCAAAAACCAGAAACGACAGCAACGCCCGACAATGGGCCTTGGGCGAAAATACCCCCGCCAAGCGACGTACACCCTTTTCAGCCAGGCGTCACCGCCGAGAAACTCGATGCCATGGCCATGGATTCCAACCACGTTTTCAAGTCTGCTTCAGCCCCGTTTCCTTTTCCTTTTACTGTACCGCCTTCTACGACTACGACCACAACTACTACCGCTACTACTACTACCACCACCGATGCCACGTTAGGATCCAGCATGGATGTCAGCAACGTCACAACAGAAAACGCGGACGCAACTCGGAGCGTAATCAAGGAAAATATCCCAGAATGGATGTTGGAAGACCCAGAACTCGTCGCACAGATAGGTTGGGATATCAAGGATACCTCTGGACCCAATTTCTCCTCCAAGGATTTCACACTTGACTGGGCCAACAGCAGTGATATCTCCACCATGATCGACTCGAATATCATGTTTGGGTTTTCATCGTACCCCACCTACGAGACGTTGCCCATCTCCAGCGCGATTGCAGAGGAGCATTACCGTCGTTCTACTGGAGATGCATTCAACCACCCTGTTTCCCCTACGACGGCTGGGGATGGGTTTGCAAAGTATGGTACGGGGGATGGGATGGGCGCAGTGTTCTTTGGACACAAGTCACCCACCAATGAATCCCTTTTGACCGATCCAGGCATCTTGTGGGGCGAGCCAAGCACCACCACCACCGTCCCATCTGGATTGTTTTCCTCCTCTTCTTCTTCCTCCCCCGCATCCCCTACGGATAAACTGCAACATCAACAGTGGCAAACTTGGAGGTCTGCACCAGGACCAGTGCGGGATCTGGATTTGGAGGCAGATTTGGATCTGGACGCGTCGGACACTGAGAGTCCTACAATCAAGTGAGTCCTTTTTTTTTTTCCTCGTTGGCGATGGACCTGGTTCGAACGGTTTAGGGGGGACTCCGAGTTGTAATGGCTGTTGGATTGATCTCCTCTCCTCCATCCTTTTCCTTCTCTCCCTGGCTTAGAGCAACACCTGGGTTCGCACCAGCGTTCTTCGAGCACAATTGACGGGTTGATGGCAATGGCCAACATGTGTATACTAGTTTTCTTTTTTTCTTTTTTGGAGTATCTTTCGCACGCCTGAATAACAAAAACGATCATAGGTTCCAACATGTTTATCGATCCCTTCGAATGAGTGAGTGAGGGAGGCCAAGAGGGCTCCGGTCCGGTGGATTGTATTGTACAATTTGGTTTTCTTTCTCGCCCAAGTAATGTAAACGATGGTGGGGGTTTTCTGATCCTTCCCTTTGCTGCGTTTGGCTGTCTGTCCCTGCGCTTTTTTTTTTTTTTTTTTCAGATAAACTCCCAATATTCCAGAGAACACCCACGTTGAAACGTAGCATGGTGCGAAGAAAAAAAACAACAACAACGAATGCTTATTCAGACATTGCTGAATCCGAGTCCGAGTCCGAGTCTGCTTCCCGCTCTCGTTTGACTGCAGATGTTGAGACAGGTTGATCGAATAAATCAGTGCCTGGCTTCCTCAAAGGTGGCGCTCTGTACGAACCATCCAGTTTGGCGATGGCATGGGATTTGCCCCTTGCATATTGGATTTCCTGTTTAAAAAAAAAAGGATCCCACACACACGCACGAAAGAAAATGGATGACAGATCAGTATCGCAAAGTAGCAAGGCACGGGCTGATAACGGCCATAGTCGAGTGGTGTAAGCTGATCACCCAAGTAGAAAAAAAGAGAGAGAGAGAGCAAGGAAGCGAAGCGAGAGAAGAGAGAGAGATCACGTACCATGGATTTGCCATAAATCGTGAACCCTTGCAATCCGCGCAATGCTGTGGTCGCCGAGACAATATCTGAAAAGGCGATGAATGCTTGACCACGTCCTTGTCTCGTCTTTGTGGCGATGATCGAGATGACTTTGCCGTAGGCCGAGAACAAGCAGTACAGAGTACGCTTCAGTTCTAATAAGGACACGTTCCCCCACCCCCCGCGTGCGTGGAGTGTTACAAGATCACAACAAAACGAGTGTACGGTTGTTAGTTTCTTGTTTTTCGCTGCTGTTATCTTTGAGTCATCCTTGATGTGTATCCGTCAAAGGTGCCGTTGTGAAGTACTGGCTACTGATGCTGGCAAATAGTCTTTACCATCTTTCTTGACCTTCTCGTTCAGGTTGCGGAGATAGATCGTCTGATTGGGGTCGATGGTGGGACCGCCGATGGATGACATGGTAGAGAGAGACTGAAGGCCACTGCTCGACGTTGCTCCTGATATCCGAGTGAACAAGAGAGGGAACGAGCTGTGCTGAGCAAACTGGCTTGGGCTGGCTGTCTGGGCTGATCCTCGACGGTGGCAAGTGAAGAAGCAAGATCAGAGTTGCACACCCTTCTTAGCGCCCCATGGTGACGTAGTAAATGCGATTGCAATCGCATTTACTAGGGTGCTTCAGCGATTGTGCTAGCGCACTTCAGAGACGAGAAGGTTCCAGTACCCAGCTGGTGGCGACCCGCTCAGATGCGACAAAGTATACGGATATGACGGTTCTCTTTAATACATGTATGTCTAGACTACAGGTCTTTTACGGATGCTGTTCGCCTCCGCAGCTTTGGTATTATGCTGGTATCAGGATGTTGATTGTGTGCGCTGTGGAATAACCTGTTCCTGCATCCAGAACAGATCTGCTTCCACAGTCAAAGGTGAGGTCCCTCTGCGATATTGAATGGAGAGGCAGAACGGCCCTGACGCTGTTTTTTTGTGCAGTCAAGTCTTTTCGTCATGGAGACCCAAGTGCTCTTCCTCCACACCTGCCAGTGCGAGTTGTCCGCTTTCTCACATTCCTGGGTTCTAGTGGAGGTCAACATATGAGAGGAAACGTTAGTGATGGCTCAAAGTGAATCAAACTCAGTTTCTTCAATAGAGATACCTACTGTTCACGACACGGACGCGCCGAGTGGCAAGATGAGCGTGAGTCGGGGCCGGAACCGAAATTGGAGATGGACCAGGTACAGCACTCCCTGACTCATGATGAGAGGTGCGTGGTGCCGAGGCATTAGACGACCCTTGAGCAGTCTGGTGGGCTGGCACCGACATAGAGTGGTGCGCCAAAGAGGTCGAAGCCGGAGGTGTAACATGGTGCGTAATGCGGGACTTTTGGATCTTGTAGAAAATGGCCACAGCCTCCCGCTTCGATGCAGCTTTAAAGTCGAGCGATGACGGGGACGCGCCATCGAGATCAAGATACACATGGCTCTTTTCATGTTCGATGTTAATGACATCCTTGATCAACCATTGGCGAACAGGGGACTGAAAAATAAAGAGTAATAGGCAAGTGTGTCAACTTGATAGTCAAGATGTGCTGCATACGAGTTCCTCCAGAAAGAGTATGGTAACAGAGCGGACCAAGATAGATCGAGCATCAGAGCAGGCATTTACCTTGTCCTCCTCGCTACCAAAGAAGATGGACATATTGCTTACAGCAAGGCGTCCCTTCTTCTTCTTCTTCTCACTCTTGTTGATTTCCTGGATAGTGAATAGATGAGGTGGCGAATCGTGGTTAGACAGTCGGAAGCAGTGGCACAAGTTCAATTGATCATGCCCACAACCAGCAAGTGGACGTGAGGGGGAAATACGTCGTACTTTGGCAGCCCATAGCTTGATGTCATCCTTGTCTCCATGCGCTCTTACGGTTGGCGAGGTTGGTTCTTCACGCTGGTCCCCTTCCTCTGCTTGATGTTTCCGTGAATGGCCTTTCTGTCCTGGAGAAACCTGATCGAGAGACAGATAGGGATAGACGCGTTACACTTTGGATTCATCAATGCAACCCTCCTCCACCATAAAGCTCACGGACACGGAGCTGTGTTACCTCAACATAACTTCTAGGCACAAAGCCGACTTGGAAGCCGTTCCCGACCAGGAACCAGTCTGGGTTGTCCTTTTCGTACAATTTAAGTGTGTCTCCTTGTTCAAAGGTGAGCTCCTCTTCTGTGGCTGCCTCGTAGTTGTACAGACCGAGAACGGTACCGATTGGAGGTAGCTATTTTATTGATGCGTAGGACATGAGAACTTGTGAATGGTTTGTACTGGATAGAGGGCCCAAACCAAATGCTCCACTGCCGGCGCTTCTGAAGGCGAAACGTTGTAATCAGTCATCTAGGCAGGAAGGGTAAGATGGAGCTCCACATGGGTGGAGTGTATGTCATCAAGACACGTTGATGGATATTGTAGGTGAAGTATGGGTTGCGAACAACCATCTCTTCCCCCTCGAAGAACGGAAGACACACACAGGGACTCAAGCTCAGGCGTAGTGGTACTGATCGCCACCACCATTCAGCAACTTGGTGAAGTCAGATGTACACGCCCAATAGACCAAAGGGATACCAAAACATGCGCAAGGACAAGGATTAAGTGTCAGGATTGAGAGGATACTGCCGAGGGAGCAGGATTGCTTACCGGTGTAACATAGTTGCTGGGGACCAGACCGACGTGCGAGTGGTTTGGATCGGCGGTCTTGAGTTGAGCCTTCCACCAGTTGGGATCGTTATTCTCGAGTATGTAGAGGATACCGTTCTTTTTGATGGTGAGCTCATCCTCGGTGTTAGCCTCGTAGTCGTAGAGGGCGACAAGGACGTTGAGGAAAGGCATGGCTGAGGAGGGGTATGCGGGCCAAGCGGAGAGGTTGTTCTATGTCACGAGGGTGCGAGGCAAGGACAGAGGAATGAGGGATGTGAGGAATGAGGAGAGAGGGTGAATGAGTAAGTGAGAGTAAGAGTGGGAGAGAGAGAGAGAGGGGTGTGGGTGTTGGAAGTCAAGAAGGAAAAAGAACCAAGAACACGGCTATACCTTTCAAATACAGTCAGCAACCATTTTCATGAATTAAGGTTGCAGCATTGGTGCAAACGGAAACAGAGAAGTGCAACATCACGTGAAATAGAATATAGCACATTCTTGCTCTTCCACTTCTGTCCTGTTACAGATAGTGCCACTTTCCGCTCCTTTCATAGCTACCTTTCAGCAGGATCCTCAGGGAAAGCTATCACAAGTTATCACAGGCCCTGGCGCCCCAACATGCTGTTTGTTTGAATCTCCCCGGCTCTTTTTTTCTAGAGTAACAGTACTTCTACGAGTCATACATTCCTGCTCTTCGCTGCGACCTCCGTAGCCTTGGTATGATGCTGGTATCACGATGCTGGGCCTTATTGCGTGTGTTGTGGGCTCACCCGTTCCTGCATCCAGAACGGATTCGCTCCCATGGTCAACATCTCAGGTTTAAAAAAGTGCGACTTGGACGATTCCACCCTTGACCGTTCCACGTTGAAAAGATTCTTCTTCGACGCCGTTCTTCTTGTGCAGACAGGCCATTCCGTCATGGAGACCCAAGTGCCCTGCCTCCAGACCTGCCAGTACGAGTTGTCCGCTTTCTCACATTCTTGGGTTCTAGTTGGGTCAACATATGAGAGAAACGTTAGCGATAGCATAAAGGGAATCATGATCAGAGTGTCTTGAACACGACACCTACTGTTCACGACACGGACTGTCCGACTGGCAAGACGAGCATGGCTTGGGACCGGAACCGAGGTTGGAGATGGAGCAGCAAGACCATCCTTCCCTGGCTCGTGATGAGGGGTGCGTGCTGCAGAAGCGTTGGGGAGTCCTTGGGCAGTCTGGCAAGTTGGCACCGATATGGAGCGGCCCACTGGGTGGGTCAAAGTCAGAGACGTAGCCGGGCACAGAGTGCGAGACTTTTGAATTTTGTTGAATATGTCCTCTGCTTCCTGCTTCGACGTAGACTTGAAGTTGAGCGACGCTGGGGACGCGCCGCCGAGATCAAGATATACATGGCATTTTTCTTGTCTGATGTTGTCCACATCCTTGGTCAACCATTTACGAACGGGAGACTGAAAAGAAAAAAAAAAAAAAAACGATGCGGTGCAATGGTGTTAGCGTGATGTCTCTTCAAAAGGGCATAATGACAACCGGATCAGAGTCGACCCAGCGTCAGACAACACGAAAAGCGGGCCTTTACCTTGTCCACATCACTACCAAAAACAATCAACGTATTGTATAAACCAAGACGTCCCTTTCTTTTTTTCTTTTTCTCGTCGATCTTCTGAGTAGTGGATAGACGGGTGCACGCAGATTTGATTAGACAAATGCAATCAAAGGTGGCACGAGTACTGCTGACCCATGTCAACCAACAAGCAAGCGTGGAAGAAGAAGTCTTACTGTGACAGCCCATATCTTGGTGTTGTCCTTGTTCCCATGTATCCTTGTAGTTGAAGTATCAGATTGAGGCGGGGTTGGTTCTTCACGCTGGTCCCCTTCCTCTGCTTGATGTTCCCGTGGTTGGCCTTTCGGTCCTAAAGAAACCTAATCGAGAGAGACAGATAGGGATAGACACGTTAAACCATGGGTTCATCGTTGCAACCTTCCTCCACCATACAGGACCCATGGGCACACGGAGATGTCTGTTACCTCAACATAACTTCTAGGCACAAAGCCGACTTGGAAGCCATTCCCCACCAGGAACCAATCTGGGTCATCCTCCTCGTACAATGTGAGCGTGTCTCCTTGTACAAAGGCGAGCTCTTCTGTCGCTGCCTCGTACCTGTACAGACCGAGAACTGCACCGATCGAAGGGAGCTATTATATAGATGCGCAAGACATGTTAGCTTGTGGACAGCTTGCAAATGCTCCATTGTTAGTGCCTCTGAAGGCGAAGCTTTACAATGGACCATGTCCATGCAGGAATGTTGAGATAGAGCTCCACATGGGTGGAGTGTTTGTCCTAGACACGTTGGTGGGCATTGTGGATGGAGTACAAGTTGCGAACAACTATCACCTTCCCCCACGAAGAACGCAAGACACACTGGGACTCGCGTTCAGGCGTGGTAGTACTGAACACCGCCACCATTCACCAAAGGTTATACCAAGTTCAGCAAATTGGTGGAGCCAGATACACACGCTCAAAAGACCAAAGGGACGCCAAAACATGCGCAAGAACAAGGGTCAAGACGGGGTTGAGAAGCCTCGGTCGAAGGAGGAACATAATTGTTTACCGGTTCAACATAGTTGCTGGGGACCAGGCCGATGTGCGAGTGGTTTGGATCGGCGGTCTTAAGCTTGGCCTTCCACCAGTGGGGATCGTCGTCCTCGAGTATGTAGAGGACATCGTTCTCTTTGAACGTCAGCTCTTCCTCGGTGTCGGCTTCGTAGTCATAGAGGGCTACATAAACTTTGAGGAAAGGCATGATGGAGTAGAGGATATCTGTCGAGATGCTGGCGCGAGGCACGAGGGCGGGAAAGGAGAGAGTAATGAGGGGTTGTGCGGAATGAGGAGAATGAGAGTGAGCGAAGGCAAAGCGAGTGTATGGGGAGGAGAGAAAAGGAAGAGAGTAAGAGAGAAGAGGAGAGAAGAGGAGAGTAGAGAAGAGTGGAGTGAGGAGGGATGTTGGAAATCAAGACAATGAACTTTATTTAGTGCTCCTACGGTATAACATTTATAACATTCGTCTGCATTGACGACATTTGACGACGGCACAACCACCCGTTGGCTTGGCCGGTGCCATTATTTCCTCTCCATCATACCCAACCCACAGCGAAAACGACATGGATCGATTCTCCTCATTCAGGCCTTTCGATTGATACCAATATAAAAAAAAGGACACCTGGAAGCAACGATACGTGTACCACCTCGGCGGCCTTTTCTGCTGTTATCTCACTGTTTCAACCTCTCCATCATATCCAACCCACAGCGAAAACGACATGGACCGATTCTCCGCATTCAGGCCTTTCGATTGATACCAATATCATGCCAAAAGGACACCTGGGAGCCACAGTAGCATATAACTTCACACCTCTGAGCATATAACTTCGCACCTCTGGGATCAAACGAAATTTGGCCCTGAGTTCGGTTACTATGTGCTCACGTAAATGTGCAACGGACATATCCGAGTAGTGATGAATGATGGTTTCCACCCTCGACCGAAACTCCAAACCCGAACGCCTCCGGCTCGAGCAAGCCATGGTTACAGGGTTGTTGTCAGGAACTACGCAGTTGCTGCATTATCATTCAACGATAGCGACCTTCAGATTCAGTTCCGGTCTCCTCATAGTATCAAGCTGACTCGTCGACAGGTTCTGGTCCGTGGCATAAATGTGCGTTGTTGTCCATGGGGCTCCAGAAAGGTCATACCAACAATTGAAGCGCCAAAGAGCAGGAAATGCGAGCCTTTACCATAGTCCCCATAGCCTCCTTAATCGTATTGTCCACACCCGAGATCCCATTTGTCGATCCCCTGGATAGTTCGATGTTTGATTAGACAGGTTGAACCGCACAAGTCCTTTGACCTCGCCCACCAACAAGTCATACAACGGCAGTTTACATCTTGATGCTATCCTTGTCTCTTGTTGTTGGAGTCGATGCAGAGGAGTGGTCCTGTATATAGTCCGAGGAGTGTACGGCGTTGCTGTGGGAAGAAGCAAAAAGGAAGCAGCGGTCATTGTGACATACAAATTGGCTCCTCCTTCCCCTTAATTGCCATGCAAGAATGCTTGGGTTTGCTTTCCGATCGTCCCTTTTGACTCTTTGACTCTTCACTCTCACCTACTTGCCACCATGACCAAGCCCGTCAAAGTCTTTTTCGACATTGCTGTCAACAGCAAGCCTGGTATGCGAAACGCCTTCGCGTCTTGGAGGGCAGGAAAAAAAATCGGCCAGGAGGAAACGATCGCTGAAAAAAAAAAGTCTTTGCAGGCACTGATCAACCTTTGATCTCTCTTTTACTCCCAACACCAACGCGCAACTCCAGCTGGTCGTATGACCTTCAAGTTGTTCAACGAGACCGTCCCCAAGACGTCCGAGAACTTTAGGGCACTGTGCACTGGTGAAAAGGGCAAGTCTGCCCTCTCAGGCCTGCCTCTGTCCTACAAGGGAAGCAAGTTGTAAGTGCCGGAAGCGATCGTGCTTGACACGCCACCGGGTGTGAGATGGGGAGATGGGGACGACGACGCATCGGATAACATGCTCAAGATGCAGGGTGGTACCTCGATTCCATGGTGACAAGATATTAAGACGATCTGCGTTGTGCTTCCTTTTGACTCTTATTAGCCACCGTATTATCCCCGGCTTCATGGCTCAAGGTACACAATGGATCTTATCAGACCAGGGGAGCAATGGATATGGGATGGGGTGAAAGGCGGGGAATCGACCTTCAGCTTCTCCGAGGATGCTGCACATTTGTTGTATTCGCGCAGCAAACTGGATCCTGCATAGTTCTAACGTTTCTTGCTCCTCTGTGTCCGTACAACGTGCATCAACTATCACAATCGACTTTGCCATATTGCTTCACCTCTAGGCGGTGGTACGTGTTCATGTTTTTGCTTTTAATAACTGACGACTGATGGTACCGTACCTGTCTTACGAGAGATGGCACGGGGATTGAGCTCTAACAGATGCAATTCTCCACTGCTCTCATTTTTTGGGTCGATAGACTTCACCCGTGGTGATGGACGTGGAGGTGAATCCATTTATGGCCGCAAGTTTGCCGAGTAGGTGATACCCGAGTTTTGCTGTGATCATCTGGGCTAAATGAGCACAAGGATTGGTGTCAATGGAGTACCATGCTATTCGATTGCATGCGATGCTTCGGCTGCAGCAACCCCCCTCGCAATGGCCCTGGCGCTCCTCTCCCTCCACTTGCAAAAGGCACGGATGGCTCACCCGACATGTCTCATTTCCGTATGCTAACGTGGAGTTGCTTTCGCTGTCTTTTTTTACGGTGATTGTCATTGTAGTGAGAACTTCAAGCTCGAGCACAAAGGCCCTGTTCTTTCCATGGCCAATGCTGGCCCCAACACCAACGGATCCCAGTTCTTCATCTGCTTCCAGGATACCCCATGGTTGAACGGCAAACACACTGTCTTTGGAAAGGTTGAACAAGGACATGAGCTCTTGAAGGTGCTTGAAAATGCGGGAACACCAAGCGGTGCACCTACTGCCACGGTCGAAATTACCGATTGCGGTGAGATCCACGATGACTAGATCAAGAGGTTTGTTGTAAGCTGAGAGTAGCTAGCCAAGCGAACCCATAATACATTGTGCCTCATTGATATGTATCCCATGTTTGTTTTTGCAGGTGCTCTTTACAAGTAGCTATCTAGCTGGTATCGACCGTTTGGAAAAGAATGCCCCACGCCTGACTTTAATCGGAAGCCCGTTGTCGGCTCGACTCGGTCGTCCCCTCCCTCGTGATGAGTGAAGCGGTGGATGACCACGGAAGACGATTCATATCTTTTTTGCGCTCACAGTTTTCATTTGTTCACACACTTTACTCTTTGCACAACACCTGAAAGAGGTTCGATAGGAATGAAACATGGGAAAACGGATGGGCGATGGAAACAAAAAAAAAGGGCTCTCAACTTTTCTCTCTCTCGGATGTGGAGGCGACAGGGCGATTGTTCATTTTGTTCTCACACATACGGATTCTTCACTGGATTCTTCAATGGCATTGGGAAGGAAAAAAAAAAAAAGGACTGGTTCGGCCAAAGCAGTGTTCGTGTGTGGAGCGATTATCGAACAGTGAGTGCCTTTGACACGCTCCAACGGGGGTCGCTTTCTTTCGCCTTTTCGGCAATGACATTTTGAGGACTTCAGGACTCGAAGGACTTTCTATAAAACTGGGTCAAGGATGTTGTGGGGCCATGTCCTTTTGTTCTTGTTTTCTACCACCCACCCACACTTGTAACGACTCGAATCCTCCCCTCACAACAGCACAACCTTTTTGCAAAACGATACCCACCACCACCCCAAACAACCTTGACACCCCGCAACCCAACCCTTGTTCTTTTTTTTTACCCACCGTTTCACCACCCACTACCTACTCTCAACTCCTTATTTTTGAATGATGCAACGTGCTGCCCGCTCACTGACGATCAATACAAGCAACTGTCTTGTCAACAAGTTCAACTCTTCGTCC
>Ga0247824_10001023_pt1 | contig 14956 bp, 23 predicted proteins | sample 13C_PalmiticAcid_FD_194412 | JGI IMG/M metagenome (GOLD analysis project Ga0247824, IMG submission 194412) | Soil microbial communities from agricultural site in Penn Yan, New York, United States - 13C_PalmiticAcid_Day48 | ecosystem: Environmental > Terrestrial > Soil > Agricultural land... | reverse complement strand
GGAGGGGAGAGCAGGCAGCGCTGTGTTTTACAAGTCCCCCCGCCTCCGCCCCCGCTCGGCGTCAACGTGATGGACCAGGGGTATGGGAGCGCCCGCAGCAGAGGCCTGCTTGGATGATAAGACGCTCGGAGCGCTCGTTGTCACATGCACTCCCACCCGATGGCGCTTGGGCCCCTCGATCGGGCTTGTCGAATCACGCCTGGTCCCCGACACTTGCGGAGACGATGCAGCAAAGTTCCAAAAACCCAGCCCCTATTTATCGTCTCTCTCCTGTTCTCCATAAGTCCCAAGCCTGCCATGGAGCATGCGGTAGCTCCTGAGCTCCAGTTCAATGTCCACCGAGAATCTGGAACCCTTTCACGTTGTCGGCAACTAGGCCAACAATTGCTATGAGCTCAGGAAGGAATGTACCAAGCTCCTCGGGTCCACCGAGAATCTGGAATCCTTTCATGTCGTCGACAACTAGGTCAACGGTTGCTGAGAGCTTGGTAAGGAACGTACTGAGCTCCTCGGGACTCATACGGCTGTGGCTGGGCTGCTCATTTTGGGGATAGGGGGCTGCGAGTGCCAGCGTGCTTGTGGGGGTCTGGTGAGCGCTAGGAGCGATCGGGCTGAGGAGGACCTGCTCGGTCTGATCTGGAGGAATTGGGTTGCCCAGGTTGGGATCGGGATGGCTTTCTCTTGTCATTGTATTCCGCAAAGTCCGTCGGGGTGCGGTATTCTGCTTCCGCCACTGCCGCGTCCGTTCTGCCCATGCTCTGCCTGCCTGTCTTCTTGCCATGGTTGTTGGTGGAGTTGTTGAAAGAGCTGTTGCAAGAGTTGTTGAAAGAGCTGTTGCAAGAGTTGTTGCAGGAGTTGTTGCAGGAGTTGTTGCAAGAGGTGTTGGGAGAAGTTTGTTAGGAGAGTTGTTAGGAGCGTCGGCACGATGTTCAGCAACTGTTATCTATTACTCTGTCACCATCTGAGACACCGTATCCAAGATACACTATCCAAAATACACCATCTAAAAATGTGCCACCCCTAGCCTATATACGCCCCAACATGTACATCCCAGCTTGCTGCGAGGCGACGGCGGAGATGTGCCGCCGCCAGCAGTGCCGCCAACGGTGCCATTTGCCCGCGCCAACCGTCCGACCCCGCGCTCCTCCGCGACCGCTGGTCCCGTCGACGCTGACGACGAGGAATTTCCTATTCCGAACATGCCCGGCTCTTCGTCTACGCTCCAGGACTTAGAGGAGGTGGCGTGCTCGAAACAAATGATCAACGGGCGCGGTGTTTCCTAGGAGGCTCACCGAGTTGGCGGGGACCACACTCTAACCTCAAACTTCGCTTGGCACGGTTCGAAGATGGGCGATTGTTGGCATTGCAACCGGTACTTTGAAAAGTTGGGATCGCTCCAACAGCATGCTCAGAGTAAGCACCCTGACATGTATTGTACGCGATGCCAGAGACTCTTCTGTTCCAGGTCCGCTAAGCAGCAACACGTCGCCAACTCCAACTCCCACCACCTTTGCAAAAGTTGCCCCCATCAGCCTGATTTCAGCTCCAAGCCCGAGTTGGACCAGCACGCGGAGACGGTGCACGACTGTTGCACCGTTTGCGACTATTGTTTCGACAGCCCGGGTCAGCTCGCTCAGCACGATGTGGATGAGCACAACATGTACGGGACCTGCCATACTTATTTTAATTCTCCCTCAAATCTGAAAAGCGTACTGCGCTCCGCCTGTTCGTTCAAGCAAGCACTTCGAATTATCGACTAACATCCTTTAGCACCTGCAAACCCACGCCAAGAAGACCGTCGAGTGTCCGGGATGCCCCAAGAAGTTCGTCTCTGACTCCGCTATGGTACTGCACCTTGAGGCTGGGACCTGCGAGTCTGGAGCGGATTCCGATCGAGTCACCGAGATTGCCTTCGACTGCTACCAGTCAGGAAAGTACACCTGCGACGATAACTCCGAGTTCGATTTTGAATGTCCGACTTGCAACACGCCTTTCACCTGGATGAGCGGCCTATTGCAGCATGTTGAGAGCGATTCCTGTGATGAACAATTAGCAAAAACAAAGCCGTTGGGAAAGTTTCTTCGGTTCTTGCGATCCCAAATTTGAGAGTCAGGACTTTTCGGGGAGTCTGGAGAAGGGGTGGCATCATCCAAAGCGAATCAGGAAACCGTGTGTAATGGGAGTTTTAAGGCTTTCTGTAGGGACAAACAGCCATGCTGGCAAAGTTGTGATGTTGTCCGTCTAACTGTGTCCTGCGTGCAGGAAATGGAGGAGTGGGGTGCCTGGAATACTCGGGTCAGGTCGGCCCGTGGCTGGCGCCAACAAGCGCTGTCATTGCTCCTGCACAGAACGCCCAGAGTGAAGGACGACGGCACTAATATCCTGCTCAACGCCAACGGAAACACCTATAGCCCGTTCCTCGCCGCCGCCACTACTACCCCCTTCCGCTCCCTTAAGGCCCTCACTACCCCGTCCAAGCAGCGACACATCGACACTCCAACCGCCAGCAACAATGACCTTCGAGTTCACTCCCCACCTCACAACCCTCTACCCCTCCACAACCTACACTACCACTCCCCTCTCAGGCGGCCTCGTCAGCTTCACCGTCCGCGCCCACCGCACCTCGCCCCCCTACCACTTCTATTTCACAGCAAACCCCTACCAGCCTCACCCTCAACGCGTAACCTGTGGCACGCTGCCATGTACGGGCGAGATAATAAAGCCTGGGGGGCTGCACTGACGTATCGTGATCTGTGCGAAATGATTGCCGCCCCGCCCCCGAGGCGTTGGTAAGACCTTGACACCCGCGTTTTCTGGGCTCTGGTCGGTCTGGCACGGCATAATGCGGGGCACTCCACAAATTTACCCCGCTTGACTGAACCAGGGGTGGAAAGCTGCATGCTGGCCAGAAGAGCATGCGGCATCGAAGTTGTGCTGACCCTACCTTCGAGGTCGAGTTGGCCAATCTTGTTGTTAGGAGAAGCCAACTTACACAAGTAAACAATAGGTATCCACAATCAGGTTAGCGAGAGCGGAGATTGAAGCCGTGCTACTTTGTAAAAGATTTCTCAGTAACTGAACTGGAGGTTCATGCTAGTCATCTCTGTCTGTTCGGACAGTTTACCCCGAGACGGCGAACCGATCGCTCGAGTCGATTGATGCTCTATTCTCTACCAACAGGCCATTTATTTGGGACATGGAGCGGGCGTACCGGGGGATGTTCTCCGCGAGAGGAGGCGGTCGGATCCTTCAGTCATGGATGACGCGAGTGAAGTGGATAAGGGGAAGGAACTTGTTCACGGCGAGCACGTTTAGGACGGATTCCTGTCAACTCCCTACAGTACTGCGGGGGAAGCCTCCCCCATATGGCCACAGGAGGCCCAAGACCTTTGTTATTCTTCCGTTGCGTTTGCAGTGCGTTCCACATCCTGGTTGGTCTATAATCAGGACACTGGGACACACCAACTAACTAAGTAGTTTCGCTGCATTTACAGGATATTCATAGTGCCCGTATCATCAACAGAACTTCGACGATGCTAGCAACTGTACTTCATCCCAGGACGGTATAGCGCAATTTGTCCAACGGACAGTTGTCGCTGCTCGACAGATTCCATTAGCTGGTAGTTACATGCCTAGTCTCGGTTTTCCAACCACCCAATCTCCAAAATTCATCTAGCCTTGGCATCCTTGGGAATGTCGTCGAGGTTGTCCTTGCCCTGGCGGCCGATGCCGCTCATGTCCACGCCCTCGGAGCTCTTGGTGGCCGGCTCGCGCAGGCCCGCGGTTGCGCCGGCACCGGTGGAGACGTCGCTTGCGAGGCGGCCGCTGCCGACATTGACGTTGCGGGCGTCGGCTGACTGCCAGTCCGATGCAGTGGCAGGTTGGTCAGGGAGCGGGAGGTTGGCCTGGACCTGATTGATCTTGTCGGCTTTGGACTGCGACATGGTTGGCGGCTCCGGTCCTGGTTGGTTCGTACTGCGTCGATGCTGGGCTGGGCGGGAAGGTGGGATTGGTACAGTACTGTACCGCGTATCGACCGAGTAACGTTTGGATGGGTGACGGTGTTGGCGTTGCGATGGCAGACGCAGGGTAGCGGAAACAGTGTCGTAGATTGGAGCAAAGATGGGTTCGGACGCGGATTAAATGCGAAGTGAGAGAGAGACATCGAGTGTCATGATGTCATGGGAGGGGTAAGTGGGTGGACCTCACGCAGGGCACGGCAAAATAGCAGCGACAATGGGACAAGTTTGACAGCTGCATTCTGCAGCGGCTACAGCGGAGTTGGGCTGAAAAGCGGGACAGGACCTACAGCTACACAGGTACGAAACCGTGATCCTTACAGCCAAAGGAATGGGCATTGTGTCGGTCCTCCCGATGGCACTCCAGTTGGCAGCGCGCAAATCCTACGACGATTCTATCCGCAGCCAGTCCAACCTGTTCGAGGATCCAACCGTAGGCCTCGCGACTGCCCCGGAGGCCGCGCCCGTCTTCCGCGACGCTACGCGCCGGATTGACCTCCTGTGGAGGTTGGAGCACAACTATCAGGACCAATGGGTCGCGGATCAGCTCAAGGTCCTTCAGGATCTTGACCCCAAAGGGGTGATGTTGCTAGTCTGGTGTATCTACCCGAAGCCCAAAACGACGGATCCCCCCTTTCAACAAACACCCTACTGGTCGGCTGTCTACCCTGCCAACAACCAGTCGATAGCCGAGGCCGAGGCACCTTACTCGTTCGAGAAGGCCCTCCATGAGGTCCTTATGCCGGGCAAGTACATCGTAGTTGGTATGTAACCTCTCCTCACCGTGTACTCTCGCGCTAACCATCAAAGCATGCGGTGACCGTGCGTTCACAGACGAGAGGAGGGCTTCGGTGATTCGTAACACTTCCAGGGACTGGCCTATTGAGTTTGTAGAGGCCGAGTATCGACCAAGGTACAACAAGGATCGACTACAGCACGGCCGGGGTCGACCGAGGGATACCGAAGACCAGCCCAGACAGTCTCGAATTTTCCCAATGCGCCTTAGGAGGAGATATCAACCAGCGGATCGGATTCGCAGCTGGGGCAGCAACGTTCCCCTCAACGTGGTTTGAGAGTCTGGTAGGATCTACGGCAAACGACTAAGTATAGAGTTGTAACATTAAGCGAGCTCGGTGGGCCGCCTTGCCCAACTCCGTCGGTCTCGCATCTCGAGAGCCGGGGGGGAGCTGCGGGCGCCTCAAGCGAACCCAAGCCACCATCCCCGCTCCCTTATCCGAAGCGTGCAAGGCCCCGGGGAGATCGGATTGTTTGCAATCAGCCTCGATCACAAGGGAGACGGGCCGCCTTCCAGAGAGTGGTACATTTCTGCAACATTCCCATTCGAGTAGACGAGCGCCACAAGCTCGTCAACGCCATGGTCGGCATGCTTCTCCCCCGAGAAGACCAGCCAGGCTAACGGCGTGTCGCAATCAGTAAATGCCCTCACATCCGAATGCAGTAAAGCCCCGGTCATGCAGGGACGGCCACTCACCATAGTCTTCACAACTGTACCTCATGCTCAGGTACGTGCCGAAATTCCGCCCGTCCTTGCGGAACACCTTTTCAATGGGAGTGGCCGCGCCGTTTGCTTCGCGAGGGTTCTGGGCCTCAGGTCTGTCACAGTCTCTTTTGTACGCCCCCGCAAAGTCCAGACCGAAATCCGCTTCATCGATGGCAATAAAGTAGCCGCCTTTGCTCACGTTGCACTTGGTGCGGTTCTCCGGATCCCGAGTGTCTGGAATGGGTCCGATCACTGGTTCCGCCCACTGCTGGAACCCCAGCTCCAAGTCACGCATGGAATGATAGGACCAGTCGTATCGTCCAACGTACAATACGTCCTGTCAGGTGTCAGGTCAAGTTCATACCCCCAAAGGAGAAATCTGAAGGGAGGGGTCTGACCTTGTCCGTGTGGTGATTTCTGTTACTTACCGCCCCCGGTCCACTCCCGTCCAGAGCTCGCACTCTCTCCAAAACCTTCCGGGGTTCGACATCCTCATGATGCAAGACCCAGCCCGCGAGGTGTTCTGGCCCATCAGGATCTGGTAGAAACCGTCCAATCCTTGATTTCTCCAGGTATGGCCGAACCTTCCACTGGCCATTCCGAGCAGCAGACCTGTACTTGAAGCGATGCTGCAGGATGGTGCCATGTTGTGTGCGCAAGGCGGTCGGTGCTGGTGGTCCTGGGGGAACCACTGCTTGCATTTGGGCTCTCGGCTGGCCACTGTTCAATACCTCACTTCATCGCACCCCATTTCCATCGTCTTTCTCGTTGGCACGCCCCATGACCTTGGCCCCTAATGGCAGCACCGCATTTGAAAGGTTCCAGAGGCCTGCGGGATATTATGAAAAGGGACGGAGATCGAGAAGCCCGGCTCACCTTCCGAGGTATGAAAGAAGTGCAAGCTGTAGGGAAGTTAATGCGCGACTCCCTGCAGAAAAATTTGGAATACCTGGAAATTCCACACACGCTGCGATACAAGAGGATGCAAAGCCGCCACCTGGAGTCCCTGGAGTGCCCATTTTGCCCATTTTGCTAAGACAAAATACTCTATGGCACGATCCAGCTCTCCAAGTTCTCGACGCACATCTCGGTTTGCCACGCTTAGAGACTCGAAGCCATCCCAGAGGAGGAGAAACGGGCCTGGGTCAATACGCAATGGAAATCGGCAGTGGGCGCGGCGGTGACGTAGGTTGATTTCGGGGTTAATTAGTTATCCTTCCAAGCCACTGCCACACTAACCGCGGCCGGGGACACACCGCTTTCGACGTCACTTCTGCGTGGATGCGTGACGACCAATAAGCACCCCCGCCTCAGCCGCCGCCGCCGACCTCCTCCCTCCCCGTAATTCGCGATCGCCGCATCCTCAGGACGATCAACAGCCTCCAGGTCCCAGCCCTCCCCGACACCGGCGCCGACGCCTCTTTCATCTCGGCGTCCTTCGTCGCCCGACTCCGGTGCGTGTTGAATGGCTCAAGACGGGTGCTGTCTTCGAGGATGACTACTTCGCTCTGGGTATCAAGGCAGTCGACAGAGCTCTAGAGATTGTGAACCGCTTCAACGAGCTGAACATAGTCTGGAGAACGTTAGTTGAGCTACCCGATGGAGAAGGGAGTTGGGGAGGAACGCGGGTTGCCACTTACGATAGAAAATATCCCCAAGATGAATTCGCGTATTGTCCCCGAACGTGCTTCTACCAGACAGAACGGCTTTCCTTCTCTGCGTGCTGGCCAGCTTCTTCCAGTCCGCCTACTCGACCACCGCGTCTCCGGTCCTGCAGGGTAAAAGCCGATTGTCGTTGGCCACGAAGAAGTCGCTCTCCGATGATATGAGACAGGGCTGTCTAGTGAGCCGACTCCTTTGTTGTAAGTCGTTCTGGGCAAGTTTCGGTGGATATGGGGTGAGATTGTTGTACTAGGTCTTTGCCAGTCGACTGTGCGAGATCGACCAGTCGATTGAGGATGTTGAATTCCAGCTTCAGTTTGATGCTGTAAACGAACGCCTTGTAGCTTGTCTGGATGCTATAGCGACCAGAGTACTCAAGGCCGAGAATGGTGATGTCGAGGATGATGATGAAGGCATTGACATAGAGAAGGTGATTCGTCATGTGCCGAGCTGTCTTTCCTCGAAGCTCTACCTCGGGGCGAAATAGCTTGATGGTTTCGTAAATGTACAGTCCCGAGATGATGAGTTCCTGGATGAAGAAAATGGTGACCTGAACTTTTTCGTAGATCGAAGTGGCCGACACGAATGGACCGGGATTGCTCGAGTTTGCACCGTACACCATAACGATGACGGGGATGTGGCAGATGACGGCGTCGACAATGATCATTGCCAGTACCAAACGGAGTCGGGCCACATCCCAAAGGACAAAATGAAGGCGAGAATACAGGACGACGGACTGTCCAGTAACCATACAACACCAACCGATGACAGCAAGGGTAACATAGATAAGGCTCTCGGACGTAACCCTGAGGTACTTCAACAAAGGCCTGATTGCGTAGGGTCCGATGCCCCAAGTGGCAACGATGAAGCTGAAGAAATAGAGACCACGACGTGTCTTGAAAGTGGCGAAGATGATGAAGTTGAGTTCGATTACATTGTAAAGGGCAATAACCACAAAGCTTGTGATAACGAGGGCTGTAGGGACGTCGATGGACACGTCCTTTGTAATGCCGTTGTTGTTGTCTGGCATCTTGCCCAGCCGGAAAATGATGCATGAAGAATATTACTGAAGCATCAATCAGTTCTACTTGTCCAGATGCAAAGCTCTGTATACTCTATATGAGCAAGTTGTCTGCTGCCGAGACGTAATCGGATAATTCCGAAAGGAAATTGTGGTTGTGGGGAAACCTTGTCTTGGGCTGAGGAACGAATCGACCCCGATCATCCTTCCGGATCCTACAGGCCTGGCTCTCGGGGATCCATGCCGGGGACCCCCAGTTTGCCAGGAAGGCCTTTTTTGTTTCCCTCGATCCTTATCAAGGGTTCGGTCGGTCAGGTTTAAGGTGTACCGGTTTAGGCTCCGTTGGCTAGGGAATAGCCGCATGGCCACAGCTGACTTTTTCTGTTGATTATTGAGACGTACGATGTCGACGCAACTCGTCAATCGCTTGAACTGTGTCCGCGAGTCGTGGCCCACCGTGGCGCAATGTGCCGGTGTGGCAGTGTCAGTCAAGTCCGTATGTACACCCACCAACGACTCTGGCCACCGATTAGGACGTTTGCCACCTGGTGGACCGATGAAATTGCAGGCCTGTGAACCACACACACTGGAATTAATTTTCCGGCCAGTGTGTGTGGGGCTTCCATTGTTAGATAACAGGTGACGTAAACCGCTCTCAGTTTGAGTAAAGAGCTTTTTTGGGGCGGGGGAAAGATATTTCTCAAGCGGCTGCCGCGCTATCTGCTGGAACCCGAGTTCTGGACACCACATGTCCCCCCACCTCACCCAGATGCGCCAGCTGGTGGTGATGGACAAGTTGCAGGCCAATCAGCCGGAGAGAAAGATCGCAGCCCTACATCGCCGTGCGATCGTGGCTCGTGCGCAGGTTGGCAGACCGATGCCTGCCGCCGACAAAGGGGTGAAGTCTTGAAAGTTGGGAGAAATCAACCAACCCGCATGTCCACGGTACGTAAACAGGGCACGCCGGAGGGCATCAGCAACTCTGGATGCTGTCTTGCCACCACAGGGTGGGCTCCGTAACCCCAGCCATGCTTTGCGGTTTTTCTCGCACAGTAAACACCATGTTCGTCCCCACTGCAAAGGTTCTGACTCTCAAACGGATCATCAACCCACAGGGACCCGTGCTTCTCCGCGTGTTTGGTTCCACCCGTTGGTCCCCGCAGGCACGGCGGAACCGCCGTGACAGCGTGTGATAGAATGATTGGCCATGCATCCTCGGTATAGTTAATACATGGAGGAAACAGGCCCTGTTACTCCGTACCCCAGGCAAGAAATTGAACTCCCTGGCTCACCGCCGCCTGCAACCAATCAGCACCCCATACAATTACTTGGCTCGTTTTGGGCAATGATATCCTGAATTAGACACTTCTCCATCCCTATAGCCCCAATACGGGGAGGCTCGTTCGTCTCATTGGCTGGGGGTAGCGCCGCAGCGAGCCTCCAGCAGAGAAAAACGTAGCTGAGTCGAGCCACTTGTCGGTCGTTGCGGGCAAGGATCAATCACTGATCACGCTAACTTCACGGCAGATGCAGATCGGCTCGGCGGATCTGCGGGATCGGCCGTAGGCAGAGACTCCACGGCCCAGCTCCGGCAACCCCCATCTCGGGAGGAAGAACCGACCCTAGGGTCTTTGGCGGGATGCTTTGCGCTTCTTCGAGACCGGCCCTTGGTATCTCAGTATATCTGGGCACGGGCGTATTCCGATTCCCGGTCCTATATTTGCCAACAGGTCGGATCGTAGATGAGGGCCCAACTCTAAGTGGGAGGAGACGCTCGTTGATCTCTCCACTGATGAGTGACGCCCGACGCCTCGAGTCGACGACAGTGGAGATAGCGCTCCACATTCCAACGCCGATTCACAGCCCCTAATCCCGTTCATTACTAGCTCCCGATGGTCAACCTCTGGAAGAGGCTTGCCATGTCATCCGCTGCCCTGGGATCACCGTGATCTCGCATCAGCCGCATTCCATAGACGTCAAGAATCGGTCCGATTTTCCAGCGCCAGCAGTATGGATGGGTGTCGTCGTCGATCAAGTCGAGCATTCCTCATCCACCATCCTCACAGCTCACGGCTCACCTCACAGTCTTCACTCAGCTACTAGCACGCCATAAGCTCCAAGTGTCTCCACCAAACTTCAAGCAACCGCCAAGATGGTTTCCGTCCGCTCCCTCTTCGTTGGCGCTGCGCTCATCGCGGCGCCCGTCATGGCCGCCCTCACGCCGCCCCAGATCGCCGATGGCCTCAACAAGCTGAGGCAGCAAGCGCTGGACCTCCAGAGACCCGCTTAGGAGATTACCATTGTCAATGCTCCTCTAATTATCATTGGCTAGGGACCGCTCCCGGTATGTCTCTCCGCTCGCCCACTTCTTAACCGAGGAGTGGCCGGCTAACCTGCTATAGGCTATCATCACGGGCGTTACTCAGATGGTGACGACTGGTCAAGTCATCATCTCCCAGACACCTGGAACGTCCGCCATCACAACTGACGAGGACGCTGCCGTGGTCTATGCAGCTTTCACCGCGGTACGATCCTCTCCCCTAACCTCCCCGCCTTACGGGTTTCCTAGTACTATGCTAACCAAACCCGTCGACAGTTTACCAAGACGACCTAGGACTTCCTCAACATCCTGATCGGTAAGGCCGGCCTCCTGACGCGAGTGCCCGTCGTCGGCCCACCGGTGGATACCGTCCTTCGCAGCCTTGAGGGTGTGGTAGACGTGAGTACCGCCCCTGGGTTTCGGTCCCAGCGCTTCCCCCCGCTCGGGTGGCGCGCACAGATGTTAACAAGTGAACTGCTAGGAACTTGCGATCTTCCTCATCAATACCGTCGCGCCCAAGGCAGACGACATGAGGCGTCTCGCCGTCTCCCTGGGCAGCACTTTCGACATCACCATTCAACAATATGACGGTCTTCAGCTTAAGAAGCGCGCCGAGGTCTTCGTCGCCTAAGCGTGCTGGCCTGGTCTAGCTAGACTATACGGATAGGAGATTGGGTAACGACGGGTGTATGCGGAGACGGGCGCGAGGAACCAAATGGGGGAGGACGAAAAGGGAGTTTGCGTCAGACTGTAGAGACGTGGGGTGCCGGCGATGGGCGGCTGCGAGGCCAATGGAGCAGCCGCGACCAGCGTGACGTGAGAGATCACAACAAACATAAAGCGCTAGCTAGAACGAAGGAAGGCAGTAGAAGGCTCTAGAAGAGGAAATGGCTATATAATCGCGCCGACCCCCAGACCCCTCCTGTGCCACGCTAGGACGGAAAATATGGAATCCAACACACTACTTCGCAGACCTGAGCAGCTTGACGACGGCCTCGTGGCCATTCCCAGCGGCCCACGACAGCGGCGTCCGGCCGTATGTGTTATCCTTCGCATCGACATCGACCTTGCCCGTGGCGAGCAGCAGCTTGACGACGGCCTCGTGGCCCTTCTCAGCGGCCCATGACAGCGGCGTCTGGCCGTTGTTGTCCTTCGCGTTAACATCGACCTGCTTTATTGGCCTTGGCAGGATCAGCTGTTGGCCGTTGGGGTTTCACTTGTTTTTTTTTATGAGTAATCGCAGGCGGATCCTCAGAGCTTTGTAAAAAAAAAACAAGAAAACAGAGTCAAAAGTGTGAATGAACAGGTATGTAATTTTTCGTCCAGCTCTCTAGCAAGCAGAGGGAGCAACTCTCGTGGCTCTTCGTGGCTCGTGCGAGCTTGAAAGCCTGCGTAGAACTGGACTAACACTTGAATCCCCGGCAGGGGCATAGGATGGAATGGACAAAAGAGTTGTTTTTGTTGACGCTGAAAGCCGACTTCAGATTCTTGCATCATCTTACTGCTACGAAGTGCTCCTTCCTCGTGCGTCGGCGAATTGTCGAGGAGCTGCATCGGTACGGGGTCCTCTCACAGGCTAAAAGCCTAGGACTTACGGATCCGTACATTGGACTGCATTTAGGATCATTACATATATCCGTACCCCCCCAGAGGCGCTGCTTGATCAATCTGTGTCGCGATGACGAGGACGAAGCACATCAGGACCCGCCCTGTAGCCTAGCCGACTTGCTCGGCCACAGGTAGGGAAAAAAGACCAAGTACCCGCGGCAGTATTCGAACCATGTCTTGTGGGGAAGCTTGTTGGGACGGTAGAATGCGGCCTCGGCGTCCTGCTGCTGGTAACCCTGGTCGGCCTGGCCGTTGGAGCCGCGACGGCCGCCCCCGTTGGTGCTGTTGTAGCGGGTGCTGCGGTTAGCAAGTCCCTCCCGGCAGTCGCAGAGCAACGGGCTCGTCTCCTCGTCTTGGGCCTGCGCTTCATCGGAGCGTCTCCTGGCAACTGCGGCGTACAGGCACATCGAGCAGATGACGAGGCAGAGACGGATGGCGCCAATGCCAAGGTTGGCAACATCCCAGGATGTCAGACCACTCTCGGGATCGGCGGCGAGGAGGAAGGCGAGCAGGATGACGGTCTCGCCGACGAGGCTGAGGAGCCAGAAGTTCAGATGAACGACGATGGCGCTGTGGCGCCACTCGAGGAGGGAAATCAGGATATACAGGTAGAGAAAGGCCGAGCCGACGAAATAGACCTTTGGGCGGCGGGTTTGTCAGCTTCGGCGGGTAGGCTCATGGCGGGGGTAAAACTCACGGTCCGCTCCTCGCCACACCACCAGGCAATGTCGACCCCTACATCACTGCTCGACTTCATAGCGTGGGCGGCGATTGCGGCGCCATTGGCCACGAAGGACAAGATAATGCCGCCGGTCAGGTAGAGGAAGATGGTCCAGTCGATGCCGCGGCCGGCGCCGGCGTCGTCATTGGATTGGACAGCTTGCCGCTCCCGATTCCTCTTGCTGATGGGCAGGGGTTTCCCGCCGGGACCCGTGATGGTTGGTCCAGCCAGCTCCTCGTCGGTATTGGACGTAATGATGGTGTGAATGCCGGCCGAGACAAGAAAGGACAGGACGCTCAAGGGGCATGGCATCTCCGTCAACGCAGTAGCGTTCTCGCCGTCCCTACGAGTATAACTAAGCTTGAAGAAGGAAAGAAAAGAAGAGAAAGAGGCCAACGCGTCGCGTTGGCTTCTGTCTGCCCAGATGGAGACTATGAATGAATAGGGTAGGCGTGATGGAGCCGTGATGGGCCCGTCGTCGCCAGGAGATGCTCAGGAGGTTCCCATCAGGGTTGGGGTTGGCCGAGGGTCGCCGAGGCCTCCTCAGCCCGGTACAGGTGTTGTTTGAAACAAATCGGATGTAGCTAGCGCGCCAAGACGCTTTAGGCTCAGCGCCTCCAGGCGAAATAAATTCCCTCATGATGAACCCCACCTCCTCTCCGTCACACCGACTAACTTGACTTAATGATTGGAAAAGTGGTCTTCCAGTGCCATCAATACAGCGCTGCCCTCCAACTTCAGAGGGCGATTCAAGATTCCAAAATCACTACTTAAAACCTCCCTCAACCAACCATGACAGACCCCACCCGGCCAACCCGGCGCCCGTACACCGGCTCCTGCCACTGCGGCGCAGTCAAATACACTATCCACCTCACGCTCCCGCACACCCCTCCCGAGGCAACCAACCTGCGCACCGAAGACGGCCGCCGCCGGCAGCTCTTCTACCGCTGCAACTGCACTACCTGCCAAAAGGCCGGCGTCCTGCACATGCGGCTCCCCTCGCCGCCCGACGATTTCCTCCTGCTGTCGCCGCTTGACCCGCTCCATGAGCTCGGCGACTATCAGTGCTTTGACAAGCGGCTGCATTGGCTGTTTTGTAGGACGTGCGGGGTGCGGTGTTTTACGTTTACGGGGGAGGGGGAGGTGATGGAAAAGGAGGTTCCCAGTACTACTCCCGAGACAGCGACGGCCGCTGTGGGAGGGGGGAGGAGAACGATGGTCTGGAGTCCGAAGAGGGGGTGGATTGAGGATCAATCGAGGTATCTTAGTGTGAATGCGTACACGCTTGATGCTGGGCAGCAGGGGCTTGATCTAAGGGAGTGGACCGAGAAGAAGTGGGTTATGTATTTGGATTGCCTTTCGGATGGGGAGGGGCCGATGGAGAGGACGTATGAGAGGCCTTTTCCGGGTGGGGCATATTAAATCCTTGTGCCTGTGAAGGTTGCAGCCTGGACGAGGGTTAACACGCGATGATGCTCATGTTGGAATGGGTCTGGGCACAATCTGGGGAAGCGTCAAGCTTACGATACAGGCCCGTAGTTGTGCCGACCGCGGACGTAGGGGTTGAAGAGTGGCAGGCTGGTGAGGCGGCTGATAGTGTTGATACGGGAAAGGCGGAGCTCGGCTCGCAGAAATCGTGGGTGAACCACACCTGGGTTGTGCTCATGCATTCTGAGGAGCTCCCTGGCTAGAGTCTTCCAGTCTGCCCATTCTATCGGCTCGTCGTTTTTCTTGCGAGGTAAGAGACGGTTTTCGTTGGCGATGTGGAAGTCGATCTCCGACGATATAACCTGGCGTTGGCATACAGCAAGCAGGGCCGGTGGGAGGAGGCTGAGAAGCTGGGGGTGTAGCTGATGCAGATTCACAAGACTAAGCTCGGGCCGGATCACCCAGACATGCTGACGAGCATGAACAACCTGGCATTTACCTGGAAATGTCAAGGTCGACATACAGATGCTTTGGCATTGATGAAGGACTGTGCCCAGGCTCACCAGCGAGTCCTTGGCGCAGACCATCCATACACCCTGTCGTCCTCTACGCTTCCAATAACTCAGCAGCCACTATCAGCCACTTCCTGTGGCTGCCCCCTCTCCCTCTCTCTCTC
>Ga0247824_10001021_pt1 | contig 14961 bp, 17 predicted proteins | sample 13C_PalmiticAcid_FD_194412 | JGI IMG/M metagenome (GOLD analysis project Ga0247824, IMG submission 194412) | Soil microbial communities from agricultural site in Penn Yan, New York, United States - 13C_PalmiticAcid_Day48 | ecosystem: Environmental > Terrestrial > Soil > Agricultural land... | reverse complement strand
TGGGGAGAGTGACGAAGAGGAGGGTGGGGGGAAGCTTGCTGTGAGGAGTAAAGGGCCGGCGAGGAGGAGGGCGGATTTGGCGTTCTTGGAGGATGAGAGTGAGTCGGATTGAGGTGGAGCGGGAGAGTTGCTTGGCCGCCTGAGAAGGAGTATGGGTGTGTGAGACTTGGTTTTCCTATCACTCCGGGAGTTCAAATACCCTTGTGTCGGCGGGTAGTGTAGGTAGCCATTAGCATGTATTCGTAGGCAAGTCGATCCTTCCATTGATTGTGGGATCCTTGGAGAGTCCCGCTTCTCAGTGTTGTGTCTTAGGCATCGCGTTGCACTGCTGCTCTTGAAGCCGAATCAAGGCTCCTGCTTCTCACAAGTCACTTTGGCGGAGTGGTTAACGCGCTGCCCTGCTAATCCATGGTTAGCCGCTAGGCAGTTCCTTCGGGAGCGTAGGTTCGAATCCTACAGGTGACGTTTGTTTTTGCCCCTGCTCTGGACAGTTACGTTGTTTCGAAAGCTTCAACAACTCTTTTGGATACAAGCCTCCAAGTTGGGCGTAGTTGACATGGTAAACGGCAACCTTGCTATGCCGATCACAAAGTGATGTAGGGGTAGGTAGGGTGGCAAGGGTGGGTGGTGCCAGCCGCCACGAACCCCCAGTTGATGTTCTTGTCCCAAACGGTCAACCAGACAGATGGGTGCTTGTCGATAGGCTGTTGGCTGGCAAAGTGCAACGTGCATAATTCGGATGTTTTGTCTAATTCCAACAAGAACACCTGGGGTAGTTGATGTTGGAGACGCATCATCTGTCCTGCTCAGATCTCTGGCAGCTGGATGAGTTTCACTTGCTTGCATTCATTCTCTGGGCTATCAAGCTAAACACCGCCACAGACCCCAGAAACAGAACTCCATTGTAGAACTGTGGCGGTTTCCATGTTAGTGAAGGCCTCGGAAAGTGTGCGCCGCCAAACTCACAGCTCTCCGGGAGACGTCTCGTTCTTCGTGGTCGGTTCTTGCTTCAATGAAGAGGCGTCTCAAATTGGGGAAGTTTGCCTGCATTGTCTCAGTCACTGCACAGATAAAACAGATTAATGGAAGGCATACCATGACACCGTTGATTCCAATCTAGAGCTGTTTGAGGAGAGCTCAAGTCCCCGATATTTTGGTACTGTCACTTGGAGGAAGCTCGTTGCTTTGTGAACAAAGACCGACTGGTCTCAACACAAGATCCTGGGCTCGAGGCTTGCCCCACCGCAGCTCCCCACCATCTGTGGCTGGAGCTGGAACGCCAAGCCACTGTGTCCAGGGGTGACGAGCACCAGCCCAGCCCAGAACCTCAACTGAGCACGAGCACTGAACGGCCTTCTGCGACCACGTCTCAGCTTGCCGCTGGTTTGCGCAACCTCGAAAACGACCAGCCGACGGTTGTGACCCCTCTCGATCGGCGAACGCGAGGGCGCGCCCCGCAGTAACCCACACTCTATTCTTTGTCGCGCCAGGCTCCCGAATTCACCGCTCCCTCCCCGGCCTTGAGCCGACCGACATCCCCCGCTCCCCGCCAACCATCCCTCCGTTCGACCCAAGATCTGAACGATGGCACAGGCAGTCAACCGCATTCGCGGCGCCTTTGCGCCCCCGCGCAAGGGCGAGACCTTTGAGCTGCGGGCGGGCCTCGTGTCGCAGTATGCCCACGAGCGCAAAGAGGCCATCCAGAAGACCATCATGGCCATGACGCTGGGCAAGGACGTGTCGGCACTGTTCCCGGATGTCCTCAAGAACATTGCGACGGGAGATCTGGACCAGAAGAAGCTGGTCTATTTGTACCTGATGTAGGCGGCTGTCTAGGAACACCCCGCTTCTTTGGCCCCTGCTGACTGACGATGCGCAGGAACTACGCCAAGTCGCACCCAGATCTCTGTATCCTCGCCGTCAACACCTTCGTACAAGACTCGGAAGACCCGAACCCCCTTATCCGCGCGCTGGCGATCCGAACGATGGGCTGTGTCCGTGTCGATAAGATGGTGGACTACATGGAGGAGCCGCTGCGTAAGACACTGCGGGACGAGTCGCCATACGTGCGCAAGACGGCTGCCATTTGCGTGGCCAAGCTGTTCGATCTGAACCCCACCATGTGCATCGAAAACGGCTTCCTCGAAACGCTGCAGGAGCTGATTGGCGACCCGAACCCCATGGTCGTGGCGAACTCGGTGCAGGCCCTGTCAGAAATCACTGAGACCGCGCCCGAGACGAAGGCTCTGGTCATCACGCCGGCCACGCTCAAGAAGCTGCTCATGGCTCTGAACGAGTGCACGGAATGGGGGAGAGTGACCATCCTCAGCACGCTGGCAGACTACCCTCCCACAGACGTCAAGGAGTCGGAGCACATCTGCGAGCGAGTCACGCCGCAGTTCCAGCATGTCAACCCCAGCGTCGTCCTGGCTGCTGTCAAGGTGGTGTTCATCCACATGCGGCTGGTCAATCCCGAGCTGGTCAGGCAATACCTGAAGAAGATGGCCCCTCCTCTAGGTATGTCGAGTCCGAGGCACTCTGGACCGCATGCTGACCCGGTGCAGTAACCCTCGTCTCCTCCGCCCCCGAAGTGCAATATGTTGCCCTCAGAAACATCGACCTCCTCCTGCAGGCAAAGCCGGACATCCTGAGCAAGGAGCTTAGGGTGTTCTTTTGCAAGTACAACGATCCCCCATACGTCAAGCTTCAGAAACTCGAAATCATGGTCAGGATAGCGAACGAGAAGAACTTTGACCAGCTGCTTTCCGAGCTGAAGGAGTACGCCCTCGAAGTCGACATGGACTTTGTCAAGCGCGCTGTCAAGGCCATCGGCCAGGTCGCCATCAAGATCGAGGCTGCGAGCGAGAAGTGCGTCAATGCCCTGCTCGATCTGATTGCGACCAAGGTCAACTACGTGGTGCAGGAGGTCATCGTCGTCATCAAGGACATTCTTCGCAAGTATCCAGGGTACGAAGGTGTCATTCCCACGCTCTGCAAGTACATCGACGAGCTGGATGAGCCGAATGCCCGGGGTTCTCTCATCTGGATTGTGGGAGAGTATGCTGAGAAGATCAACAACGCCGACGACATATTATCCGGCTTCGTTGATGTGTTTGCGGAGGAGTTCACTCAAGTCAGTTGCATCGTCTGTCCACGAGTTTGCCGGACCTAACACCTTGCAGACCCAATTACAAATCCTCACCGCCGTGGTCAAGCTCTTCCTGAAGAAGCCGAGCAACAACCAGGGCCTCGTACAAAAGGTCCTGCAGCTCGCCACAGCCGACAGCGACAACCCGGACATCCGCGACCGGGCCTACATCTACTGGCGTCTCTTGTCCGGCGACCTCGACATCGCCAAAGTCCGTTCCTTTCCCCCTTCCCCAACCCCCAAACCGCCCACTAACACATTTTTCAGAACATCATCCTCGCCCAAAAACCCCCCATCACCACAACCGTGAGCTCCCTCCCCGCACCTCTCCTGGAGACCCTCCTCTCGGAACTCTCCACCCTCGCCTCGGTCTACCACAAGCCCCCCGAGTCGTTCGTCGGCAAGGGCCGCTTCGGCGCCGAGGCCATCCAGCGCGCCGCCATCCAGGAACAGCGCCAGAACGCCGCCGAGAACCCCATCGCCGCGTCCGTTGCCGCCGCGAACGGCGGTGCCGCAGCGCCACAGAGCAACATTGAGAACCTGCTCGACATCGACTTTGACGGGGCTGCGCCGGCGAGCGCGGAGCAGAACCCGGCGGGGACGGGCACGCCGGATCGCGTGGCCAGCCCGGCGGGCGGTGCCGCGGCCGCGCCGAGCGGGGGGATGGCGGATATTATGGGGCTGTTTGATGCCCCTGCGCCGGCGTCGGCCGCGGCGCCTGCTGCTGGGGCGGGTGGTGCTGGCAGTGGGATGAATGATTTGATGGGCGGGTTTGCGGGGATGGATCTGAGCGGGACGAGCGCGCCGCCGCCGCCGGGGCAGCAGCTGGGGCATGGGAATGGGAAGGCGGCGGAACAGAGCAAGGGGAGTGATGACTTGTTGGGGTTGTTTTAGGGTACGGTAGGGTCGAAGCGGGGTGGCATGAATGGAAGAGTGAGAAAATGGTAGATGGTGTTGACAGATGTGCCTTGCTCGGTCTATTTCCTGTGGGTGATACAGTGGCTGCGGACCGAAACTCTCAGGTAAATGTTCTCACCGGATTTTCCCATGCCTATCACGCTCAAGCTTGGTATACGGTCGTACCAACGATGCAAATGCAGCACTCCAAACGCGACGATCCAACTCTTCCCTCCGTTATCAACAAGAAACTCAGCTTCGCCTTAGCCCTAATACTTGGCCTTCCTCCCAGTGTACTTCAACGAAAAGATGCCGCGCTCGATCGAATTGAGCAGGATGTATCCCGACTTGAAATAGGGGTACGAAGACCACGTCCCGAGGAAGGCAACCTGGCCGTTGACATCGTCGTCCTCAGGGTGGCAGTCGAAGAAGCCCACCTCCTCAAAGTTGCCGCCTGTCGGGTCGAGCTCGACACCCGAGACGTCAACAATGCGCAACCCGGAGCCGTAGTTGGCTTGGTAAGTGAGGCCCTTGACCACCTACACCTGCGTCAGTGTTGCAACAAAGGAAAAAGAGGTGTAGGAACGAACATATTGGTTATGGTCGATCGACCTCGCGGGGCTCTTATAGTAGCCCGTGTTTATGGGCGCCTCCAGGTTCGTCACGTTGAAGATGTACGTCGTGGTGTGCCCGTCCTTGCCCGGGTCTGTCCCGTCCCGCTCATCGAGCTCGTCATCCAACAACAAGAACGTCATGGTCTCGTCCACGAGCCACCCCTGATGCGCGTACGACACGCCACTGTACGCCGTCTTGGACACGATCACGGGCGCCTTCTTGTCCGTCACGTCCATCACCGTCAGCGCGTCCTCGTTGTATCCGAAGCAAATCTCCCGCCCGCGGTATTTGTCCGTGGGGCCCGTGTACGTGACGCACTGCGCGTCGTGAACGTAGCCGTCCTGCGACACGCAGCCGGGGGACACCGGGTTGGCCGGGTCCGACACGTCCACCATGAACATCCCTCCCGCGCACGTCGTGTTGCGCGCGTTGGCGCCCGACCGCCCGCCCACGGCGTACACCATGCGCGCCTCCTCGTGCGCGACGAGGTTGTGCGACGCGCCGAACCCGGCGAAGTGCGCCGTCAGGTCGCGCGCCTTGTCGAACACGCGCGGGCGCCAGAAGAAGGGGTTCCACCAGGGTTTCACGTCGAGGAGTTTTGTCAGGTCGAAGACCTGCAGGCCGTGGTCGGTCGCCTCGGAGCCGATGTAGGCGTGGTGCCCGACGACCTTGATGTCGCGCCAGCTCGTCGGCGTGGTTTGGGTGTCGAGGCGGCCGAGGTACTCGAGCCTGCCCGAGGGGAGGATCTCGACGAAGCCGACGCCGTCGGTCTGGCCGACGATGCCGAACTCGCGGCCCGTGGCCGAGGTCCAGCCCCAGACGTCGTTGCCGGCTTTGGTGGCGGAGCCGAGGTCTTCGTGGCTGAGGAAGGAGTGCAGGTCGACGTTGTTGCAGCGGAAGGTTGAGTTGACGCCCGTGCCGGCGTGTCCGTTGATGCAGGGCTGCTTGGTGGTCCACTTGCGGTAGCGGGAGGAGCCATCGAAGAGGCCTTGGGCGCGGGCCGTGTTCCATTGTTGGGTTTTGAGCTCCATGACTCTTTCCATCTTGCTGGCGGACGCCGCCAAGGCGGACGGGGCGGCCACGAGGGCCAGCAGTGTGTCAATTCTCATGTTGGGGGGCTAAGGAGTGAGGTGGGAAAAGGGGCGATGAGTGTTATCCGCATCTTTTCTCTGTGTCCCAGTCAGACATGATCGGGAGTATTTGTATGCCGGCACACATCAAGCGCGCAAGCCATGGATGAAGCGGCAACTGCCATGGTGATGCACTGTAGTGCTGCATTTTAGCCCTCGAGGTTTGTTGGTCAGCTTCCTATCTTCACTCTCTTCCTAAAACAGGAGGTGTAAGTCAGACAAACCTGCAGGGAACAAGCGTGCGAGCAGATCCTCGACGGAAAAGGAATGGGACGCCAAGACGGCGGTTCTTGTCACTTCCCTTTCTTGGGTCAACGTCCTGGTACCGTTGCACCCAGCCGTGGGTCCCCACGGCTCGGCGTCGTCGGGATTCTCCAAATGCCGTGCAGGGCAAGTCGTGCGAGTTGACGTGCTTCTGGTGCCACCTTCTACGTATGGGAAAGAGGGTTTACCATTGCCTACACGGTGAATGGCTGGGGGTAAAGCTGCGGCATTGGCGTGGCCTGGCCCACGCAAACGGCTTTGATAGCAGGGGAATGTATTGCCAAGGTTGTGTTGTTCTTGGGCTCATTGGTTGGGCTGGTGTCACGCGATGAAGACGATATTCGAGAGACAAGTTTAAAACCTCGGAGGATATTGGTCTAAATCGCGGGGTCAGGGCCCATCGGCATGCACCATTCATGAACAAGAATACTAGGTATCTAGGATGAACTCGGCATGAGCTAGCTCAAATACCAATTTGGGGTTCAACCAAGCATCGTAAAAACGATCAAGACCAATGTTGAGTCGAAGCCTTCGAGTGCCTTGTCTTTATGCTCTCCCGCCTTCCAACTTGCCTCCTCATCTGCATCACCTGGACTCTGATAGCTCGACTGAGCACACACTGCGTTGACTTTTTATAATCTACGCAATAGGTTCTGTGGTCACCGAACGATTTTGTTAACTACATGTAATTATTTGTGATTACCGGAAAGAGAAGTCAACCCAGAACGAGCAATCTCCCTGGACACTTCAGCCGCCGAGCCCAAGCTCCCGTCCCAGCACTTCGCGATGATATCTCCAAGCGGCACAGAGCTGACGTCGGGGTATTTTCCTTCCTTGACAAGCCTGTCAATCTCATAGTCTTCGAGGCCCTGGTGAACCATTGTTCCCGTCACGATTTCGTAGATCGTCGACCCCAGCGAGTGGATTTCCGAACGCATGGTGGGCTTGAGGTACTCCTTTTCGTCAGAATGGCGGTATCCGGGCTGGGCCACAACCATAGCCCTGTCATCATCGATGGACGAACCGGAGAAGTCGCAGAGCAAAATGTTGCGCTCGGAATCATCATGATTAAAAATAGAAGGGATATTTTTTGCAATGTTAGGTTCTGCGCATTGATGTCGGCGTGGCGCACGTTCTTCTGGTGGACATATTCCAGAACGTGGGTGAGATCGAGACACCACTTGATCTTCTCAGAGAGCGTGGCGGTGCCGCCATTCCGGTAGTACTCCCGCAGGCACCCGTGGGCTGCGCGCTTCATGTAGATGCCCCACTCGTCCATTTTGACAACGGTCACGATGTGCGGGTGTTGACCGAGGCGACGGTACACGCGGCGTTCAATGTCGTGGGCCTTCTCAAAGACCTCCATTGGGAGGGGAACCTTGAGGAGCTGGTCTGGATGGTCTGGCACGGCGTACAACGCACTCCGCCCTGCCACGCTGAAGTGCTTTGCTCCAGGCGGGTATTTGATGATGTAGCACCTATCGGGATTGGAGGACATGATGGGCTGATGATGATTGATTCTGGCCGAGACTTGAAATCAGACAGGTTGGTTAGGGACCGAATGCCAAGAGAGAAAGAGAAAAGTGGCTGGATCAGGTCGAAAGCTGAGACAAGGCTGGAAGTGTCATTGGGTATTCTGTAAGGTATCTTACCTTTTCTTACGTGGATAAGTGCAGTACGAGAGTGAATGACCACAAGTACCTGCCTACCATATCCAGGTACAATGATGCTCATGGGATGGAATGAAGGGAGGGAAAATCTGGGCAAGACTCGAAAAGTTGCAAAGCCGCCCGCGGGGATAGTTGCATTTTCCAGCGCCTGGCTTTAGGAGCCCTGTATCAGATGCTGTAAACATGGGAAAATAGAACAACACCACAAAGGCTAGCGCCATCAGGTATCCGATTCTCCAAGTGAGAGCGTTTGGGGTATTCGATTGGTAACTATGTGCTGGCCAGTGCATACTCATCCTGGATGACAAACCCTGGGGCGTCTAGTGTTCGCAGAAGTTGAATGTTGTCTAGAGAATTCCGTCAGAACCAAGTTTTCTGTCATGTTTGCAACAGAAGGCTCCTCGGCCACTTACCGATTCAAAGTAGTCCGTCAGGCCCTGGGTGAAACCGCCCCGCTCGTCCATCAGCTTCTCCCGAATGTCGACCGCCTGGTCCCACGAGATCGGGAAGTCGTCGACCATGGACAGCGTCATATCGATAATCTCGTTGGGCAGCACGGACAAGGCGCCACTCTTACGCACCTCGTCGGCCCACCAGTCGCGGCGCTGCGGCGGGACGTGGGCGGACGACAGGATGGGACGGTGCGGGTTGACGAGGAACATGGCGAGGATCTTGCGGTGGCCCGGGCGGGTCTCGTCCTGCAGCTCGAACGGCCCGACCCGGTGCTGCAGGCAGTTGGGGAACACGAGCAGGCGGCCCTCCTTCGTCAGGACCTGGCCCAGGTCCTGCACGGCCGGCCCTTCCTGCTCCACGCCGAGGAACGTCTCCAGCGAATCGTGCTCGTTCTGTTCGGGGATCATCCTGATCTCGTCGGTGTCTAGGGCTTGGCGGAACGCCAGATGGCTGTCGGTAATGTTGTCCTGGTCGTAGTAGTAGATGGCCGATGCGCAGATCATCTCGTTAAGGGTGCCTTCGACGTGCCACGAGCCGCCTTCGTATACTGTCGTTTCTTCGGGATCCAGGTGGATGTTGGCGAGCTTGAAGATGACCTGGAGTCCGTCTGGGAAGTCGTCCCGCAGGTTGACGGTGTTCCTGCGGTTGGCGAGAAGGTCGGCCTGAGGAATGTACTCGCGGGGCTCGCGGTACATGAGGATGCGCTGACTCCGCTGCCAGTCGTCATAGTTTCCCCACCACCGCCAGTCCTCGTCGTTGCCACTGCTGTCATCGTCGCCGGCGGCGTCGTCATATCCGTTCTTGACCGGATCCCACACTGACCTGGGGCCTTCGCGTCCGGGGATCTGGTATTTGAGCCCGGGGGGAAAGGTGTAGTCCTCGGACCCGGTGGACGAAAGATCGAAGCGACGGCCGTCGACAAAACCACTCAGCGTGTCCTCCCAGAGGGGAACGGTGGCGGAGACGATGCGCTCCAGAGTGGAATACAGTGTTTTGTGCTCGACTGGGTGCAGGTTGTTGATGTAGCTGGTAATCTTGGCGCCGCCATCGGCTGCCAGCTGGACCTGGGCCGGTAGCCACTGGAATGAACCCCACAACTTGGGTGGTATCGGTTCCCACCTTTCGGAGGGGGGTGCTGGTGCTGGGGTGTAAGGGGGAGTGACGACCCCTTTCCCAGTGTAGGCGACGCATCCATCGAGCGGGACGGTGCCCTCCTCCAGCACGCGAGTGAGTCCCCAGATGACGGGAAACAGAGAGGGGTGGACGAGATCGAGGACCGTGTCCTCCTGGTAGGGATGCCAGTCTTTCTTGTGGTCGGGAACATCCTCCAGGGGCTTGACGCCAGCTCGAAGCTCATCTCGCAACTCCTTGGAGATGGCACGGTCCGACTTGACGACGGTCAGCTCCGAGTCGAAGACTCGTACGTAGCCCGTCTGCTTGAACTGCTCGCTCTTGTCTCGAAGCTCGGCGATGCACTTGCAGAAGTTAGCCAAAATTTTCGTATTGTAAGAGAGCGTGGCAGGGGTCGCGCACAAAGTCAAACATCTGGCTTGAGAGGCGCAAATCCCCATCGAGTTCCTCTGGCCGAACGTCGGCTTCAGCACGCCAGCGAGACACAATGTCTTCGTCAAAGACTTTGACCTCCCAGTCGGGCTTGTCAGTAATCTGGCTGATGAAGGCGAGCATGCGTTGTTCACGCAAGGTGACTCCGTTGCTGGTCCACGGCTGGTCGCCGATGGCGAGGGGAAAGGTCGTGCGGCCCTCTCCCTCGTGCTCGATTGGCAGGCCAAGCCCGGGGAGTTGCTTTGTCGTTGACGTGGCCATGATCAATGGGGAGATTGGGAATGTGCAAAAGGCACACTCAGACAAGATCAGCTCAGTTCCATGAGCAATGAGCAGAAGCAAGCCGGAGTTAGGCAGCAAGCACTCGGACCTCTGCCAAGCAAGAATCAGCCCCGCCCAATGGGCCCTGGTTCAGAGCTGTCCATGCTAAGTCAATTAATTGCACACTCTCGAGACACTCTCCTGCTCGACGGAGCACACAGAAAATCAAAAGCCCGATATAACAAGTGAAGAGAGCACTATGCTATCTCCTGAATTTCCTGCGTCCCGCCCCATTTTTGCCGGCCGAGATCATCACACGAACATCAAGACTCCGGGGGTGTGGCAAACGAAGCATCGGAGCCTGCGAGAGTGCACGACGACGCCTGAAAAGCTTCTTCAACCGCTGGCTCAAAGTGCATTAGACCCCCTTAGACACTCAACAAGCGCCCGATTCTGCTGCAGTCTTGCCTCATCAACCGGCGAGATTCCATCTGCTGGTCGGATATCCGTCCGCGCACCCCTTGAGACCAACAAACCCACAATGGCAAGGTCCGAGATCTGGACTGCCTGCCGAAGTGGCGTTATCCCCTTGTCTTCCTGGGCGTCTATCTCTGCGCCTGCATCCAGCAAAGCTGCCACAACTGCCGGGTCCCTGGACCCGATCGCCGAATGCAGGGGGCGAACACCTGTAATTGACTGCGCCTCCAGAAGTTCTTTATCGTCAGGGTGATGGCGGAGGATCTCCCTAACCGTCTCGACTTGACCGTTTATGGCACTCTTGTGTAGGGCCGTCCATCCCTGGTGGTTGGCCCTGACGTGGGCATCTGCGCCGGCGTCCAAGAGCATTCTGACGATCTCGACGTGGCCTTTGGCCGCTGCAGCGACGAGCGCAGTCTCTCCCGCGAGGTTCGGCAGGTCAATCAGAGGTGCGCGTTTGAGCAGTTCTTCAACGGCATCCACAGACCCTACCGCGGCTGCGCGCCAGAGCGGAGTCAATCTGGGGCCAGCGGAAGCATTGATGTCTGCCCCGGCGTCCAGCAAGTGTTTGATCGCCGCGGCATTGTTACAGAATGCGGCGACGGACAGCGGGGTTTGCCCGTCCTCAGTCTTGACATTAGGGTCTTCTCCGGAGTCCAGCAGCTCTTTCACGAGGTCGTTCGCCCCCATTTGGGCTGCCCTGTGGAGCAACGTTACGTTGCCGTCAGGGTACGATTCACCACTCTCATCTTGGTCTGCGCTGGCAACTGTTGGACGTTCTGGGGACGGAGCCGCGCGTTGAACGGGAGATGCCTGGGCTGCGACTGTGAATTCTTAGAGTCCTGGCACATGCTTCTGAGAGCGAGGAGTGAGTCAATGACTATTGATTACCTGTGTAACCTCTGCGTTCTAACTGCCATCTCGCCAATATCTGCGGGCCCGCGTGTGCGGCCATCAGAACAAGGTTGTCGGCGAGGGTTTTGTAGTTGGCGTCGTCAGGGGTCGACGCCCTGACCATGTCGATGTGATTCTTGATGATGGGTATCGCTTCCGCGTCTCGCGCGCCAGGGACTACCGCTGAAGACTTGGGTACGACCTTTAGGGGGGGAGGAATAAGCTTCTCTCCTAATTGCCTGCTTGGGCTGTGCTTACCAAGGTTGACCCGCCGATCGGGAGGGGTGTCTCGAGGGTCTCATAGACAAACTTGGTCACGAAGCGGTCGCTAATGCTGAGATATTGTGCAAGCTGCGTTTGCAGAAATTCTGAGTCTCGTGCGAGGTGTTGCAGTAGCGCTGTATTCGAGTTGATGAACAGTGATGCGACGTTGGCGAGCCGCTGTCCCCACGCGACACCATCGCTGCCTTGGTGGGGAGTGCCGACATATAGAATACCATACGTAGACAGAAATATCGCCCTGTGGTTTGCGAGGTGTCCTGGGCCCGTGGATGCAGCGTGTATCAAGGCCTTCAGGGGAAATGAGGTCCGAATGAGCTGGCTGATTCGTGGGGGTGCATGCGGCAATACTGACCGACTTCAGAACCAAGCCGCCGAGGCTGTGCGCTACGAAGATTATGGGGCGCTCCTGGGTCTGTGAGAATTCTATCGTCAGCCTCCCTGCCGCTGCTGCTTGGTGCTCGTACCCTTTCTATTCTGAGCGGTTAAGGGTACTAACATTCGTCAATTCCCGCTCCACGCTGAGCTCTCGCACGAGGTTGATCGCGTGGTCAAAGAGAAGCTGTCGCGATATCTGTGTTCGACCGTGAGTGCGCGCGTCATAGCCCCAGGTCATGATCCGGGCTCTGTGAATCCGCTCGGGCAGAAAGTCGCGGGCCCAGACTTTCCCGTTCAGTGCCCACGTCTTGTCGCGATGCCCGTTCAGGCCGTGGATGGCCACAATGCTGCGTGAGACGCGGATCTTAGTACCTAGGTACGCAGCCTGAGCTGTAATAACCAACGCAAACACAACGCTGTCTCCAATCTGCATAACAGACAACTTACTCGAGGGTTGGATCTTCGCCGGGAACCCAGACCTTGAGACCCCAGGGTTCATCCGCCTGGGCCAGAGACCCTTCGCCACTGCCCCCATTCGAGGGGCTGGGCGACTAATCATGTGCCAAAGTGTCAGGGCAACACCGCCATAGTTACAACGAGAAGCGTAAGAGATTGGGCCGTTTCTCACCTTTCCCCTCGCCACGCGAGAAATCAAACGCTCGAACATCAGGTAGGTGGGTGGTCTTGATGCGCTGGGCGCAGCTCAACTGAGGCCAGACGGACGTAAGCAGAGTGAGGTCTTCCTCAGGGCCTCAATCTGCAAACAGCTCGAAGTCAAGAAGCGGGGTATCTGCGTGTGGCCAGCCACGTTTTGTCCAGTTGGCTGGGTTTTCCTTCGCCATGGAAGCCTTTTTTTTTTTTTTTACGCAAGCCACATTGGGCTCATCTCCTTCAGCCGCAATCTCGGGCAAGCGCGCACAGGTTTCCTGGTGTGTGCAGATGGCCAGACAAAGACACAGGTCTTAAACGGTGCTCGGTACGCCTTTCCAAGAGAGTCCAACAGTGCATTCGATGTCGGAACTCTAAACTGCGCTCACACCTCGTCTCATGATGGTTGGTGCTTTGATCAGGGCTGGCAGCCAATCCGGGAGACACTCGGCAATCATTGCAGGTCCCGTTGCCCCGGGCGAACAAAGTCAGGTGCTAAAAATAGGTAGGTACCCTCTGCCGCCATGGCTAGCAAAAGCACGACAGCCAGCAAAACGTTGGTGTCCTTCGACCTCGGTCAGCCCAATCAAACAAACACCGGCCCCTGGAGGACGCCAGCATGGATTCCACAACACCATCATCCGAGTCTCCCAACCCTCTTCCTCGTGTTCCCGGGCCGAAACTCGCACCGTTCACGCCGACTGCGTTCGCCGGCATTGAATTCGTCGAGGAGCTTGGCAACCCGGCCGTCGATATGGATTCCTTTGTCTGGAAGGTCCGGATCAACGGCGAGGGACCCTACTACGCTCTCAAGATGGTGAGGAATCCCCGGTTAGGTAGCACTCTCTCGCTGGAAAGTGCCTGGGACTGGGACTAACACGGTACTGTATTCTTGCTCAATGCTTTAGTTCCGCTTCAATTCGCATCGGCATCTCAAACGAACTATTGGAAGTACCCTCAACCATCCCCTCAAAACCCCTCGGTTATGGATCGACTATTTCGACCCTTTCAACTGCGAGTGTCGCGTGTATGGGCGGTTGCGAGAGGAGGGCCGGGAGGACTTGGCTGTCCGCGCCCACGGCTACCTCCTACTTACCGCTGAGCAAGAACGCGAGGTCGTGAGACGTAGCTCCCCTACCAATCCCAATGATTCGGATGATGACGATATCTTTGGTCGGTCACTCGAACCGTTGGCCTGTGACCGTCCCGTCCACGCTATCGTCAAGGCCTTTGCAACTAGCGAGAGCCCCTTCGAGCCCGGCCAAGTAGAACAGCTCTGCGACGATTTGGAAGCTTTTCATGGGCTTGGTATCCTTATCAGAGACATAACCATTAGCAACTATCTCGGAGGAAAGCTCATTGACTTCAGCCGCGCATGGACGGCGCCCCATCCGTCGCTCGAACGCATCTACGAAAACCACCTTGAGAAGCAGAGGTGGCGCGATCCCTACGACTTGCAAAACTGCATCGTCGACTGGGGCCTACAGGATGGCTGGGAGGAGGTGAACCTGCCCAAGAAACTGCTGGCGTGTATCCTCAAAGAAAGCGAACACGACGGCTGCGGAACCGACCCAAGGCGCTACGACTGGCGCAAATGGGAAAAGGATCTCGCGGCGGTGGACGCCTTTATGGAAAACGAACTATACGGCCCGCCTTACCCTCCTTATGAGGAGTGGGTGTGGGAGGAGGAAACGGCGTGAGGACTATGCTGTGATGGACGGCGACAGGCCAGCTCGCATTCCTCTGGACGGATACTTGGGAGAACCCATTGAGCCTGGCTGGTGCCAGGACGCGGGCACAACACTATCTTTCATTAAAAAACCAAGGGAAGTGTACTGTATGCATGCCGTGCATCAATACAAATGCTTAAACTCGCTCACTATCAACACGAAAGAAAACCCCCCTATCCTCTACCACACCTCCACTCCTCACCACCTCACACCCTCCCAATCAACTCAAAGTCATCAAAGTACAGCGCATTAAACCCCTCATAATCCACCGGACTACCGTACGCGCTACACGAGAAAGCCGCCTTGATATTGACAAACGACGCAACCGCCGTAACGTCAAACGTGAGCTGGTGCCACCCCCCGGGGCTCAGGTCGCGGAACAACACACTTCCACTCGCGTACGGCACCGACGGCGTCACGCCCACCCACAGGCTGCACCACGTGTGGAACGGGTTGTCGTGGCTGACCCACACCGAGAACGTGTACTTGGCGCCGGGTTCAACAGGCGCGTCGCGCTCCATGACCGTGTACCGCTGCGCCGCGTTCTGGAAGAG
>Ga0247824_10001020_pt1 | contig 14972 bp, 14 predicted proteins | sample 13C_PalmiticAcid_FD_194412 | JGI IMG/M metagenome (GOLD analysis project Ga0247824, IMG submission 194412) | Soil microbial communities from agricultural site in Penn Yan, New York, United States - 13C_PalmiticAcid_Day48 | ecosystem: Environmental > Terrestrial > Soil > Agricultural land... | reverse complement strand
CGATGAACGGCGGCGTTGCGCTCGTCGTCGAGATCGATCCGGCGCGGATCGAGCGCCGCCTCGCGACCCGCTATGTCGACGAGCGCGCGGCGTCTCTCGAGGATGCGCTGCAGCGGATCGACGGCTACAAGTCGGCGGGCACGGCCCGCTCGGTCGCACTGGAAGGTAACGCCGCGGAGGTCCTGCCCGAGTTGCTGCGGCGCGGGATCGCGCCCGACGTTCTCACGGATCAGACGTCGGCTCACGATGCGCTCACCGGGTATGTACCCGCGGGGATGTCGCTTGGCGAAGCCGACGCGCTCAGGCAACGCGACCCCGCCGAGTACGTCCGACGCGCCACCGCATCGATGGCAGTACACGTTCGCGCGATGCTCGAACTCCAGCGGCGCGGCGCGGTGACATTCGATTACGGAAACAACATCCGCGCGCAGGCTGAAAAAGGCGGCGTCACGAACGCCTTCGACATTCCCGGCTTCGTTCCCGAATACATCCGCCCGCTGTTCTGCGAGGGGAAAGGACCGTTCCGCTGGGCGGCCCTTTCCGGTGACCCGGCCGATATCGCGGCCACCGACCGCCTGGCGCTGGAGATGTTCGCGAACGACGAGGCGTTGTGCCGCTGGATCCGCCTTGCGAGGGAACGCGTGGCATTCCAGGGCCTGCCCGCTCGGATCTTCTGGCTCGGCTACGGGGAGCGTGCGAAGTTTGGTCTCGCGCTCAACGATCTCGTTCGGCGCGGTGTACTATCCGCGCCCATTGTCATCGGCCGCGACCACCTCGATACCGGATCCGTCGCGTCGCCGAATCGCGAGACCGAAGGCATGCGCGATGGAAGCGATGCGATCGCCGACTGGCCGGTGCTCAACGCGCTGCTGAACGCATCCTCGGGCGCCACCTGGGTGTCCGTACACCATGGCGGCGGCGTAGGGATCGGTTACTCGCTCCACGCCGGCATGGTCATCGTCGCCGACGGCACGCGTGGAGCGGACGAGAAGCTCGAACGTGTGCTCACCTGCGACCCTGGCCTCGGCATCGTAAGGCACGCCGACGCAGGCTACCCACAGGCTATTGCTGCGGCGCGTCGGCACGGGATCGACATGCCGTCCTCTATTTCGACTTCATCAAGCTTGAAGGGCGAGGCCGGCCAATGATGATCCCGGAACGGCCCGCGCTCGAGCGGCGCGTGCTCGCGGCGCTCGACGGCAGCGCACCCGGGGGACCGCGCATCCCGGTGCTGCTCGGTGGCTGCGGGTCCGGGCGCACGTCGCTTCTGCTTCGGCTGCGGGATCTGATCGGACGATCGCAGGCGCAATACATCGACGTGGAGCGCATCGCCACCACCCCCGAACGGTTCTACGCAGCGCTGCGCGAGGCGTCGCCGTTCGCGTCACATTACGGCGACAACGCCGCCGACCGCGGCGCGCGAGATGCATTCGACGGCGCGCTCGCCTTTCTGGATACGGCGCGCGTGGCGGAGGATGCGCCCGCGACCTTCCTCCTCGACGAGTTCCTCGAGGTCCGCACGTTCGAGAGCTTCCCCGGGCTGCGCACCGTGCTCAAGGATCTTGTCGGCGCGCTGGCGTCGAGTGGAAACCGCTTCGTTCTGACGACGCGGTTCATCGCGCGCGCGCATCGGCTCCTTCGCGACGTGCCGGCGCAGTTCGAGCTCGTTCACCTCTCGCCGCTCTCTGCCGGCGAAATCCGGGCGACGATCGCATCGAACGGCGGGCGCGAAGACGATGATCCGCGACGCGACGATCTCGCGCGCATGGTGCACGCGCTGTCGGACGGCCGTCCTGCGTACGCGCGCATGATCGCCGAGGCGGCCACCGCCATGGCGACGCGTGGCGCCGCCGATCCGGTGGGCGCGCTGGCATCGCTGATGGCGCCGGGAGGAACGCTGGCGGCCGCCTGCCGCTTCTGTTACGAGCTGCGCCTGCACCGCGCCCGCGGCTACGGCGCGCTCAAGGCGATTCTCGATGTTCTCGCGCGCGAGGAGCCGCTGACCCTCACCGAGATCGCGCTGCGCCTCCGCCGCACGCCGGGATCCACCAAGGATTACCTCTCGTGGCTCGAAGACGTGGACCTGATCGTTTCACGGCAGAAGCGTTACAGCTTCGCCGATCCCATGCTGCGCCTCTACGTCCGCCTGCACTGCCGTTCCATGCTGCCGTCGGAAGAAGAGATCGCCCACGAGATTCATGCGTACGTGCTCGACCACCTGCCGACGAGCGAGCCCGCTCTTGCCCTTGCCGGTCGCACCGAAGCGGCCAACGGCGAGAAGTCCTGGGGAATCATCGAGATTGACTAGGACAATGCTGAAGGTTGAAGGCTGAAGTAGTGTGCAAGGTGGAAGGGTGCAAGTAAGTAAAAAGGGGCAAGAAATTGCAGGGGCGCTATTCGCGACCGAGGTTTGCTTTTGCTGTCCGTTGCGACTGAGTGACGATCGCTGTCAGCTCGTTAGCTTCTACGCGCAGCTTCTGCTCGGCTCCTCCCTCGAGAAGCCTGCTTTCGGCAGATAACTCCAGCCAGAAATCAGTCTCATCGCTCTCCTCGATCACGACGCCCAATTTGGCGATGAAGTCAGGCTTCGACCGCGCGCGGCAGGCGCTGCGGTAAGTGGCGCTACCGCGGTGGCAAGCCTGCACAGGATGGGCCGCACGGAATCGTCCGCAAACTGCAGGAGAGGATGACGCAGTACTTGGTTTTAGCGTCGATGGACCAAGGTCGGGTACGAAATACTTGCCCCTTCCAACTTACTTGCCTCCTTCCCCCTTGCCCCCTTACTTCAGCATTCAGCCTTCAGCATTGAGTTTTTCGAGCGCTACCTTAGCGGCCAGCTGCGCCGCTTCCTTTTTGCTCTTTCCCTCCGCGCGCGCGAGGACGTCGTCTCCGACCAGAACTTCCACATCGAAGCGGCGGCGGTGCGCAGGACCGATTTCCGCGACCAGACGGTACGTGGGCAGCCCGCGGCCGCTGCGCTGCAGCGACTCCTGTAGCGCGGACTTGTAGTCTTCCGTGAAGGCGGCGTGAACGCCGCTGCGGCGCGCCTCATCGATCAAATCCTGGAACTGACGCTGGATGAACCCCTGCGCGGGGACGATGCCGCCATCGAGATAGACGGCCGCGATCAGCGCTTCGTAGCAGTCCGCGATGATGGCGTGTTTGCGGCGCCCGCCCGTCTTCTCCTCTCCGCGCCCGAGGATCAGGAACTCGCCGAGACCGAGCCGCTCGGCCAGGCGCGCGAGCGACGTGGCGGACACGATCGACGCCTTCAGTTTCGATTTCTGACCCTCGTTGTGCTGCGGGAACTGGCGGAACAGCATGTCGGCAATGACGAACCCGAGCACCGAGTCGCCGAGAAACTCCATCGACTCGTTGTCGAAGACGCCGCCGCTCGCGTCTTCGTGCACGCGCGAGCGGTGTGTGAGCGCGTGCTCGAGGAGGCCGCGATCGCGAAAGCGGTACCCGATTCGTTCCTCCAGCGGCTGCAGCTCCGCACCGAACGGTGCCGCCCGTGTGCCGGTGTCATCCCGATAGCTTTCGATGATCCTCGCCGCGTGCGCGGCGTCGTCGGGCGCCACCATGACCTGGAGCTCGCCGACGGAGATCGGAAACGGCGTGCGCGAGAGGTCCGACGAGATCATCGCGCTTACGCCATTCGCTTCGAGGAGCCCGCGGACGACGTCGGCTTCGCTTTGGGAGGGTGTGCGGAATATGACCGCGAGGGCTGCCATCAGCCGTGGACCAGGACCGGCGCCACCGCGGCGAACGCGTGCTCGACCTTCAGGAGGATCATCGTCATGTCGTCGTGCTGATCGGCGCCGCCGACGAACGCTTCGATCTCGCGCAGGATCCGCTCGCGCAGCTCGCCGCAAGTGAGGTGCCCGTGCTCTTCGATGATCTGGCTCAGTCTCGCGTCGCCGAAAAGGTCGCCGGCCGGATTCATGGCTTCGGTGATGCCGTCCGTGTACAGCGTGATCACGTCGCCGACCGACAGATCGATGCGCTGTTCGTCGAGGAGATCCGAGAACTTTTCGGATGCGCCCGGGATGCGCAGACCCACGACCAGACCGCTTGGGGTCAGCACCTGCGCTTCGGATGCGGGATCCGCCGGGCGGTAAATGAGCGGCGTGTGCCCCGCTCGGCAGTACGTCATCACGCCGGCCCGGGGATCGATGACGCCGTAGGTCATCGTGATGAAGCTGCGGCTGTCGAGGTTGTCGGAAATGATGCGGTTCACTTCGATCAGCAACTCTCGCGGCGACTCGTGCGTCTGGCTGAGCGCGAGGACCAGCCCCTTGAGCTCCGCCATGTAGAGCGCGGCGGACGTGCCTTTTCCCGAAACATCAGCGATCAGCACGCCCAGGCGATCGTCGGGGAGATGGAAGAAGTCGTAGTAGTCGCCTCCAACCTCTCGTGCGGGCACGCACAGCGCCGTCACGCTGAGACCGGGGACGTCGAGCGGTCCGCGCGGCAGCAGCGACATCTGGATCTGCCGGGCGATGCGCAGCTCTTCGTCGAGTCGCTTCTTCTCAGCGGCGGTCTGCAGCAGTCCCTCGATGCTGCCGGTCATCTGGTTGAACGACTCGGCGAGGTCGCCGAGCTGATCTCTGGAGGTGACCGTGATCCGATGCGTGAAGTCTCCCTCTCGCACGCGCTCGGTGCCGGTGAACAACTCGTGGATCGCGCTGGTGATCGATCGCGCGAGCGTGAGCCCCATCAACAGGGCGACACCCTGGATGATGAGGAAAAGAATCGCGACCAGGCCGAGAACAATCAGGAAGCCCTGCCAGACGGGAAGATCGCCCACGCTCACCGCCTGTGCGGCTGACAGGCGGCGCCACAGCTCGGCAACGCTGTAGCTGATCGCAATGCTCGCGCGACGGTTTTCGCGCCGTTCACCGTCGACCCATGGCGTCCAGTCGAGGAAGGTGACGCTGCTGCGGAAGAGACCGGAGCTGTCATCCCCTGGCTGCGACGGAAGCACCGGGACAGCAGTGACCTGCCGTGCAGTGCCGATCCACGCCGCTCCGCCCTTGACGCTCGTGCGCTCGTACAGCGCGCGGAGGACCGGATCATCGACAACCAGATCGACGACCACGTTGCCGACGTTGCCACGCTCCTCGCGCGCCTGTGCGACACCGCGGATGACGAGCTCGACTTCGTTGACGTTCGAGGTGGTCGGGATCGTGACGGTCCCTTTGAATCCCTCCACCTGCGCCCATGCAGGGATGGAGTCTGGCGGCTGAACGTGCTCCCAGGGGCCGACGGCAACTCCCGACTGCGGCTTCCCCGGCGCGGGCACGAAGGCAAGCGAGATCTCGGGATAGCGCTGGCGTACGGCGTGCTGGTTTCGGCGCAGCGTCTCCTGCGCGCCCGATGGATTCCGGCCGATCTCAGTGGCAGCGGCCTGCGCGATCAATCCAACGTCGTCCACCATCGCGTCGTACCCGTCTTTGAACAGGTACGCGCTCACGTTCATCGACACCACGCCGGCGCTGAGCAGAAAGAAGCCGATGATGAGCATCGCCGGTACGACGCCCATGAAGATGTAGGAAATGATCAGTTTGCGCCGGACACGCCAGAGCAGCTGGCGCTTCGCGAGCACGAATACGCGCCAGAGGAAGTAGACGAGCGCGATCGCGAGCCCGGCACCGGCGAGCGTGCCGAGGATCTCGACGACCGTCGGAAGCAAGCCGCTGGGCCGCACGACCGCGGTGACCAGTCGAAGTGCGGCTGATACAAGAAAGAGGCGACCGGCCCAGGAGTGGAACAGGAGGTCGCGAGCGGTGGTCCGCGGCGCGGGCTCGAGTGACGGCGCCGACAGGACCGGCTCGTCACGCCGCCCCGTAGGCACCCGTTCGGGGACTCGAAGCCTCGCCATTTCGCGTCGAAGACGAAATGATACCCTAACACCTGCATGAAACTTGCGGACTCAGCTCGCTTCTCCACCATCTGTATTCACGCCGGCCAGGAGCCGGACCCCTCGACCGGCGCCATCATCACGCCCATCTTTCAGACATCGACATACGTTCAGGACGAGCTCGGCAAGCACAAGGGCTACGAGTACGCGCGCACGCAGAATCCCACGCGGTACGCGCTCGAGCAGAACATCGCCGCGATCGAAGGGGGCAAGGCGGCGTATGCGTTCGCGTCGGGCATGGCCGCGATCGATGCGATCACCACGCTGCTGAAAGCAGGCGATCACGTCGTCGTTACCGACAACACCTACGGGGGCACGTTCCGGCTGTTCGACAAGGTGCTGACGAAATACGGGCTGGAGTTCAGCTATGTGGATACGTCCTGTCCCGAGCTGATCGAGCAGGCGATCAGGCCGCAGACGCGGATGCTGTTCGTGGAAACGCCCACCAATCCCGTCCTGCGGCTGACGGATCTCGCGCGCGCGGCCGAGATCGCACGGAGGCGCGACATCCGGTTTGTCGTCGACAACACGTTTGCGAGCCCGTGCCTTCAGCGCCCGCTGGAGTTTGGGGCTGACCTGGTCATGCACAGCACGACCAAGTATCTGAACGGGCATAGCGACAGCGTGGGTGGGATCGTCGTCGCGGCGCGACAGGAAGACGCGGACTGGCTGAAGTTCATCCAGAACGCCGCAGGCGCGATCCTCAGTCCGTTTGATTCGTGGCTGGTGCTCCGCGGCACGAAGACGCTCGCGGTGCGAATGGCGCAGCACAGCGCGAACGGTCAGGCGCTCGCCGAGTTCCTCGAGTCACATCCCAGGGTGACGAAAGTCATCTATCCAGGCCTGCCGAGCCATCCTCAGCACGATCTCGCGAAGCGCCAGATGAAAGGCTTCGGAGGAATGTTGTCGTTTGAGCTCGAGTCATTCGAGGTTGCGCGACGCGTGTGCAACGGCGTCCGCCTGATGTCACTCGCCGAAAGCCTCGGCGGCGTCGAGACGCTCATGACCCATCCGGCGTCGATGACGCATGCGTCCGTCCCGGCGGAACGCCGCGCCGCGATTGGCCTCTCCGACAGCCTCGTCCGGATCTCGGCGGGCATCGAGGACGTCCAGGATCTCATCGACGATCTCGCGCAAGCGCTCGGGTGATGCCTGCAAGTCTGAAGGCCGAATGCTGAACCGTCGTCAGCATTGCAAGTATCAAGTCACCGCCTCCCCTATCCATTTCAAGTACGCATCGCTTCCGTCGACGATCGGAAGCACGATGAATTCCGGGACGTCGTAGGGATGCAGGGCCTGCAGGCGTTCCCGGAGGCCGGGCAGGCGCGCGCGCGTCGTCTTGATGATCACCTGGTGTTCCGGGTCCTCCTCGATCCCTTCGCTCCATCGGTAAATCGATGTCATGACCGGGAGGACGTTGACGCAGGCGGCGAGCCGTTCTTCGACAAGGGTCCTGCCGATGCGGACTGGTTCTTTGTCGGGTGGCAGGGTTGAGAGCACGACAACGTATTCGTCTGGCATCTGACCTCGAAGCGGAATCTCCGCGAAAAAAATTGCGACGGAACGTGCCGGTGGCTATTTGACTGGCTGCGTTCGGCCGAAATTATCGTACAGTCGTCACGCGTTCCGTCAGAACGGATTGCCTCCCAGACAGCATGTCGATCGAGCTAGAAACCAGGCCAGCCCGAAAGGTGACCGGCGGGCCCGAACCGCTGCGGCGGAAGCGCGCTCAAGCCCCTCCCTCGACGACCGTCTCGCCCGTTCGCCGCAAGGCGCTGAACATTCTGTTGGCATTCGCCGCTGGTGTGCTGCTGATCGACGCGCTGGTCGGCGACAAGGGTTTCCTGCAGGGGCTGCGCGCGCGGCGCGCCTACGAGCAAACGGAAGCGACGCTCAACCGCTACAAGCGTGAGAACGCACGGTTGATGGAGGATGTCCGCCGCTTCCGCGAAAACCCCGCGGCGATCGAGGGCGTAGCCCGCGAGAAGCTCGGCTTCATCAAACCGGGCGAGACGCTGTTCATCATTCGCGACGTCGCGCCGGCGCGCTAGCGCTTTCCCTCACCCGCTCCGGGCGTTCGCCCGTGATCACAGAAGTCCACCACCACATCGAGCAGCTGATCGAGGTCGATCGGTTTCGGCAGGTACGCGGCGGCGTCGGTCGTCATCATCATGTCGCTGGTTGCAGCGGAGACGACGACCACGGGCACATCTCGGAGCGCAGGGTCCGGGTCGTGCTCGAGCTCGTGCTGGAACTCCCAGCCGTTCATCACCGGCATCATCAGGTCGAGGAGAATGAGGCACGGTTTGTTGCCGGTGTGGAGCTTGTTCAAAGCATCCAGCCCATTGACGGCCGTCGCGACCTCGTGCCCTTCCAGCTCGAGGGTGACTGCCATCATCTCGCGTACATCGTCGTTATCTTCGACGACCAGAATGTTCGCCATGCCCTCGTGAGTTCCTCTGACTGCCGGCGCCGACACCGCTGCACTCCCTATGCCATAGCCACAGATGTGCTCGAATAGCGCGCAAAACGGGGTCTCGCGCGTTGACCGTGCCGGACGTGCGTGCTACGATTAGCTTTTCTCTGACGCGGGGTGGAGCAGTCCGGTAGCTCGTTGGGCTCATAACCCAAAGGTCGCAGGTTCAAATCCTGCCCCCGCAACCAAAGACATGAAAAAGGGGTTGTAGCCGAAACGCTGCAACCCCTTTTCCCTTTCCATCTACGGTCTGTCTAATGGATCGCGCCCGGGGATGAGCGCGCTTTACCTGCCGCTTCGCTCAAATACATCTTGGTTCGCCACCGAAGCGCATCAGACGTCGTTTGTGTGCGTGCTCGTCACGTCGGCCCGCACCCGCCGAGCTTGGCCTCGAATAAGTGGAGAAGGGCTCGTGCGCGTCTGGGCAACCAATGCCGCGCCATCGACTCTCAGAGTGGCCGAATCAGCGTCAATAGGCCAGCTAGTACCGCGGTGAGCCGCCCTTGCAGGCTTCTCGGTGTGCCGGCACCGATCAGTTGTCGCATGAGCAGCCCGAACTCGAGACAGCGCGCGTCACCACACCAAATGCCAGTATTGCTCAGATGGCCAGCCGCAGCCGTTCTCGAATGGCCCAATCCTGTAGCAGCCGAAGCGGCTTTCCGGAAGCCGCGCGATTTCCCCAGCCGCGCGCCTGGACAACGGCGCGCCTCTTCATGTCGACCTCCAGGGTGAGCACGTGGCGCACCTTGTCACCGCGCCGGGCTCGGAGCGACCAGATTCGCGACGCTCCCCGCCAGCACCGGTCGGCATAGCTGGCCACGCAGTGATGCAGGGCGGCGCCTTCCGTCCGGAGCTGTGCGCCATTCGTGAGCTCCATCAACTGCCAGACGATTGGCGGCGCAGACGGCTCCTGACTCGGTTCCTCCATCATCATTGGCCGCAGCGGCGACGGTGCCCATGTCAGACCGCCATTCGCCACACCAAGGCTACGATGCCAATCCTGCATCAGACGCAGCATCGATTGCACGGTTCGGCTCTTCATCGAGAACGATGGCAGCGGTGGATCACCATGACGATTCCGTCCTGACTCTCGACCGCTACGCGCTCGTGCCGAATCGCCTGGATGAAATCGATCATCGGCCCGATTTGCCCCGGGTCGATCGCGCGCGCGTTCGCGATCAGGAACGTCCATACAGTGCGCCAGAACTCGCCGTTGCGCAGGTCTGTCGCCAGTCGCGTCGCCAACACGGCCTGAACCACCTCGTCCGATGCCTCCAGGGCGAGCAGCTCCGCACGACGCATCGCGTGCTCGAGGGCTAGATGATCATGGGAAGTGAGGAAGATGTATTCCATCTTCCTGGTCATCACGATCGGCAGGTCGAGCGATCGAAAACTGGCGCCACGCGCATGCGCGACGAACCACTCGCGCTTCTTCTCTGCGTACACATCATCGACCGCATACCAAGACGCCGCAAGAAACGGCGGTACGGCGTACCTGCAGACCAGATGCTGTGAAAGAGAACACACCGCTCGTCGCCAGGACGCCGATGTCCCCGGCCAACCGGTCGTTGTCCGGAGGTGTGCGCTCCCGAACCGCGACAGATTGACGAGCGCTTCCACACCAGGATGGTGGCTATTTACGATCGGCGCGTCCAGCAACCGCGGGGCTCGATTCCGAACGCAGTGCAGCAGCGCGCGGAATGTCGCTGATGCAAGCGTGTTTGCGGCCAAGCGTGCGTACGCCTGGCTGATCGCGCGGTCGGTCTGTTGCTTGTGATGCCGAACGAAACGTTCAGCAGAAGACACGACGTCCTCCCTCCGTTCTAGTAACTGGATCTCTGCAGATGTCGACTGCGCCTGAATCGCGCAGTCGATGTTCGGTACGGACCAGATACACCACGCCCGACCGGACGCAGTACGGTCCGCCTGCAGCCAGAACTAGACGAGAGAGAAGAACATCGGGAACGATCGTGAGGGTTCGAGGCAGTATCCGTCAAGCCACAAGACTGTAATCGGTAGTTGTGCGCAGGAATTGCCCGTCGCTTCACGCGGAAATGCTCGTCGCTGATCACGGGTTCCCCGACGCGGCCGAGCGTCAGGCGAAGCTGCGCCTGGCCTACGCGCTGAATCAGGTGCTTCAAGCGCGCAAGCTCTCGCAGGGCGAGCGAGGGCGCGGTGTCGGGGAATCCGAGGGGCGAAGCCCATCGGAGAAGGGTTAGTGTTCGCCGCCCTCCTCGGTCGTCCACTCTGCGCTGAGAAAGAGCAAGGACATCCCGGCGTAGCCGATCACGAACGGCCATGCCGGAGCGAGCTTCAAGGCCGTATCACCAAACGTCCACTGGTAGGAGTGCATCAGTCCGCAGGCCGAAAGCATTGCGCCCACGGCCGACCACGCGGCCGCTCGCCGCCAACGCCGCTCGATCACCCCGACGACGGCGGCGGCGAGGACCATCGCGGTGAAGAGAAATCCCTGCTCGATCGCGAAAGCGCCCGCAATCCACGTATCAGTCCGCTGGAACGCGCCGACGAGCGATTCGCTGAATGGCCCCGCCGGCCCTCCCAGACCGGCAGCGCGCAGCCCGTTCTTCGCCATGAGCGCGCCCCACGCCCCGATCCCGGGCAGGAGGCCGACCACGACGGCGGGCGCATGCTCGCGCGGCGTGGCCTGAAATGCCTGCGCGACGATCATCATGCCGATCCAGAGGACGATGGCCATGCCGGCCTCGATCGGGATCGCCCACGCAATCCACGCCAGCGTCCCCGTGACGCAGATCGTCGTCACGAAGGCGCCGTTCAGGATCGAATACCCGGCGCGCGCACCGATCGCCTTCCACCCTGGATGCCCGATGTAGATCGTCGTCGGGAACGCGGATCCGAAGAGCGCGGCCGCGACACTCCCGACTCCGTTGACCGTCAACGAATACCGCGTGTCGTACGAGTCGCCGGCCGCTTCCGCCGACTCGATGTTCTGGAGCGAGCCCAGCACGTTGAACAGACCCATCGCGATGATGACCGAGAGATACGGCAGCATATGTCCGCCGCTGAACGCGGCAGTCAGGTCGCCGACGGCGGGGATCGGCGTGTGGAACGTGGGCGGCGAGGGACGTGCGCCAACCGGCGCGATGCCGGTGATCCAGCACAGGAGTGACCCGAGTGTCACGGCCCCTACCCCACCTGGAATGTGGCCCTTGAAGCGCACGCGGCCGAAGTAAGTGAGCATCACGATCGCGAGCGTTGTCAATCCCACGACCGGATGCGCGAAGGTGCGGAAGAGAAAGCCGAGCGAGATGAACCCGAGGGCGATGCCGGCGAGAGTAGAGAGGAGCGCCGCCCGCGGCGTCGCCTTGCGCACCCGCTCGGCGACGAAGGCACACCCGAGCTCGATCACGCCGGTCGCGAATGTCGCCAGCAGACCCGCCTGCCACGCGACGCGCACGGGGTCGACCGCGCCGGCTCTTTCGGCCACCGCCTTCGCCGGCAGCATCACCAGGAAGACGTGGGCAAACAGCGACACCGTGTTGATGCCGTACGGAAGCGCGCAGACGTCCGTGCGTCCCGTGCGTGCGGCGAGGGCACGCGCCTGGAACGCGTACGCCACGTTGCCGATGAGGATGGAGATCGCAGCGGCGGGCAGCACCTGGCCGTAGAGGAGCTCGGGCGGGAAGCCGAGGACGGTGCGACAGAGGGTATCGATCAGCAGGAGCTGAACGAGGTTGTCGAGGGCGAGGCCGAAGAACCCGTCGATGTCCCCGCGGACGATCCAACGCACACGCACATGCTACTCGTTCGCTCGGACGCTCGCCTCGATGATCAGACTGGTTGATGCCTGCGTCGAAGCCGCGACCGGCAGCGATCGGGATGCCCATCGCGCGGGCGGAGACTGCTGATCGCGAGCCTGTCTGCGGGAGCCTTGCGCATTACCTCTTGAAGGAGAGGAAGCATGACAGGCACTCTGGTGATCGCCGCGCTGCTCTTGCCGACGGCCGGATGTGGAATCGTTGGTCCCTCCTGCCTGGATCGCCAGGAGCGAGGGCCGGTGGCCACTCTGAATGGGTCGGTTGTCGCCGGCGAGGTGGTCATGCACCGCGTCGCGTACGACACACGCGGCAGCCAGAACGATGCGCGCATCGACTGGCCCGGACGGCTCGACGCGGACGGACCCCGGCTGAACGTCTACGCGACCCTCGTCTCCTGCGAGGCATTCACCCTTCCGGCGGAGGCGAACTCCGGCAGCTGCGCCATCCTGGCGCGCGGCGGCTGGACGGCGGCGGGAATTGTGAGCGGTCTCATTCTGACTCACGGACGCGGTAATCCGGAGCGCCTCGGAACGCCGCCGGAATACAAACTGTGGATCACCTCCGACCGCTCCACGAGCTACAGCATCAACGTGACGTACTTTTTTGGGCCGGACTGCTGAAACCGACAGCCTCCTCCTTCCGAGCGCCTCGAGGCGGTCTGACCTGTTGGAAGCACCGGCCGGTTCGGTCCGCGGACTACGTCGGCTGACCCCGTCGCAGGCTCCACAGTCCGCGCGCCGAGAGGATAAAGGTGACGCCCCCGAGTCCGCCGAGCGCCCAGAGTGTCCAGACGAAGAAGAAGCCGCCGGTCGACCTGGCAATCTCACCGTAATGTGCGCCCCTCATGTGGATGACGGGCATGGCTGCCGCGAAGAACCCGACGAGCAGCATGATGACGTGCCCCGATCGCCGTGGGGCGAGCACGAGCGTCCCGTACAGGAAGACCGCGAGGACGAGCAGCGCAATGTTGGAGGGCTCGGCCTTCGATATGCCACGGACGATGTCGTCCGTTACGTGAAGCGTCAGCAAGAGGATCGAGAGCAGAGACGTGACGACCAGGATCGGGTGTTGCTTCATTCGATTCGCCCCCGGACATCGTGGCGGCACGCGTGCGCTCGAACAACCAGCTTGCGACGAAGAGCGGATTGGTGTCGCCGAACGGCGGTGGGTTCGTGCCGAGCGGCGGCTACATCTGCCGGAACAGATGCAGGTAGTTGCGGCTCACCGGTAGAACCTCGTTGCGACCCTTCAAGTGAATCTCCGCCGTTTCGTTGTCATGCCGCTTCACATAGCTGATCGCGCGGAGGTTCACGACGACCGACCGATGGACCTGCGCGAATTGCTCCGCATCAAGCTGCTCGAGCAACTCCCTCAGCGGCGTCCGCACTACCGCCTCCGCCGGTTTTCCTGCATGGTTCCAGGCGACGATGGTGTACTTCGCGTCGGCGCGAAGGTAATCGACGTCGTCGACCGCGATGAGGCGCACGGTTTTCCCAGCTTGCGCGCGAATCCATCGCAGCGCCTGCTTCTCGCCGCCGCGACTCTGCAGCTTCGCGAGCTGTTCGGTCAGTTGCTGTAATAGCTGTTCGGTGTTGATCGCCGGCCTCGATGACTGCAGACGGTCCCTGAGACGGCTCACGGTCTCCGCGAGCCGTGCCTGTTCGACGGGCTTCAGCAGGTAATCGAGTGCGCCCTGCGCGAACGCCTCCACCGCGTAGTGATCGAACGCCGTAACGAACACGAGATGCGCGCGCCGGCCGATGTGGTTCGCGGCATCGACGCCAGACAGTCCCGGCATATGGACGTCGAGGAAGCAGATGTCGGGATGACGCGCGTCGAACAGCCGCACCGCCTCCCGTCCGTTGCGCGCCTCCGCCACAATCTCGAGCTCGGGCCACACCATCGCCAGCTGGCGCCGAAGTGCATCCCGCAGCAGCGGTTCATCGTCGGCAATCAATGCAGTCGCGTGAGCGTTCATGTGTGTGCCGGCATTTCGATTTCGACGACGGCGCCGCGCGGCCTGTTGGGTGTCAGGCGGAGGAGCGCCGACTCGCCGAAGATCAGCTGCAGCCGTTCGCGCAGGGTCGTCAGGCCGGATCCGAGCCCGCTCGGCGATTGATGAAGTCCGGCGCCTGTGTCGGTGACGCGGATCACACAGTGTTCGCCCACTCGTGCGACATCGACGTCGATCCGGCCTCCTTCTTCGCTGGGGTCGATCCCGTGTCGTACGGCATTCTCGACCAGCGTCAACAGGGTGGTCGGTGGACAGCGAACCTTGAGCGCCGACGGTTCGACATTGATCGCGTACTGGAGGCGATCCGGCATGCGCATCTGCATGAGCTCGAGGTATGGTCGAACCAGCTGCAGCTCGCGTTCGATCGTTGCAGCGGACTCGTGCAGCAGCGGCACCGCCGCGCGCAGGTAGGCGGTGAGGCTTCGCAGCACGGCCGACGCATGTGGCGAGCCCGCATCGACGAGCGCCTGCACGTTTGCGAGTGTGTTGAAAAGGAAGTGCGGCGCGACCTGCGCCCGCAGCAGATGTATTCGCGCGTCGAGCGCCTGCCGCTCGAGCTCACTGCGCTCGAGCGCGAACGTCAGCTCCCGGTGACGGGCGAACGCTTCCTTCTGCCGAACGATCGCCGCGAGCGCCGTCCACGGCGCCAGGAGGATGCCGGCGAACGTCAGATGCGTCCATCCGGCCCAGCGACCGGGGTTCTCCCAGAAGGGGTGCGCACCCTGGGGAGTCGACAGGAGGTAGATCAGCACCGTCGTGACC
>Ga0247824_10001019_pt1 | contig 14979 bp, 10 predicted proteins | sample 13C_PalmiticAcid_FD_194412 | JGI IMG/M metagenome (GOLD analysis project Ga0247824, IMG submission 194412) | Soil microbial communities from agricultural site in Penn Yan, New York, United States - 13C_PalmiticAcid_Day48 | ecosystem: Environmental > Terrestrial > Soil > Agricultural land... | reverse complement strand
CGTCAAGTGGGTATGCCTCGATCACTTCCGCGAGAACTATCATGCGAAGGCAGCGCAGTCATTCCGTGAAACTGTTAATTCGCTTCAAGGGTCGTTTAATGAGAACATTGGTCGCGCGGAGGTGAAACTACGGTCGAGAGTACATGCAGAGCAGTTTTATGGTGTCCTGGAGTCGGCAAAGTCGGTCTATGAACTCAAGGTTGAATTTGGCTGGGAAACAACTCAAAGCGACTTCAAGATGCTACGGAATACTTTGCCCAAAACCAGCGTTGGTGTGCTCGAGCTCCACCTGCCGCAGCATGATATCCGTACCAGAGACATTTTGAACCGCAATCAGTGGTATGATCCAGTCTTGGATATCATGCGGCACCGATCCATCCAGTCTTTTACAATCAGAGGACCATGCGATCTCACCAAGCGATCCAGCATACTATCTCGCAACTATGACTTCTCCAATCTGCGACACCTGGATATATCCTTGAATCAGTTGAAGGACGACAGTCTCGGTGTCAAGCGTCTGATTACCAAATCCTCGAACCTTTCGAGTCTTGCGTTGGGATCAAATACTGGATCCACTCAAGTATATCTAGGAGATATAGTTGGCGATTTGATTCTTCCGCCCACCTTGCGACATCTGGACATACCTCTGAACCAACTGAAAAACGACATTCCTGGCTTCAAACGCCTGATTACCAAAGCTTCTGCTCTTTCCAGACTTGATTTGAGTACTGACTCTCTGGCGAGTGACAATGGCTACGTTCTACAGGCTCTCAATGTGATTGCTGAACACTGGACATACTCGATCAACTTCAAAGGATGGGATCTCTGTCTGCCACCACCGCCGCCGAAGGAATCGGATGAGCCAATGGCTGCTCGACAGTGTATGGAGCATCTACTCAACTTTTATTGCGAAACCAATGCGCCACATCTCAACAGGAATGGGCAAAAGTTGATCTGGAATACTGTTGAGTCGCTGAGAGTGTCATCCGACGAGGTTATTGGTCGTGTGGAAGTGAAGCTGCGATCGAGTGCTCAGGCAGAGTATTTCTATTTTGCTTTGGCGAAAGCGAGGTCGCTCTATGAGATCAAGCTTGAACTCGACTGGAAAGTAACTCAAAGCGACCTCGAAAAGCTGCGTGACACTCTGGCAACAGTCAACGTCGGTGTATTGGAGCTCTACCTGGAGCAGCAGCGGTATGTATCTGCCGGAGACCCTTTGATCAGCGGCCAATTCTATGACGCCATTTTGGACATCATGCGACACCAATCCATCCGGTCTTTTACAATCAGAGGGCCTCGAGATTTTTCTAATCAATCAACCCTGCTATCTCGCAATGAGGACTTCTCCCACCTATTGCATCTGGACATATCGCTGCACGAATTGAAAGACGACATCGCAGGCGTCATATATCTGATTACCAAGGCTTCAAACCTTTCGAGCCTTGCCATGGGAACTGGTCATCTGAATAGAAATTCTCACTACGTCCTAGAAGCATACAATGCCATTTCGGAACACAAAACATGCCCCATCACCTTCAAGGATTTGAATCTCGTCATTCCGCCACCACCGGAAAAATCGAATCAGTCGATAGTTAATCAGCAGTGTATAGAATACCTACTCAAATATTACTGTGAGCACGGCAGTCCGAAGTTGAATGCCGATCGTCAGGACGAAATGGCCGTGGATACCTTGGCAAAAGCGATGGCGGCAACGGACGGATCAGTATTTAAGATTCTGGAATTGGAAGGAAAGGATCAGATGAGCGATTCATTCATCAACAACATATCCAGCATCGTTTCTCGGTCTGAATTGAATTACATCGAAATCTGGATGAGAGAAGACTCAGGACGAGTGCGCATTTTGGAGTCGATTCAATGGAAACACCTCCGCTGGTTGCGCGTCTCTCTAAAACCAGGGACCTTCGAGACCAGTGTGATGCGGGTGTTGGTCGATGAAGTGACGAAATTGTCGGAAAAGGTCGAATTGGACGAGTTCAAGTTTCTCTCCGAGACAGGGAACAGCCCCTTGACTCTACCTCAGGGAGAAGTTCTGCAGGCCTTTGTCGCCTCGGTGTTGTTCAAGCAACTATTTTTATTTGTGGATATGACTCTGGAGCAAATACTTTCACTCTTGAGGTGGGCTGACGTCTCTCGATTGCAGACACTTCACCTGTGGGCAGAAGGATTCGATTCGGTCAAAGTGGATGCTATCTTGAATAGCCTTCAGCATTTCACAAAGTTGGATTACTTGAGGCTGTGGCATGCCAACATCACAAAAGAGCAGAAAAAGCGGATGAATGCAAAAGGGGTCAATCTGGACCACTGAAATGTGTTATGATTAAAGTGTCCAGTCCCAGACAGGATGGACCCGTCCCAGTGATTATCTACTCCATTTTCTGCTAAAGTCATTGAATGGGAATCACGACCCCATGGTCATCAAGACAGCAGCGAGTGGTATCACTGTAGATTAGGATGCGTCTGTACTCAGCAAACAATGCTCCCCGTGAGGATAGAACAGCTAGAGAGCGGCTGCTGACTGATGGTAGATAATATTCCTTCAGTAGTGGTGGGGATTCACCATACAAATCAGCAAGATCAAACAAGAGAAAAGGAAGCAATGCACAAGGACTTACTTGAGGGATAAACATTACATCTCCTCACTGCCTTTACATTCACATCTGCTCTATCACTTTCCACCCTCGATCGAGTGCGTCTTCATTTTTTTCTGAAATAAAAAAATCAGCAAGTCTATGGTTCTTGGCACACCTCCCGAATAATATCATCATCCACTCCTACCAACTTGAGTTCCTCCCATCCAACTCTTGCCCGTTCCCTCAAGAGCTTTCGATTCGCATGAATTTTCTTGTGCAACACTTGCTGTTGTTGCATCTGGAACTGCTGCAGCTCCTGTTGTGTGTAATAGAACTCTTGTGTCGTGGCTGCAATCCCACTTCGAGCATGGTCTCGTGAAATCCGTTCCTCCCCACTGCCAGCTGCCTTCATGTTCGCCTGGCTTCCACCAGTGAGCGTCTTGAACCCAGGGGTGGTGGTGGTGGTAGCCGTGGCTGCGGTGGCTCCCGTGGTCGTGGTCGTATCAAGCACAACCTTGATCAGGCTATGGTTCCTTCGAACGCCTTCAATGATCGGGTGGCGTGTCCAAAGACCTGACATGCCAGACGGTGTCGCGTCCGTGGTCGCTCCCATGGCCATCTTTCCTTCTGCTACGTGATGGGTAACCACTGGGCTGGGAGTTGAAAGAGGATGTAATGGAAGAGAGTTGTGATTCGATGATGACTTGAAGTCGCCTTCCAGAGAGACGCGGTGTTTCCTTGCAACACTACTTCCTCCACCGCCGTTACTGCTGCCTCCTGGCCTCGATTGGAAAGCAGACCTTGACCTGAGAAGGGATTCAAAGTACTTGGAAACGGATCGAGTGTGGAAGCGAGAGTGGTGAGTTCCTCCACGCTGTTGCTGGCCCGCATGGTGTGGTTGATCTTTCTGTTGGTGTGATAAATGAAACGCGCGGAACTTGCTCTCTTGCCCTTGCTGCTCGAGAGATTCTTGACGTTGCTGCAATTGACGAGACGAGTCCGAAGGTGAGACAGGAGTGATTGTACCGGCTCCTGCGCCTGCTCCTCCTGCCGCTGTTACTGCTTCTTGGACCTGTTGCTCGGTCACCCCGGATTGAAGTGGGCCAAGCAACGAATCGTCAGAGCCACCCATCCAAAAGACGAGCAGTGTCCGCGTGAATCCCAATGCCTGACCCATCAGCTGCAAGTCTTCAAACTGTCCTTTGGATCGGATAAGGTACAGCGAATGGAGAGTTTGGTTCAACAGCAACCCCTTCGCAATCGATCCGAGTGGTGCTCCAAGCGTGGTCAACGATCGTATCCGCTTGTTGGTCTCGATCAATCCTGCGAGAGCTGATCCAAAGTCATCCAGATCCGACGGACGCGTGATATTACTCTTGCCGATACCAAACTCTTGCACCGACGTGTTCTCACGCAAGGCCTCGAGGATCCAGCATACTCCTTGCATACTCATCGCGATGGGTTCCAGAATCGTCAGTGAGTGGATCATGGTCCACGTCTGCACCAATGCCTGCGAAAGGAGCCATGCGGTATCATCTCCAATCTGAGTGCTCTTGAGATCAAGTTGTTGCAAGTTGGTAAAGAATCCCAACGGCATGGGTAGTGTTGTCCTTGGTGGTACATGGGGCTCTACGTTGGCCATGGCTGCTTCACTTTCTTCGGGTGAGTGGGACCGTGGTATTGGATCCGAGCTTGATCTGGGGAGGCCTTTGTTTGGTTCTCCTTCATTCGTGCTGCTGCTAACGTCCAAGGTCTTCCCTTTGAATTGTGCTGCCGCGTTCCTCAGTGTGCCATTCTTGATGACTAAAGTCGCCACAAGCTGCTGCAGGACATGGTCATGGAGATATCCACAATGTCCCAGATCCACAATCCTCAAACAAGAGGCTGCCTGTGTGCCTGCGAAGGCCTCGCACAATGCTCGCAGTCCATCCGGTCCAATCGGACAAGCTTGCAGATCCAGCTCCTCAAGTTGGCATGGTCCAGTCATCCTGGTCACTGGTCCATCATCCCTCGCTGCATGCACCATGAGAGCCTTGGCGAGAACCTTGGCTGACTGATCACCAAATCCTGTCCAAGCGAGTCGCAGGGTGACCATAGATGAGCTCGCCACCCGCTCCAGGATCTGAGCACATTCCTTGTCTTGGAGTCCTTTGCTTCCAGAGAGATTCAAGTACACGAAATGGAGGTGCGACTTGACTTTGGCCAACGACTTGAATCCTTGCACTGTGCAATGGTTGTCTTCAATGTCGAGATACACCAAGTGTCCTCTCGAATGTGTCTTCTCTCGTGCTTCAACACGACGAACTTCTGGAGCAGGAGAATACACTGGATTGTCGACGGTGATGCGAATTCCTGGTCGATGTCCTGCAACAATCGCGGCAACGTCCAATCGATGCTGAAGGTGTAGCTTATCTCTCAGAGTGTTGGTGATGGAGATGCCGTCCATGGCCTTTGCAAGCGCAGCGGCTGCAAGGTCACCGAATCCTGTTTGTGCCATTTTCAGACTTGTCAACCGCGGTCCGATGGCACGGATTACTCTTGCGGATGTTGTGTCGCTCAATTTTTCGTTCCTGGAAAGATCCAGATGACAAATGTTGGTGCTGAACAGACCTTGAGCCAAGATAATGGCACCTCCGTCGTTCAGCTGGCTGTTGGAAAGGTCCAAGGTCACTAGAGTCGTCTTTGTTCGGATCCCCGTCATGATGGATTGCATGTGTAATTCCGAAACACCGAATCCAGGCAAGATGAGTTGTTCGAGCGAAGAGCAAGAGGCAATGAAATGACTAAAGGCCCCACGATCCTTGGATCCAACTTCCATCCCTGGTCCAAACTCGAGCCGTTTGAGTGTTGTTGCTTTGACAGTCTTGGACGAGAGTCGGGCAAACATTGACGGGAACCGAGAGAGTCCAAGCGAGTGCAGTTGTCCTTGAGTAAGCAAGTGCAGGATGGGGTCGTACTTTTTGTGAAGGATGTTGTAGGTTGAATCTTCAGCGTAAGAGCAACCATCCAACGAGAGGATCGTCACTGTTGTCCTGGCGAGCGCCTTGGCTAATCTCCCAAGGTCCTTCTTTCCAAAGTGCCAGCCCAGTTTGACGTGAACCTCGACCAAGGACTGGTTGACTTTGCCCATGATCCAATTGCAGAACGTCCGCGTCTGACTCCTTGAGACCAATGTAATCGATAGTGATCCCGATTGCTTGTCGAAAAGACCTCGACGGGTGACGATCCAGCGTTCAAACTCATCAATATTCCGCTCAAGAAACGTCCACCGGTAGTGGTAGACACAAACCCAGCCGACCTGGCCCTTGCCATTGCTGACTCGGAACAAGTTGCCTAGCTGTCCGGATTGCAGACGCTTGCCAATGTCCGCAATTCCCAAGAACGAGTAGAGCAAATGTAAATCGGATAGAGTCGCTAGGCCGTTCAACGACATTCCCTCCTCCCGCGTCGGTAGCTCCTCTCTCTTGGGCCGTATGCCCTCATCCTGCCCGTGTCCATTATCACTGTCTGTACCGCTCACTGACTTTGCACGCTTTGATTGCAAGTCCTCCAGGTATTGGATCATTCGGTCAAATTTAGTGGTGACATCCTCCGCGATGGACTCTGGCAAGTCTGACCGTCGTAGCTTTGAGACTTTTTCCACTTTTCGATGAGGTGCCTCAAGGCCCTGTCGCTGTGGATATTGTGACTGCTGTTGTTGTTGCTGCTGCTGTGGGTGCTGCTGCTGCTGGTGAAGGTCCTGTTCTAGCCCCTGGCGCGATGAATGTGATGCGGCTTGAGGCGACGTGGGAGATAGGATGTCGACAGCAGGGTCATAGCCATACTTTAGAAAATACAGCAGTACGAGGATCATGGAGCCATAGCGCTTGAAAAACTCGTCCTTCCGTCCTGGATCGATCTCATATCCTGGATGCTTTGCAATATGGAGGTGATTCAAACCGCTGCCAAGGGGAACCGTGAAACTGGCGCTGCACTCGCACAGGAAATAGACCCGGAAACGGTTTTTGGAAGAAACGCTCGCCCCTTCGCCGCCGTCGTCGTGGTCGTCGGGCAAAGCGATGAAGAGTCGAGGGACGGTGTACTCGTACACGGAAAACCGCTGGTTCAGGAACGTCTGCACTGCTATCCGTACCTGGTGGAGGCGAGCCGCCATGGCCTCGCTCAACTCTTCCACATCCTCTCGAGCAACCGTGGTGTCGATCGGCAGAATGATCCGTTTCGCAGTACTGGGGGCACCCGATGGCTTTGATCCAGGGGCGGTATCGTTCAGATCTGCCTTGGAGGAGGAGAGTTGGAGATCTTGTACTGCCTGTTCTGCAACGTCGACGTTTGCTGCTGCTTCACTCTCGGGGCCATGGTCATGGCGACCGACGTCCTGCTGTTTTTGTTGTTGTTTTAATTCCATGGATTTGTTCATTTTGGTACTAGTTTGGCTGCTAGTTCAAAGGGGGTGATGGAGAAGGGGGAGTGTGTAAGAGTCAAGAAAGAGACGGGAAAGGACATGAAACTTTTTGCAAGGAGCAAACTGACTCGGTCCGTTACCTTGAGGAGTTGGAGCTATTCTTATTCAGACTGAGGCTCCCAGGTGCATCCGTGCCGGCATTGTCCAAAAGAGCCTTGGGTATATTGGGCGTGTGATCGCTGTGGGAATTGGAGTGGCCTGCGAGGGGTATCCTGTCGTCTCTGGACAATGGCTGTGACATGGGTGGGATCGATGGCAGGCCGGATACGGAGGCAGTTCCTGCTGTGCTCTGTGGGGTGTCCTGTTACAAGGGTTAGTTGGGTGAGGTGGGACTGACTGGGGCGAGAGGCAGACAGGAAGGGGTGTCGTCGGGGTTGTGGGTTATAGGAAAGAGTTGCTCAGATGAGAGAGAGAAGAGCGCAGGAGGAAAGCCATGGCCGAATCAAGATGTCGAGAGGAGAGGCTGCGTTAAATAGAGGCGACGAGTGCAGTGGAGAGTGGCCAAAGAGCGAGAAAAATAGAACAGTGGAGAGAGGGAGAGAGGGACGGAGCCAAAAGAGAGGGGCGGCCCAATTGAAGGCTGCATCGCAGAGTTGTCCAGTAGGCTTTGTCACAGGGTTGTGACAAGTCAGGCACTAAAGACAAAGACATTTGATCACGCTGTGTCAGTCTCTGATCACTCTCACCCTAAACCCTCCCCTCATTCGTATCCCCCAGAGGATCCTGTGAAAATCGGAGGGGGCTCAAGATTCGACCGACGAATCAAATCAACAGTCATAGCCTGTGTGCCAACCACAAGGGTCCTGACAAATGCACTCTGACAAATGCCCTACTATATGGCACTTCTTTTTTCAATCGTTTCATCGTCACTCAGACTACGACAAGGACATACAATCGTGCTTGTACTTTTTCTTTTTTTCAAGGGATCAGATCCGGGCCCTATCTTTAGGAACAGTTTCTATGAGTGACCCAGTGCAAGAGCGCTAGGAGAGTATCGTTGGCCAAGTAAAATATTGCGAAAAAGTGGTGCTGTATTAAGGTAGAGCGATCTGTCTTATGATGGGTAACTGTAGTAGTGAGGGCAAACGCACCTACAACTCGTCGCGCCGGTCGGATCCTGCACTGATGCTGCTGCGACGGTGACCCTTTGGACGCACCCCCGAGGCGTCCACTCCTGAAGCACTCGATGTCTGATCCGCCGACGTCTCTGCAAATGCGTCTGGCATGACTCGATCCATCTCGATCTCTCCATTGTTCACGTGGAGGGCCGTGGGATTTTTTGCCTTGCTATCAGATACAGACAAGGATGTGTCCTGGGAATCTCCAACTTTGCCATGCTCTGCATGCTCCAATGGATCCTGACCCTTGACCTTTCGAATCAGGCTCACCAACCATGGCGGAAGGACTCCCTCACCTTGAGGACCCATATGGAACGACATCACTGGATCACGTTCATTCTTGTTGGGTGGAACCCATTTGCCACGTGAGACCTTCTCGAGGATAAACACCGTGCCGTTGATCACAATAGAAGCCATGAGACCTCCCAAGAGACCGTAGGCAATGTTGTACGTCAACGGCATCATCACCAATGTCAAGAACGCCGGGATCGAGTCTCCGATATAATTAAAATTGATTTCCGTCACCGACTTTGTCATTAACGATCCGACAAAAATCAGAGCCGGTCCTGTCGCCCAGGGGGGAATCGCCGAGAAGATGGGCGAGAAGAAGAGCGAGATAAAGAAGCAGAATCCTGTCATCACTGCCGTCAGACCGGTACGACCACCCTCCGTGATACCTGCACCAGACTCGACAAATGCAGTCACATCCGAAGTTCCAAAAACAGCGCCCAACGAGACACAAAGAGCGTCCGTGATAAACGCTGGGGTGGAGCCCTCAAAGTCTCCCGTCTTGGGGTCCATGAATCCTGCGAATTGAGCCATCGAGAACATGGTTCCAGTGGTATCCAGAATGTCGACATACAAGAACGTGATCAATGCTAACCAGAATTCCCCTGTATTCAGCTCGAAACTCATGGCGGCCCAGGTCTTTTGAATGGTGTGGAAGGCGACCACCTGCTTGAAATAGTTGAACCGACTGTCACCCGCAGCGTCGTATGGGAAATAGGTGACGGACGTGTTTCGGAACCAAGAGATAATGGCCACAAAGAGAATACCGATCAAGATGGAGCCTTTGACTTTGTACATGGCCAAGATCGAGATCAGGAAAAGACCCAGGATACCCATCCACGTCCGCGGGGACTCCATGCGATGAGAGATACAGGCTCCAGAGGCGTCCAGGTATTCGTTGTTACAAGCTCCAAGACCAACCAGTGTCGCTGGATCCGCACGAATCAGTCCGATACCAGCGGAAGATTGCATACCAATGAATGTGAGATAGATACCGATACCGACGCCTGTTGCAACCTTGATATTGCGGGGAATACACCGAGCGAGCCACTGACGGAGACCAAGTATTGAGAGAACCAAGAAAATAAGACCTTCGATAAAGACTGCAGCCAAGGCGACCCTGTAGCTGATCTTGCCGCTTCCATATTTGCCAACGACCGTGTAGGTGAAGTAAGCATTGATACCCATTCTAGAGTAGGCAGGACGAGGGCGGGTTAGCTCAAAGGGGTTTTTATCGTCCAACATTCAGATTGACAAAGGGTCTCAAGGCAGAGGAAGAGCCGAACTTACCCAGGAGCCATGCCCAAGGGCAAATTTGAAAACAAGCCGATCGCGGTCGAAGTGATGCATGCTATAGCGGCGGTAGCCACGATCAAGTCCTTCCGAATGATGTCAACACAAGACTGGTACTCTTGGTTCGCTTGGCAGTACTTTATCCTGTCGGAAACACCGCCAGCGGCACCACCGATGGCACCACCTTTGGTAGGGTCCATGGGATCATAGTCGCATTCACAGGTGCCGCCCGTATCGGAGATGATGAGGGCGTTGACAGAGATGATATAGGCCATGGTAACGAAGGTGGCAAATCCAGCGCGGATCTCGGTGGAGAAGCGGGTGCCGGCACGGGCACGAGGGTGGGAAGAACCCTCGAGCATGAACCAGCGACCGACGGGTGATCGGGCGACGGCATTGTTGAGTCGAGTGACGATCCCTGTCATGATGGATCCCTGGAGGAAGAAGGGGAGTGAGGGATTCTTGGGGGGTGGTAGCAACGACAATGAAGACAGGAGAAAAAAGAAAGAGAAAAGATTTTCTTCGCTGTTGTTGTCAGGTGGAAATGACCGGTTGTCTCTGGAACCCAGCTCCGACTTGCTCCCCCTCCGGCATGCCGCAACCAGCGATCGCCCACCCGGATATTCCTCCCCGCCTGAATTGCAAACTTTAGCTTCTTAAGAGGCGCATTCCATGTGTCTGTGGAACATTGCAACATTGCTTGGTGAGCCCTTGTTTGGGTTGGGTGTTGGTGCTGTCACAAGCTGCTGCAAAATCTGGGCACAGCAGATTCATGCCTGTCTCCCTCTCCCTCCAGTCCTCATGGGGTCATGAGGAACGACAACCGACTTCACTCTGGCAGCTCCCTCGTGGCTTCCCCACATCGCTCAATGAGGGCGGTATATCGGCAAGTCCACCTTCGCCCCTCAACACCTCTCCCACCCAAAGCATCATACGCGCATCATCATCACCAGGTCGAGTGCGTGTTTCCTCAGCCATCCGTTGACCCTGCTTCCATGCATGAGAGCACATTCAGACTGCCAAAATACCAGCACTCAAGCGACCTGAAATAAAGACCTCGCTGTGTAAACCGCAGAATCTCCCCTCCCTGAAGCGAGGTCGGGTCGCAGAGAGCGGTGGGGCGTGGATAAGAGTGGATGGAAGGCTGCACCGGTGTCTCGTCATCCTGCCCTGTCCTTAGTCGCCTTTAGTCAGCTTTAGTTTGTCGGTTTGCGTGGTTTTGCTTGGCTGTCTGGTTGGTTAGATGAGTAAAACTGCCGAAATGAGAGAAGAGTGATCGAATGTGTTCGTGAAGGAAGAAGTGCTTGCTGCGCTTTGACCACTTTTTATCATGCAGACCACATGGTTGCCAAGGCCACACCCCTTTTCTTCCCACACTTCGCACCCACACTTCTGCCAACACACACAACACAGTACCAGCCCCACCATGGTCACCACTCAGTCCTTCCGCTTGCTTGGGAGGCCGGACACCAAGGACATCGCCTGTGAGCGGGTGGATGAGGAAAATGTCGTCTTTTGGGAAGACATCAAGCAAGTCTTCCCTGGTGTCCTATACATCGCAAACGGCAACACTGTCGTCAGTTTGATGCGGTACTCGAATCGAAAGAGGTAGGACTACCCACTCTATGGCACGCTTGATGCACCTTTAGCCGAACAGAAAGAGCCGATTATCAACCAAAGACCCTGTCTTTTTTTATTTTCCCCTCCCTTTCCACTAGAATCTCACCTGCATGTATCAAGCACTACCCAGGGGTGGTTCTGGACGTTGCCTTGTCGCCCACCGCCAGCGATAGTGCTTCGGAGTCTACCACGGAAATCCAAGGTGTCCCTCTCACAGAAGAACAACCAGGTGCTTCCACTACAACCCTGGCTTTTGAACCAGATATCATACAGCGGTTGGCTTCTGCTCTGTCACCAGAGATCCAAACGCAACTTCGATTTACCTCCGACGGGTACGACTTGATCACGCAAGCAATCTATGACGGTGAATTGGACTCTCCAGAACTTGTCAAGAAATGTCTCTTGGAGCTCAAGACCGAGATGGACAAGAACAGAACACTGTCAGATCGCATCATGAAACTACAAGAGGAGACAAAGCGATTCAAACACCAGGCCCCACTTCAAACCCACGTCGATACTCTACTGGCGGACACGTACGATTCCTACAAGAATCCGATCCCTCGGCTGTTTGTCGTCTTGCCACAAGATATTACATCGTGGAACTCGACAGATCTCTTCTTGAACAAATTTCGGCTCTATTTCCTATGCGAATGTGGAGAGCATACAAGGACAACCAGTAGCAAGGTCGCTCACCATATCCACTTTGCCAAGCATGAAGGCTACGAAGTCATTTGTCCAAAAGAACTCTTTCATCGATTCCGTTCTAATATCCTCTCGACATTGAACGTACTCAAGATCGGAATCTCGGAAGCTGGAGTCACTATGCCGGCCCTGACCCACTTGATCCGTCCAGGTGTCATTGATACATCCACTGTCAGCCCTGACAAGTTGGAGATGATGGAACGCATGATGAATCAGATCATTGGCCACATTGAAATCACCTCCACTGATGAAAATGACAACGATACAGCAGGGGGCGTGAATCTAACCGAACTTGAGCCATTCCTGAAGAACAATCGACGCGTGGCGCTGGGAAACCTCTACAGGACAGTCAACTCCAATGGACATATCCGTTGGATCTGCATCGATCACTATCGCGAGATGCACCAAGAAAAGGCAACGAAAGCAATTCGTGACACGGTGGTATCGCTGGAAGGATCGTTTGACGAGAACCTTGGATGTGTGAAGGTGGCTCTTCGCTCAAGAGATCAAGCAGACCGGTTCCATCTTGCTCTCGAGGAGGCAAAGTTCGTCTATGAACTCAAGATTGATCTTTGTTGGGACACAACTCGTAGCGATTTCAAGAGACTGCGAGATGCTCTGGTCCAAACCAACGTTGGTGTCTTGGAGCTTGACTTGAACAGCAGGGATGGATCGGCAAGCGACACTACGGGCCGCAATCAGCATCATCCTATTTTCGATATTATGCGGCAGCCATCTATCAAATCAGTCACTCTTGTTAGACTTCCCCAGGATTTTATCGAAAAGTCCAACCTGGCATCCTTCAAAGACGATTTCTCCAACCTGAAGCATCTGGACATTGACTTGGCAATGGTGAGCATGGACATTCCTGGCCTCAAGGACATGATCGCAAAGGCACCGAATCTCGCTCATTTGGTTCTGAGTAACGACATTGGAATGGTCTTGAGCGTCTTCAATGCAATTGCAGAGCACCAGACGTACCCTGTAACATTTCCCGACGAACAATTGCGCATTTCACCACCTACCAACGGTCCACCACAGCCAATGGGTGATATTAAGGATATGACAGCCTTGCTCAAAGTCCTTGCTGGGAGAATTGAGTCAGTGGATTTGTGCCAGAAACAGCTGGAATCAATTGTAGCTGCCTTTGCAGCCGAGACTCGATCGAGGCTGAAAGAGCTCACCGTGTGTGGTGTCAATCGAAACCTTGGCAAACAGTGTATCGAGGACCTTGCCAGCATTGTTGCTCGACCCGAATTGCGCAAACTCGACATCGATCTGGAGGATGAGGAAGAACGTGTGTCCATTCTAAAGTCGATTCAATGGGAACATATCCGTGACCTGACGATTCGAATGGATGAGGAAAGCCAAGGAATGGGTCCGTTGAAGGCCATAGTTGACGGAATCAAGGTGTCAGGAAGAAGCGATCTGGATTGCTTTGGAGTATGCTATGGACCTCCTCGTACTGTCCTACCCATCGCGCAGGAACAGCTGCTGCAATCGATTGTTGCTTCGACATCGCTCGTGCGCCTTCAAGTGGACGCGACCATGACCTTGAAGCAGGTGCAGTCATTGTTAGAATCCGCTAAGGTTTCTCGATTACAACACCTCATCTTGCCGTGTGCAGACTTCAAGTCGACCGACGTGGACACCATCTTGAACAAGCTTCAGCAAGCAACGCAATTGCAGAGTGTCACACTGCTCGGAGCCACAACCACAAATGCGCAGACAGACCGTATGAAAGCCAAGAAAATTACTCTCACTACGTCTCTGTAATAAAGAACTTCAGGACAAATTTATTCAACGTGGCGGTAAACACAAGGTTCATAAAAAAGGGCGATTGCCCTGAAGCCTCTCGCCAGATATATGTCCTACCCACCTGAAAAGTAACACTTACAACATTAGCATGGCGCATTCCAATGTTGCTTTGCGAGCACTTTCGGTAGGACAGAATCGTGCTTTGTGACAGCACGCTGGGCGCAGCAGTTTCTAGCATGAAGGAGGGAAAGGCAACCGACCAATCCCCTCGCTCTCGTTGTCCCCTCATCTTACTCAACAAGTCCAGGGCTTGGTCGCCCTTCATATTTCTCCTGTATCTTCGACCGCATTGCCAGGTCGAGTGAGTTTTCCATTAACCCTATAATACCTACAAGAGCGCACTCAGACTGTCAAGTACTGACGCCGAAGCAAGTGCCCCGCAATCCTGAACCATAGAATCTCCTGTCTCCCTGAAGCTAGGCCGGGTCATAGACTCTGAGCGGCGGCGTGGAAGGTTACACCGGGTGTCTCTCTCGTTATCCTGCCCCTGTCCTTTGTTTGTGTGGTTTGCTTGGTTGTCTGGTTGGTCAGATGAGCTTTGACCGATTTTTTTTATGCAGCCGAACTGCCAAGCCCACCCCTTTTCTCCTTTTCTCCTTCGTACACACCTCTGCCAACACACACAACAACACAGTGTTAACCCAACCATGGTCACCACTCAGTCTTTCCGCTTGCTTGGGAAACTGGACACTAATGACATCGCTTGTGAACAGGTGGATGAGGAGAATGTCGTCTTTTGGGAAGACATCGAGCAAGTCTTTCCAGGTGTCAAATACATCGCAAACGGCAATACCGTTATCAACATGATGCGAGGATCTGATCGAAAGAGGTAGGATTATGCACTCCACGGCACGCTCGATGCACCCTTAGCAGAACAGAAAGAACCGACTCTTTTTTTTTTTTTCCACAAGAATCTCGCCTCCATGCATCAAGCACTACCCAGGGGTGGTTCTGGATGTTGTCTTATCGCCCATCGCTGGTGATAGTCTTTTGGCGTCCACCACAGAAATCCAAGACGTCCCTCTCACAGAAGAACAATCAGGCCCTTCCACTACAACCCTGGCTTTTGAACCAGATATCATACAGC
>Ga0247824_10001018_pt1 | contig 14984 bp, 8 predicted proteins | sample 13C_PalmiticAcid_FD_194412 | JGI IMG/M metagenome (GOLD analysis project Ga0247824, IMG submission 194412) | Soil microbial communities from agricultural site in Penn Yan, New York, United States - 13C_PalmiticAcid_Day48 | ecosystem: Environmental > Terrestrial > Soil > Agricultural land... | reverse complement strand
TTAGTGCGTTGAGCAACAAAATTCAGTACATATTTGTACAGAAAACAAGAGAGGGATATCATCACGAGCATTAAAGAAAAATATATCTCTATTTCAGAACGTAATGACAATCAAGGTAGCTGCTACATAGTCTATCTCCTGGCTCTCAAGAAAGTGTTGTTGCGACTCTTTGACCTGTTCAACTCGCTGCTTAGACCATTCCATGAAATCATGAAGGACACTTCGAGCGCTAGTTTGGCTGGTGACTTGAACCTAGAGAGTACAGACGCCATGGTGATCAACTTGTTGCTTGCTTCGCGGGGTCGGTAATCGGGTCACCAACGGCCCCGCGCTGCACCAAAAGCTTTCGATATTCTTGATTCAGCCCTCGTGCATCTTGGATCAAAGTGTTTTTCACGGAGAGTCCGCCTTTCGTTGTCCTCCAGCGTAAACACGCGTGATGTGAATTACCATCGTCCGTCACCTGCCACGCCGATACTGATCCATCATTAAAGCCAGCGACTAGATAGTCGACATCCGAACCGGTACTCCACGCGATACTATTGATGTGAGTGTGTTCTTGGATCGCTGCTATGCACTGACCCGATGCAACTTCCCATAGTCGAATTGTTCCGTCCTCGCTAGTCGATGCAATCTGATCACCGTGAGGCGAGAATTGTACAAAACGAACACCACTCATCGTATGGCCCACCAAGATGTGAAGACATTCTTCTGATTCGATATCCCAGAGTCTTACGGTGCCATCACTGCTTCCAGAAGCCACCATGCCCCCTTGAGGAGAATGCGCGACTTTATCGACATCGCATAACATGTGGAGGCATTCTGCTGATTCGATATCCATCAACCACATTGTCGTTTTATGTGCGGCAATGACCACTAGATCACCTTGAAGAGAGAAGGCAACGGACCCGAAACCCTCCTCAGGACCAGCAAAGACATGGATGCATTCTCCTGTTGCCGTGTCCCATAATCGTACCGACTTGTCGTCACTCACTGAAGCGATCCTATCTCCTTCACGCGAATAAACAACCATCTTAACATAGCCATCATGTCCGATCAGAGAATGATGGCATTTCCCGGTTGAAGCGTCCCAGAGTCGCACCGTCATGTCGGCGCCGCAGGAAGCGATCTGGTCACACGTTGGCGAATATGTGACATAGTAGAATGGCCGGATATGTTCTCCTAGAATATACCGACACTCTCCACTTTGAACATCCCACAACCGTACTGTTCCATCGCTGCTTGCCGAAGCAATAAGGCCGTAATGAGGCGAATACGCAATCCAATTGACTCCCCTGGTATGACCGGTAAGCGTATACTGGCAGACCCCTGTCGAGACGTCCCAGAGTCGTATCGTATTGTCGGCACCACAAGTTGCCGCCTGATCACCGTTTGGCGAATACACGATGCAATTGACACGACCACTGTGACCACTGGACAAGTGACGGGACGTTCCTGCTTCGACATCCCATAGCCTAACAGTCTTGTCATGGTTGCTGTAATTACCGGTGGTAATCTGGTCGCCTCCTGGAGAAAACGTGACGCTTGTTACTTTGTCGCCATTGCCAAATAGTGTCTGACGGTGTGCTCCGGTTTCAGCATCCCATAGCTGAACTGTCCCATCATCACTGGCAGAAGCAACCAAACCGCCTTGAGGTGAGTATGTGACATTGTTCACCCTTTTGGTATGGCCAAGTATCGTGTGGCGACACTTTCCTGTGTTGATATCCCACAATTTCAGTGTCATGTCCGAGCTGGCAGTTGCAACCTGGTCGCTTTGGGGTGAATAGCTAATAGACCGCACACGTTCGGCATGGCCGCTCAAGGTGTAAAGACACGATCCCGTCCCCGTGTCCCACAGTCGAACCCTTTTGTTACTGGCGGTAGCAACCTGGTCTCCCTGTGGCGAGTACACGACCTTGTTAACAAAGTCGGTATGTCCATCAAGAGTATGACAGCACTCCTCAGTCGTGGTGCTCCAGAGTCGCACGGTCTTGTCAAAACTGCATGAGGAGGCGATTTGATCACCCATTGGCGAATACGTGACATATGATGCCGGCCAGGCATGTCCAACTAAAATGTGCTGGCACTCCCCGGTCTCGGCATCCCAAAGCCGTAGTCTATTGTCCTTTCCAGCGGAAGCGACTTGGTCACCTTGGGGCGAATAAGCTACGCATGTGACAGCTTGCTCATGACCGACCAAGGTATGGCGACATTCTCCTGTACCCATGTCCCATATTCGTACTGTCTTATCGCCGCTGCCAGAGACAAGAATATCGCTGTTCGGCGAATATGAGAGACTCCAGACGTCGCCGTCATGTATGTTCGATTCCCATAGAATCTCCCAATTCCGTGTGGAATACACAATGATGTCGCCACCCTTCAATCCTACAGCGAATGACTTTCCATCTGGTGCATAAGTAGTTGATACGACCGCGCTGTGGTGCTCAAGGAAAGCCAGCTCGCCAAACTGTACGCCCGTCATATGTGCCTTGGTCAGATTGGCCTTTGTAAGCCAAGCGCCGCGAAAATTCACGTTTCTTAGATCAGCCCCCTGCAGCCGCGCTGAATCGAACACTCCATAACTGAGATCTGCTCCTGGAATCTGAGCGCCTTGCAAGTCGGCATGGTTGAATTGAACGCCCGCTCGAACAAGTATTGTGATCGCATTGGCTGCTGCTGTTCGCCACACTTTATCCCTCTTTGAAAGTTCGATATAATCCAGCAACAACTGCTTAAATACCGGCTCTTGTTGAACTCGCTCTTCAAGGAAATGGAGAACAGATGGTTGCTTCACGAAATTTCTCCATACCAATGGCGAGTTAAGACTCGGTTCCAGTCTGTCCGAAACAGTTGAATCATCCACAGTTTCAGGAATGATGAAGCTCATCTCTGAATTCACACTCCTTCGGCGTGCTAGTCTTGGTCCAGAGACTTTGGCTACATTCAGGTCTTGTGGATCAAATATCGCGAGTGCCAATCCGTATTCGAGTAACGATCGGTGGATGAATCGATGCTGATTACCGGTCCGTGTCAAGGGACACGCTTCTCGTAGCAGCTGCTTCTCATCATCACGACTAAAGAAAGTGGCCTTCCATGTACCCTCGTCCCTGTATCGTGAGTACTGGACGACTGATTGACCGCCTTGTTCTCTGTAGATTGCCACGCATAGCTTCTTCAAGAAGGCCTTCACACTCTGTGTGAACCCTTCTTCACTCAAGCTACCATACGCTGCTCTCTCATAAAGACCCAAGTTCTTTTCTGCGAGTCGCTTCTTGCCTCGCTCCAGCCAATGCTCGATGAACTGGTCATACAGTGCCACTCTGGTGATGCGAGTTGTTTTGAGATCTTGATATGGATTCACCATCTGCGGCAACACTTCCAATGATAGTGACATCAGGAATGGGTTCCTGATCAGCTCCTTCAAACTCGGAATGTGATTGAGGACATCCATATACTGCTTCGCTTCCCACACCGGTTGGTGAACCAACGCGTATTGGCTGATGTAATCTTTGACTTGATCCATTGAGAACGGTGAAATGACCGCCTCTTGGAACAATGTCTGAGGCGATATCTGATTCCGGTCTCTTGGCTGGAAATGATCGCGATAGTCGACTCCAAGGTACTCGCTTCTACAGCTGACTACCATTTTCGCCTGCCATTCCCCTGTTTGGTTCAGTCGATTGCTCATGTACAGGTTATGTGTCTGTTGGCTCTCGTCATAGCCGTCGCAAATTAAGATGAACTTGCGGTACAACTTCAGCTCTCGGATCTGGGGCTCGGTGAATTCGGCTTTCCGCAACCGTTTGGCGATCATGTCGTGCTCCGGCCTGTCAATGGCTGGTAGGTTGATATGGAGAGGAACCACCCCTCCTTTCTTGTACTTCTGCCACAGCTCATACTCGAGTTCACGGTTGAACGTCGATTTGCCTGATCCAGAGTCCCCAAGCAGGAGGAACACTTGTTGGTCACTAATCAGAAAGTCCTTGACAGTTTCCATCAGCGGGAATCGTGACACATCCGGAGCCTGTAAGCTAGCCTTTGCCTGAGGAGGGATATAGACAGAGTTCCCTCGTTCCTTGAATTGCTGCCTTCGCAGGACGCGTAGGTTTCCCTCGACATCCATTCTGTTCTGAACGCGATCCAACAACGATGGGGATCCCAGAGAGGGCAAGGCGATCACCAATGGGTAGAAGTCTGGACTGTCCGCTTGACACGCTTTATAGAGTGCTTGTGTGTTACCCTCGTCAACTATAACATGAATTGATCGTATTGAGAAGGAGACGATTAGTTCATTGACGCGACGACGCGATCACACCTGGCATACTACAACGGTTTCGCCATGCTTAACTCACATTCTGTGTCACCATCCGAACGTGGAGATACTCGCATTAGGATCTTGGAAATCTGCTGTTTCACAATTGCTTGATATCCCCAAACGGCCTCATCCTTGTAGATCTCCTCGAGGAAAGCAATTGAGCTTCGTCGCATCCGTGAGTCCCTCATTGGATTGCTTGCCATGTCTCCAAGTCGTTGGCACACACCCCATAGGAATGCCGGATCTCGTCGACAAGGTGCTTCATGGACTAATTTTCTGAACTGGGGGAATTGTCCGTCCCGAATCAACACGTCTGCCCCTCGCAAAGCTGAATACCATGCACACTTGCGGTTGGAACTTAGCGCTTCCTTCAGAGAATCAATGAATCCTTGGCCACTCTCTGCCAATGAAGTCATAGCATTATATGTGGTTATCACAGTATGAACAATTCTAGATGATTCTGCCACCCCTTGTTGGATATCCTTCAAACCATCCATGAACCGAACGAGATCGAGTCCTTTCACTGCGCTCACGAGTCCTGAAACGCCTCTGATTACTTTCCCTGTACGACGCCCTGTTGCTTGCCACAGAGACTCGTTGTCAGGGATACACAACAGAGCTTGATAGGCATACGCTGCCTGAAAGACCAAGTAGGGGTCGGCACTCTTCTTCAGTCGGTCCAAGTACAGTAAGAGTGGTTGGTGCAGTTCCTCGCGGTCGAGGTCCTTGACATCTGCATCAGCCATGGCGTCCAACACGTTGGAAACCGCCAGAGTCAACTTGTTAACGAAAAGCGACGATTGATAGTGAGTGCCCAATAACCGGATGTTGAGAAGTTGCAGTATCTTGACGAGGTCATCGGCTTCAAGGTATCCTGAACCAGCACCTTGTATCAATTGAGCAAGTCCTTCCAGTTGATGGATATCCAGCAATCCCGATTGTTCAATCCCTGCGTAGAACTCTTTCACCAAGTATCGAAAGTCGTCCTGGTCGAGAACAGGCGCTAGGTAGAGTACTTCGACAACAGCCTTAGCATGCTTGAGCTCATCCCGCATGAATACTCTGATCACATCTGTGGCTAGTGCCTTCAGTCGACCCTGCTCGTCCGAGTTAGATTCAATGGTCTGTAACCAACTGAGTATAGAAGGGTTCAATACATAGTCAGGGTCGTGCTGAGTTTGCAATAGACTAAGGCAACAAGCGAGCTGTGGAGTGTTGTTGAGAGGTGTGTCAGGTTCAGGTGGCCTGAACACGATGTTCCGATGCCGTGTGGTGGTATCCTTTGTTTGTTCGAATAAGCTCACAGAAGCAAGAGTTGGCTCGGCGACTGAGAGGCTCTCCGTCGGGTGCGGTACAATACCAGGAGAAGTTGGAGACGATAACTCGGCAACCGAATTATTTTCAGGAGTTGGAGGGAGCGACCGTTCAGAAGCTGAGGTATCCTTTGAACTATGCGACGTGCAATAGGTGCATCTAGTAGCACCAATTTGGACAGTGTATGGAGTATGACCTCTATTATCATACACAGGAGTGCTAGCACAGGACAACAATCATGTTAGCCTGCATACTTCTCACTGGGTACTACGCTAGACGCATCTGACCGCTTCACCAGCGACGGTACCTATTATTAAGTTCTTACCCCCACTTCTTTGCCTTCTTGTGGAACGCTCTGCCTTCGCTGTGGTATTCTTTAGAGCTCAAGAGGCTTCCCAGCTTGAAATACATAGTTGCAATCCTATTGCGTTCATTTTGGTTGGTAGTGCGCCAAGCAGCTCTCTTCGCCTGGGATATTGAGACTTCCGTATCGCGGCAAAGCACTAAGAAGAACTCAGAGTCTGTTGTTTCGCGAGCATTCTCCAGGTAAAATCTGGCGAGCGTCAATGCTTTGTCGAGCGAGAGAGACCTCCTCGGAGACGAAATAATGGTACCGAATACCATAATATTCACCTGCAGTGTGTGAACATACGAGAGAAGGTGTGAAGGTTAGAGTGAGCTTGTTGGTGTGACAAACTGAGAAGCTACAATCCAAAGTATACATACACTTGCTTGGTGTTTGGCTTCGAGTGTAACCACACCTGGCTTTCAGTTGTTGACTGGGATTGGGTGTAATGTCTATCAACATATCAACGTGTACGACGGTGATACAGGTCAAACCAATAGTCGCATAGTAGCGCTCATTTTGACTTTGGACATGGGAGATGAAGCACCTTACGTTGAGTAAAAGATTCGATTTGTCGATAGAATGGCTGTGGAGTCGAGCTGTTGCTGGATGAGTTCTCTCTGTCGATGACTAAGCGATGGGAATCAGGCGTAGTATGAGCAGGTGTTGGAGTGGGGGCGAGTTTTCTTTGCCGTGACGATTGATCCTGACACAGAATACCGCAGCGATAGCGGCGTTCCTTACCAAGAAGTCGCTGGCAGCCAATACCGGTCGGTGGCGAGTAAAGTGGAAAGAAAGAGAAAAAGCGGATGGTTGGAGGGGGAAAGTGTGGGGTACTGAGAGTGGCTCAGATCATTCCAGTCAGTTGCACCCTTCTATAGCTGAAAAACGTGGTTATCAACTAATCCAAGCACACATGTGCATCCCGCCATGAGTAATGCAAGCATGTGAGGTTCGGATTCACGAGTTTGCGATAACGGATGGCGTAGCAGTGTCACGTAATACGCATAATCCATCAGGACCCGGGCATACAACTGCAGGAACATACTACAAACAACGATGGCGAAGCATATCACCGCAGCAGAAATGCATTGTCCCAACTCATCAAAAGTCCGCTTCTATTTCGGTCCTCCCGATGTTTCCGGTCATACTGGTGCGCCTTCACAACGTGCCGCATCTAGGTGAACCATGTGGACCATCGTCTGAAGTCCCGTCCACATCGCCCAAAGATAAGGACGGTGCGCGACGTGACTGCCCTTCGGCACAGCACTCAAATGCGAACAAACATGAGCCTATTCCTCCACACCACCGACCCCTTCGCCCTTGCAGCTGCCTCCCCTCGTTTGCTAGCCGCCAGTACCACTGCCCTCGTCTGCTGTTTACAAGTGCACAAGTAGTACCTGCTGACCCGCACGACTGATGTTAGCCCGAAGCCATGCACTCCATCGTCCTTTGATCCACGATGATCAGTCGGGTGCATGTAGCCTGAACCACGCCTCTCAAGAGACGGACGTTGTTGCTTAGTATGGAGCCATCCTAGTGCGAGGATAGCGGCCTTCCTTTGCAGCACCAACCTCTTTCTGGAAAACATTGCTCGGAACGCGATTCATCTTCAGGTTCGGAAGCAGCCTCCTCCGCCGCAGTCTTGCTGAGTACTGTGTTCAAAAGGTAAGAGAGAGTACCCCAACCAATGACTGTCCTCGTACTTCAAAAGAGCACACAGAACTAGGCTGACAATGCGATGCAGTGCTCTTACGTGTTTTGACCCTAGACTGTCGTGATCACACTTACCACCAGTATGAACGCTGTCTTCTCAAAATCCAACAGGCTCTACAGGCTCAACAGGATCTGCTGCGTTTCAATGGCTACGTCAACACAATCGTCGCCTTTGGACACTCACTGATCCCCAGCCCTGTTCGAAAGTCCAACGTCTATGAGAACAACAAGGATGCAATTCGAGGATGGCGCTAGCACCGGGAGCAGGCTGTGCGTGAGGTTGGTCGTTACCTTACACAGGATTTTGATGTCGACCCACAATATAGTCGAGGGGCAGACTCTGGTGCCTTCGAGCACACAAAAGCCCAAGGCGAAGGCTGTGGAAAGGAGGCTTGCTAAGAACGTTGTGGAAGGATATATGGAGAAGGTCCTCATGAGGTTGTCTCAACTACAAACATGCAACACCATTCTTGGAACCCGTAAGTCCTCCTCTTGTGCGTGGTTGGCTGTATGTCGCAGGCGCCCTCTTTTTTTTTTGTAAACTAATGAGTGTAGTCGTCTTGCTCTTTCTTTCTTTGTTGGTCCGTTTTAAACTGACTGGTAGACTCTTGATCCACGAAAACACCCTCTATCGATCAAGAATCCGATGGATGAATCTGCAGACGATGTACAACTGGCATCTCAGAATTGCATCAACTTTAATGGACTGGGCAATCCCTTCTCTCAAGGCAGACGTGTCATTGTGCAACAAAGAAGGTTGAGACCGCCAAGAAGGAACTCGCTCGACGTCTACAACAGGGAGTACAGGAAGAGGCGCGAGTGATGGGTATCAGTCAATGCGAAATTGACATTCTACGATGTACTTTGTGCACACCACAAGATCATGGACTGTTATCAAAGGCAATTCCGAACTTTGAAGGGTTAACCGTGCAGGGCACCAATCTGGCCTTCTCGGAATGTGCACTATCAACCCTCCGGGGGGGAGAGGACGCTGTGATGACGATGGAAGAACGTCTAAAGAGGATCTGAGAAAGGCCAAGAAAGAAGGATTGAGAAAAAACCCGAACCTGCAGCGTCAAGCACCTCAGGTGCCTCCATCCGCCCTAACTGCAAAGCCCAAAGCAGAATCCTCAGCGGCAGCCAAGAACTCAGGATTGAGCACAACCCCTGGCTCTATTGGCTCGCCATCGAAACTAAAGTTATCCTCGACGACACCCAAATGTTTCCAGCCTACACCCCTCACCTTTGGCATCTTCTCCACCATCTTCAGACACGGCTATCACTACTGGATCCGCCCCTTTATCGCCGCCACATTAGGCCCGACCTGGCTCTTCGACCCCTACGCCGACTCCACGTCGTAAGTTGACAACAGCCTCGAGTAGCAGCAACAGCGGCGCAGCCAAGTCTGCCAGCTCGACTCCTGCAGCTAATCAATCGTTCTCCACATTTCGGTCATCCAAGAGCCACGTTCACCAGGACCTCTCGAGCAGCAGTGATCTCTCGGAACCTGACGGTCAGGATCATGTAACGTCGTCATAACCTGCACCTTCACTCCAGGCGATTTGATTGAAGCCTACACAACTGATGACACCAACAGGTCGTATGACGATGAGCAGAGCGATATGGCTGTGAGAAGTGAAAGCGGACGATACTCAGACGATGGTTCTTTAGATCAAGGGTATCACGGATCTTCCTCTTCTTTCAAGGAACGAGATCGCGAGCGAGAACGAGATCGCAACAGGGAATGCAAATTGGGATGATGGTCGGGACCACGCTCGACGACGTCGTCGTGAGTACGACGTTGAGTAAGGAAAGGAGGGAAGGGATCATAGTTCTAGGGGCTCGTTCTCCTATTTGAATAATGAATAAAGGTTTTTATGTGACGCCTGGTTGTTACATGGTACATCTCCTCGTCCCCAAAGGCCGTGATTCTTTGGCCTGCTCAACCTGGTCAGACTGCTCCACCAATGGATTGATTGTCGGTGATCCTGCAACCATCATGTTGGAGGATGACTTGAGTTTGGAGACCGCAGAGGCCATGGTTGTCACCTTCCTGCTTGCCTCTCGAAAGTCGTGAGTTGGTTCACCAACGGCACCACGCTGCTCCAAAAGTTTTTTGTTGATCTGACTCAATCCTCGTGTATCTTGTATCGATACATTCTTCATGAATAGTTCGTTGTTCAATGCCCTCCAGCGTAGACGAACATCGCCATCATCCATCACCTGCCACATCGCTACCGACCCATCATCAAAACCACCGATCAGATAATTGAGATCCGAATTGGTGCTCCAAGAAATGTGTACAATGTACATATGGTGTTGAATGACCGTCTGACATTGACCCGATGCAACATTCCACAATCGCATCGTTTTGTCCGCGCCAATTGTAGCAACCTGATCGCCTCGAGGCGAGAGTTGGATGTTAAAAATTACGTGGGTATGACCTGTCAAGTTGTGAAGACACTTCCCAGAGTCGATATCCCATAACCGAATGGTACGGTCATCGCTGCCGGAAGCTACTAGACCACCTCGAGGTGAATATAGAGCAACGACGACATGATCAAAGTGACCCGTGAATGTGTGGTGACACTCTCCTGTGGTAACATCCCATATTCGTACTGTCGTATCGTCACTGGCAGATGCTATTTGATCCCCTTGAGGTGAAGAATCCACATGCCATACGGGGCCGGTGTGACCAGTCAGGATATGAAGACATGCTCCTGATAGTGCGTCCCACAATCGAACCGTATAGTCCTCACTCGCGGAAGCGATCTGGTTCCCTTGAAGCAAGTACACGATGCTATTAACATCACTGGTATGCCCATGCAGAGTATGGCTGCATTCCCCAGTCAAAGTGTCCCATAATCGTACCGTCCTGTCCAAACTGCAAGAGGCGATCTGATTACCCTTTGGTGAATACGCGACACACTTGGTCGCCTTGGTGTGTCCTATCAGAATACGCCGGCACTCTCCAGCTTGAGTATTCCACAAACGCACAGTGGTGTCGTCGCTGGCCGATGCAATCCGATCGCCTTGAGGTGAAAACGCAAGGAAGTTGATCATCCCAATATGGCCAGTCATTTTATATCGGCAGACCCCTGTTTCCACATCCCAGAGTCGAATCGTTCCATCGCCACTGCCGGAAGCTACTTGATCTCCAGAAGGGGAAAACATGACTTTTAGGACACGACCACTGTAGCCAATGGACGGGTGGGTCATTCCTGCTTTGACATCCCATAGCCGAACGGTTTTGTCGTTGCTACAAGTTGCAATTCGATCGCCTCCTGGAGAAAACTTAATGCTTGAAACCCCAATCTTATGACCTAACAGTGTCTGGCGGCACACTCCTGCTTCAATATCCCATAACCGCGTTACTCCATCGAAGCTGCCCGAAGCAACTAAACCACCTCTGGGCGAATACGTGACGCACATGGCCCTTTTGACATGGCCTGTTAGTGTATGGCGACACGCTCCCGTGGCGACATCCCACAACTTTACTGTTTTGTCCCTGCTGGCAGATGCAACCTGATCTCCTTGGGGTGAGAATGTTGCAAAATCCACATTGTCGGTATGACCGGTTAGGATATGAAGACACGTTCCTGACGTTGTGTCCCACAACCGAACCGTCTCGTCATCGCTCGCGGAAGCAACTTGATCTCCTTGCGGTGAATACACGACACTATTGACGCCGTAAATATGTCCTTTCAATGTATGACTGCAAATCCCAGCATTGATATCCCAGAGTCGAACTGTCTTATCCGAGCTGCAGGAGGCGATCTGGTTTTCTTTCGGTGCATACGCAACATAGGAGACTGAACCATCATGCCCTTGCAAAGTGTGGAGACATTCACCAGATAGGACATCCCACAACCGCAGTGTCTTGTCATCGCTAGCGGAAGCGACTTGATCGCCTTGAGGTGAAAAAGCGATGCAATAGACAGCTTTCTTGTGGCCGGTTAATGTATGGCGGCATCCTCCTGTCTTTGCGTCCCAGATTCGTACTATATTGTCGCTACTGCCAGAAGCAATCAGATCGCCGCTCGGTGAATATGCGAGGCTATGAACGGTTTCGTCATGATCAGTTGATTCCCATAGCACCTCCCAATTCGACGTGGAATACACAATCATATCGCCTCGGGCCAGTCCTACAGCAAAGGAGTATCCATCAGGTGAAAAAGAACTTGACTCGATCCAGTGTTTGTGTTGCAGGAAAGGCAGTTCGCCAAATTGCACGCCAGTCATTTGAGCCTTATTCAGGCTGGCCTGTGATAACCAAGCACAGCGAAAATTGACATTTTTCAGGTCTGCACCCTCTAGCTGCGCTGAATCGAACACACCATAGCTGAGATCCGCTCCTGGAATCCGAATGCCTTGCAAATCGGCGCAGTTGAACTGCACGCCTGCTCCGACAAGTATGGTAATTGCATTGGCTGCTGCTGTGCTCCACATTGCATCCGTCTTCGAGTACTGAATGTAGTCGTGTAGAAGCTGTTTGAATTCTGGCTCCTGTTGAATTCGCTCTGCCAGAAACTGCAAAACCGAAGGCTCCTTCACGAAACTTATCGTGGCTAGAGGTGAATTGAGATCTGGTTCCTGTCTACTGGACACATTCGTATTCTCCGTCGTACCATGGATGTCGAGGCTCATTTCAGGACTAGTACCCTCTCGGTGTGCTAACCCTGGTTCCGGGAGATCGACCTCCTTCAGATCATTCGGGTCAAATACTGCGAGTGCCATCCCGTACTCAAGTAACGACCGGTGGATGAATCGATGCTGATTACCGTTACGTGTCAACGGACATGCTTCACGTAACAGCTGCCTCTCGTCTTCTCGACTGAAGAATGTGGTTTTCCACGTATTCTCGTCCTTGTAACGTGAGTACCGCACTACCGGTTGGCCTCCTTGTTCCTTGTAGATCGCCACGCACAGCCTCTTCAGAAAATCAATGCCACTCTGTGCGAAGCCTTCGTCACTCAAACTCTCAAATGCTGATCTCTCTTGAGGACTCAGGTTCTTCTCTGCGATTCGCCTCTTTCCTCGTTCGAACCAATGTTCAATAAACTGGTCATAGAGCGCAACTCGCGTGATTCGAGTTGCCGAGAGATTTCGGTCCGGATCGACCATGCGAGGCAACACCTCCAATGACAGCGACATCAAGAAAGGGTTCTTGACCAGCTCCTTCAGGCTTGGAATATGATCGAGGATATCCACATACTCCCTCACTCCCCACAGCGGTTGATGAACCGATACGTATTGGTGGATATAATCTCGGACCTGATCCATCGAAAATGGTAACATGATAGCCTCCTGGAGCAATGCTTGAGGTGATATCTGGTTCCGGTCGCCTGGTTGAAAACGATTTCGATAATCTGTTCCAAGGTATTCGCTTCTACAGCTGATCACCATCTTCGCCTGCCATTCTCCTGTTTGGTTCAGTCGATTGCTCATGTACAGGTTGTGTGTCTGTTGGCTCTCGTCATAACCGTCGCAGATCAGGATGAATTTGCGGTACAACTTCAGCTCTCGTATTTGAGGCTCGGTGAATTCGGCTTTCCGTAATCGTTTAGCGATCATGTCGTGCTCCGGCCTGTCAATGGCTGGCAAGTTGATAAGAAGAGGAATCACCCCTCCTTTCTTGTACATCTGCCATAGCTCGTATTCGAGTTCTCGGTTGAATGTCGATTTGCCTGATCCAGAGTCCCCAAGGAGAAGGAACACTTGCTGGTCACAGACTAAGAAGTCCTTTACAGTTTCCATCAACGGGAATCGTGACACATCCGGAGCCTGTAAGCTAGCCTTGGCTTGAAGAGGGATATAGACTGCATTCCCTCGTTCCTTGAATCGCTGCCTTCGCAGGACACGTAGGTTTCCCTCGACGTCCATTCTGTTCTGAACACGATCCAACAGCGATGAGTATCCAAGAGCAATGAGGTTGACCTTCAATGGATAGAACTCTACACCGGCATCTTGACACGATCGATAGAGGGTCTGCTTCTCGGTATCTCCATTCTCTTCCAATTCTCGTAACACTATCTCGGCATCTGTGATATCATAAGACCGTGGTTGGGGTTGGAGATGAACGATTAGCTTCTTGCAGTAATCACAATGGCCGTACCATGAGGTGCATCGAGTTTCCTCATGCTCGACTTACATTGCATCTCGTCATCAGGAAGTAAGGATAGTTGCATGAGGATATTCAAGACCCATTGCTTGATTGTTGCTTGATATCCCCAAACTGTATCGTTTTTGTAGACCTCTCCAAGGAACGAAATGGCGCTTCGTCGAGTTTCCGTGTCCAATACCGGATTGCCTGCGATATCTCCAAGCCGTTGGCACACTCCCCATTGAAATGCTGGATCACGCCGGCAAGGCGCCTCACAGACAAATTTCCTGAACTTGGCAAGTTGTCCATCTCGAATCAACACATCCGCACCTCGTAAAGCTGAGTACCATGCATGCTTGCGACCGAAGCTGAGGCCTTCCTCGAGACATTCCAAAAACCCTTGACCACTATCTGCCAACGAAGTTACGCCATCGTATGTGATCTTTACAAGATGTGCAGCTTTGGAGATTCCTTCAAATCCTTGTTGAATGTTCTTTAATCCATCCATGAATCCATTGAGATCAAGTCCTTTCACTGAGCTCACAAGTCCTGACACCCCTTTGATCACTTTCTCTGAACGTCGCGCTGTTGCTTGCCAGAGCGATTCGTTGTCTGGGACGCACAATAGAGCCTGGTAGGCGTAGGCCGCTTGATATATCAGATATGGATCGGTGCTCTTCTTCAGTCCATCCAAGTAAAGTGAGAGTGGATGGTGCAGCTTCTCACGGTCCAGTTCCTTGACATCTGTATCGGCCATGGCATCCAATACATTCGACACTGTCAAAGTCAACTTGAACATGAGATGGGGTGACTGATGGTGCGTACCAGAGAGTCGAGTGTTGAGTAGTTCCAGTATCTTGACAAGGTCATCAGTTTCAAGGTAACCAGAACCGGCACCTTGGATCAATTGAGCGAGTCCTTCCAGTTGATGAACATCCAACAGTCCAGATTGCTCAATCCCAGTGTGAAACTCTTTCACCAAGTACCGATAGTCGCCCTTCTCGAGAACAGGAGCCAGGGTTACGATCTCCGAGACAGCCTTGTCATCTTTCAATTCATCTCGCTTGAAGGCTCTGATCACATCAGCGGCGAGTGCCTTGAGTCGATCCTGCTCGTCCAGGTCGGATTTTGTGTGTTCTAACCATGTGCGTGTGGTTGGATCCTTGATTTCATTGGGATTGATTTGA
>Ga0247824_10001017_pt1 | contig 14990 bp, 9 predicted proteins | sample 13C_PalmiticAcid_FD_194412 | JGI IMG/M metagenome (GOLD analysis project Ga0247824, IMG submission 194412) | Soil microbial communities from agricultural site in Penn Yan, New York, United States - 13C_PalmiticAcid_Day48 | ecosystem: Environmental > Terrestrial > Soil > Agricultural land... | reverse complement strand
ACCCTCATTCTCAACCGTCCCCTCAAAACCCCCTCCACATCCTCCGGCTCCAGACTCGCCAGCTCCCCCTTGGCAACCATCTTCACCAGCGCCGCCGTCAGCGGCACCGTCCCCGACACAGCGGCGTCATGGTTCCCACCACCGTAATGTTTCCCGCCCAGCTCCTGGTCTGGTGAGGAGGCATACCCCGCCGGCGCGAACGCGGCGCTAGCAAACACGCCCATGCTGCCCACATGGTTCGGCGCGGCCGTCCACTGCTTCGGATCATGCGGCGGGGCGTCGCCCAGAAAGAAATGCACCGCCGATGCGTCCGCGACGGCCTGCTTCGCAATGCGCACGTTGGCGGTCCACTCGTGGTAGTGGTCGCCTACGAAGAGCTTGGTAGCGGCGACAGAGCGGAGGAGTTTGCGGTTTTTTGCTGGGGTGTTTGGACCGCCTTTGATGCCAGCCTCGTGGATTTCTTTGAGGAAGAGGCTTGCCGGGCTGAAGGAGCCGTACATGTGATTGACGGCTTGCTTGGCGGCGCGGAGCTGGGCCTTTTTGTGGGTTTGGATGTTGTTTTGGTTGGCTGTTGGGTTGTGAACCAGCTCGGCGTAGGTATAGCCAAATTTGGTGTGGTCGCGCACGCCGTCCGAGTCCCAGAAGCTGCCGTTCTCGCTGGAGAAAAAGGGGGCGAGTGATGTGGTAGAGCTGAGGGTTTGGCCTCGGCGTATGGTGTACGAGTTCGTCAGAGCTCTTGAGGGTGTGACCCACGAACCGGGGTGCAGTGTCTGCCAGATGGCCAGAACCCGATCCACCATGCAGTGGTGGAGGAAGAAGATGGGGTCAAAGGCAGACCACTGGATGAACGCCATGTGCCCGGCTGGAGAGCTCGGCTGGCCAGGGCCAAACCCGCCGACCAAGCTGTGGATTGTGTCGTGGAGTGACTCGATCGAGTCGGCCTGCGCTCCGAAAGCGTTGTTGCTGAACGTGGTGTAGTTATCATAGCTCGAGAACAAAGCATAGAGCCGCTGGGCGATGGAAGGGCGGTTTTGGTCCAGGTTCATGGCGACGAACGAGTTGTTCGACTGTGCGTCTGGGCCGCTGCTCATCGGGCCCCTGAGAGTGCGAGTCCAGATATTCCACTAGCCGTGACCCGTTAGACAAGCCAGCACATGGGAGGTGTGCGTACTCACGGGCCCAGAGCCGAAAGCGGTGCTATCCAGAGGCTTGAAGCTGTAGCTGAACAAGGGGTTCGCGATCCGCTGTTGACCATTCGGTCCATTGATATCGACAAACGGGTTCCCTCCAATACTCCTGGGGAGCACGCTCTCCCCGGCCGGAGGCGTGGCAGCCCAGTCCCAGTAAGGGAGTCTGAACCTGCGAGCCGCCGCCACATACCGCTCCCTCTCGCCCTCCGGCCAGAGGGTCGCAATCGTCTCGATCAGCCCGTGCAGCGCTTGCTGTCGACACAACAAAGTCAGCCACAGCACAAACCAAACCACCGGATCCGTCTGTCGTACCTCGTACAGCGCCATGTAAGGGCGGTGCCATGTCGGGAACAACACCGACGAGTGGGTACAATACCCGGTGTTCTCGCTCCCCGCCACCGGTTTCACACCCCCCCAAGCCTGGTGAGGCATTCCGTGTATCCCTAGGACAGACAAAAGCCATCAATCAGCGAGTCTCCCAACGATACGAACCGCAACGAGTGACAAGACCACAAACCCGCAAGCCCATAGTACGACGTGGGCGACGCCTGGTCCGTGAACTGCATCATACTCAGTCCGAGGATGTACAGCGTCCACAGGTCCGTGTCCTGCTCGAGCTGGCGTATCTCCTGGCGCACAAGAACCTCGACGTCGCCGGCGGCAGCAGCAGTCGCGGCGGCGGCCTTGTCCTGCACGACCAAGGCCGCACGCCGGTCGAGTTGGCTCCGCTTGACTCGCGCTTTGACGTCGAAACCATAGTCGTAGGCCGTGTACTGGGCGTGGACGAGGGTCTGCGTGAGGCAGATGAAGGGGAGGAGGAGAGCGAGTCGAGGGCGCGCCATTGCGGTGGTGCTTGGTGTTGGAGGTTCTTAACTGAGAGGGTAGTATGGTTCTTCTCGGGCCGTACTTTGTCGAAGTGAGTGAAGGAGTCTGTGGGGTGACGGTTCAGTCCGACCAACGAGGGTGAGCTTCTAGGCTTGAATTAGGATTAGAACAACATCGGGCGCATGAAACGATTACAGCTGAGGGAGGAAAAGGAGTATTGTCTCAAGACATGAGCCCACAAGCTCCCAAGAGAGGAAGTTGGGAGTCAAGTAACCCTCAAGGTCCCTGGTCCCCGTTGGCCTTGGGCAACAACCCGGAAGGAGGATGTGCTTCGCCGACGGAGTGGGCTGTTCATAAAATTGCGCCAACGTGAACTTGAAGTCTCCGTTTGCAGTATCAGGGAAGGAGCAAGTCGAGGGGATGAGGAGACACAACCAACCTGTGGTTCGATACTGGGAGCGCACCTTCCCCAACGGTAGTGAGCTTGGGAAGAGCCCGGGTTGGTTCTAGGCTGATGTTGCCAGAGGCCTCGGAATTCTGATCTTTGCAAAGATGGAGTTCAAGCTGTATTTTGATTCATGTAAAAGACCAGTCAGCTTTTCTGAATGCCGTTGAAGAAAATACCGACGACAAACCGAGCAGCGGGCGACTGCATGATATACCCGTCACTAGTGTCTCCCACGCCGCCCTAGATTGCGTTTGTTTTGTGATCGGTTCACCGCAGCGGCCGCTCATTTCCCTCGTGTCTCCCAAGCCAGGATGACAACTCGGCATCAGACTCGACACCTCTCTCTGGACAGCGCGGTGGCCATGTCTCATGCAGCGCGTTGCGACGAGGCTCAGCCTCTCCCCAGACGACGCTGTCTCATCGTTGTTTTTGCCATGTGCAACGGCAGCAAAAGCCCATGGTCCCTGTCGAGGTTATCTTGAGTGAGGGCACGCGGAGCAGACAACACCGAGGTGGCCGAGACGAGACATGGGATGAGAGACTCTACACCAGTAGACAACTTGACTATTTTACCTGGAACAAACCAAACCAGACCAGACCAACCCAAACCAAACCACACATTTATGCTACCCCGACTCAGATCATGCCGCCACCGTCCCGCTCAGCAGCGCCTTCGGTGCCGTCGCCCTCAACGGCCCCCTCCGGATCGCATCCTTTGTGTCCACCCGGTACTTCAGCTTCACACCCATGGCCGCGAGCTCGACATCGAGGAACTTGAGCGCGCCCGGCACGACCACCATGGTCGTGTTCTCGCCCCCGATCCACTGCACGCCCTGCCCGTCCTCCCAGATCTCGCCGTCCAGCTTCATGAGGTCCAGGCCCTCGATCTGATCCAGACGCTGCGCACAGTTCCGGCACCGGACGGTGCCGACCTGCTTTCGCTTGCCGATGAACGGCGATACCGTCGGCTGCACCGCCAGGAACGACCCGCAGTCCCTGCAGATCCAGGACTTGGAGTAGTCGGAGCAGTTGAGCAGGCGGTCCTGGAGCAGGAACGCGGTGCCGTGCGCCAGCAGGGCGTCGCGCTCCATCTCGCCCACGCGGATACCGCCACCCTTCTTGCGGCCCTTGATGGGCTGGCCCGTCGTCGGCACCACGGGACCGGTGGTACGCACCTGGTACTTGTCGTTGACCATGTGTCTCAGCCGCTGGTAGTAGACGACGCCGATGTAGATGTCGCAGGCAAATTCCTCGCCCGTGATGCCCGAGTACATGGGCTCGTTGCCGTGGTAGTTGTACCCGGCCTTCATCAGCTGGTGGCCAAAGTAGTCGGCCGCCGTGTGTTCCTCGTTGAACTTGAACGGCGTCGAGTCCTGCGCCAGACCGTGCAGCGCGCCCGCCTTGCCCGCCAGAGACTCGACAAACATGCCGATCGTCATGCGCGACGGGAAAGCGTGGGGGTTGATGATGACGTCGGGCTGGATGCCCGTCTCGGAGAAGGGCATGTCGATGGCGGGCCATTTTTGCGAGCAGACACCCTTCTGCCCGTGACGAGACGAGAACTTGTCGCCGATGACCGGAGACCGGGGGATACGGAGCTTGATCGAGATGGTCTGCAGGGGTTCGTTGCCCGTGTCGCTGCCAATCACGCGCACCTCCTCGATGAAGGCATCTTCGGACTCCTTGTACCGCTCCCAGTGCGTGATGCCATCCCTGTTGATCAGCTGCCCGCTATAATCGGCCGAGACAGTGTGCCACGCGCAGAGAATGTCTCCCTCTCTGACCAGGCGTCCCACATAGGGCAGCCCGTCAGCGTCGAGCATCTCGCGGTCGGACGCCCTGACCGGGCTGCCGGGCGCAAACCCAAACATCTTGCCGATGGTCTTGGACGTGCGCGTCCGCGAGTCGTCCTTGAGGCTGACCTTCTTGGTTTTGTAGATGGTGCCGTGGCCAAACCCGCGCTCGTGGGCCGACTTGTTGATGATCATGGCGTCGTCCATGTCGTAGCCCGTGTACGAGATGACAGCAACCACCGCGTTCATGCCGTTGGGGAAGTTGTCGAAGCCGTACGTGTTGTGCAGCGGGGCGCGGACGATGGGCGTCTGGCCCGTCTGGATGCGGTACATCTTGTTGTCTGTCCGGTGCCGAATCGCCGTTCCCGGGGTACCCATCGTTTGCTTACCCATCTGACACTGATACATGTTACGGGGTGACTGGTTGAAGTCGGAGAAGGGGGTCATGTTGGCCAGGATGGAGAGGATATTGGTCGGGTCGAACTCGACGTGTGTCGAGTCGCCCGGGATGACCTCGCTGTCGGTACACGCGATCGACATGTACGGCTGCTCGTGCGGCCCGACAAAGTCTTCCTTGCCCAGAGGCAGATACTTGACAGGCCGGACCATCCTAGAAGGCCGCGAGGACATGTAGATGCCGGGATAGGACCCGCCCTTGGAGGGAGGCACATGGCCAATCTCCAGCTGGATCGGAATGCCGTGCCCGCCCTCCACCTTCCAGTGCCGCAAGCTATCGGCGACCTCCTTGGAGGCTTGGGGTGTGCACCAGCCGATGATCCTGCCATCGAGCATCACTACGACACTTTCGCTCGTGGCGGCCGACGAGTAGTCGTTCACTCCCAGCTCCATGGCGACACCAGGAACGGCCGAAGCGTCCACCGAGTCCGTCATGATCTTGCACTTGTGGGCCATGTGGTTCAACAACCCGCAGGGCGAACCATCAGGGGTGTGCACGGGGCAGAGGAACCCCCAGGACTCGGGTAACAGTTTTCTGACCGTTGTGGTCTTCAATTGGGCGAAGAAGCTACCACGATGGACCATGCGGAAGTGGCTGATGAAACGTAAGAAGTTGAGCTTCTCAGCCACCACGGTGAAACCCGATGTTTGTTGCAAGTCGAGACCCGACGGACTTTGGAGGTTGCCGGTGGATAGGAAGTACTCGAGGGAATTTCCGAGGTTCTCGTTTGTCCTCCTGAAGATGGCAATCGGGAAGTCCTTGGCAAAAGTCGCCGACGTGAATGATATGGTAGGGTTTCTCCTCAAGTAATCGCGCAGCGCTGCCCTCAGGGAGACGGACAGCAGCTCATCAAGGCGTTCTTTCAGCACCTGGCCGTAGAGGAAACCACCAAGAAGAATTTCCTGGTTCTGCACGGCATCGGGGTTGTCGACTGCACAGTCGCCGGCGACAAGTGCGTAGAGCTTCCGGCACATAAAGAGCAGCATCTTGAACTTGTCAAGGTCCTGTTCCTCGGTGACATCGACGCACCCGAGGTGCACGAGGACAATCCTGCGGAGAAACTCTGTGCCGACTTCATAGTCGGACATGGTCTCGGGGACGCCGAGCACAACCCGGAACTTCTCTCCCAGATAAGCCCGAGTCTGTGTCTTGGTGTAAAGACCGTATGTCTTGTAGGTGCGGAGAAGCAGTTCGACCCGATCCGTCAGGAAGGTGTTCTCAATACCCTTCGAGTTGGGCGGGCCCACCAGCCCCTCGAAAATCTCCCGGTCGTTGGTCTCGATGAGGGCCTTGAGAATCATCATGACCGGCACGAGATACTCGTTCTTCCTCCAAGAGAAGCGGAACGTCACGTTGCCGTCGTTCAGGTAGTGCAGCACATTGGTCTGGGAGGTCTCATCAGGCCGAACCGATCGTACTATGATACCGTGCGGCGTGTATGAAGGACCTCGGTTGGTGAAACTCGGGCGGATGATGGCCAGCGGAAAGTTCCTCCGGTTGACCAGGAGCAAGCGAATGATTTTCTCGATGCCGTTGACGACGAAGTATCCACCCAGCTCCTCGGACTCCTCTTTTCTTTGTACAAGAAGCGCTGGCGAGTTGTTTTCGAGGTGGCACTTGTTGGACTAGAACCGGAACAAGGGAAGCGCGTTAGAAGATCCCAAGACGCTTGGGTCGAGGTTGGATGGGCGGGATGGGTCGCCTACCTTGACCATGATGGGCATCTGTCCCAGCTCTCGGACAAACTCCTGAGGCTCGCCATCGTTGATGCGAAACTCGAGGACGGCCGTGAGCTTCCCCCGGTATGAAACGTGCCGTTCCCTGCACTCGGCCGGGAAGATCTCGCGTCTCTTGGCGAACTTGTTGGACGGAGGCACCTGCGACTTTTGAAGCGTGATACTCTTGTACCGGACCGTCAGCTTGTTCTTGTCGCCGGGTGCTGCCCTGTCGTCTCCGTCAAGAAACGTCTTGGCCCCAATCTCGGCCAGCGCGTGGTCGAGGAGGCTGGGTGTCCCATCGTTCCGAAAGAGGGCGTTAAAGGACTCGATGTGTGGGTCGACGGCCAGCTGAAGGGCGGGATAGGCACTGCGATCGGTCGGGGGGTTCCGGAAGAGCTTCTCACGCCGAAGCGTGTTGTATTCGTGATCCCACGACGTCTTGGTGGGTTCGGGAGCCATGGTCGGTTGTGCAGCACGGAAAGATGGGATTGCTGGGAGGGTGTGCGATGCGTAGGAATGCGATCCAGTCGTCGCGTCACGGTTTGGCGGCAGCCCCTCGTTCCAATCCAATGCCGATTTATTGTCTGCTCATTCCTGGGGCCGCACCTGCACTGGCCGAGGGGCAGAATCTGGGTGTATTGCTCGGATTGGTGTAGCCTGAGCTGTGATCGTGAACCCGACTTCGTTTGTTAGGAACTTTTTTTCTGCTTATCGCTTATCGGTTCGACCCCTGCTTCCTCGAACTTGGTGGGGTCCTCCCAGTCTCCAAAATCCATTGGCGCTCCCATCCCGAGCCATCCCAGCCCACTGCACGGGTCTTCTTGTGCAGACTCCTAGCCATTGCTTAAGACCGTCGAACTGCTCGATTTCTTCTCGATTTCTGCATTTATCTCGGCTCTCAGTACTAATGTGCGTCTGGTACTCTAAACCAAAACAGCCCGGACATTCTGCGACCAACGAACAATTCATATCGGGCCTCCGGTCCAGGTCCGAAGACCCAGGCATCCCGCTTCGGGCATGTCCTTGGGTGGTCAGATGCCGAAGTGAAGAGGGTTCGGGTTGTGCAGGTTGCCAGCAAGCCGGCCGCTGAGTGTCACCTGCATGTCTCTGTCACGCAACGCACAATGACCAACTTGGCGTCTGATGAACTTGTTGTTTTGTTGAGTCCCCTCCCGGTATGGCCCGGGACACAAGTGGCCAGGGGTTTTCCGCTGGACCCGGAAGCTGCACCAGCTTCCCCAGAACCTTGAGCTTGGGCGGTCTCATCGACCTGCCCGCCAAAGCTGGCCGGCCAAGCTGCGGCCCGGTGGGGGTTTGGTCGTGCGCGATTGATGTCCAGTAAATTGGTCTTCGAATCCGACGTCCAAACTTCTCAGCCCCAAACGAACGGCCGCGATTGAAGCAGCCAACCATATTGGGCCAGCCCGTTCCGAAAAGACGCCGTGCAGCTTGCAGGGCCGACAGTTGAAGGCCAACTTCAAAGGAGTTCACTGCGACGTTGCTTGCCTTTGGTGACGACCAGGCCTGGGGAAGGACCAAAGCCTGGACCTGCATGGCAAGGCTGTATGCACGCATCTTTATCCCGGCGAAGGGGGAGGGTGCAGTTGGCTGGCAGCCGAGCAGCCAGGCCCGGTTTGATCTTGAGCTCCGAAGGACCTTGACTTTCTGCTCCAGTTGGTTTCATGATGCCTCCAAGTTCTCTAGAGGGGGTCATAAAACCTGATCCTTCTGGGCTCTTGCGCAGCGCTGCCATTGGTTTTCTCGGCGTGGGGAACCCTGGCCGCTCGCCCTGCCTGGATGACCCAATCGTTCCCACTAGCCTCTGTGACCCCGCTGTTGGTGGCCTCTGCTGAACAGCACCTCCACAATTCTATCCCCAGCTCAACCACGCCGGTGGAGGTGTTTGTGCTTCTTTTGAGATAAATACATAGCAGGCCCAACCCATCCCTCCGGACCGGTGGAACTGCGTGCGGAGTGGGATAAAGACACCAGCGGTGGCAGCATCACCATCAGCTTCGCCCGGTCTGAGCGGTTCCCGAAAGAGCATCAGACAGCAGCAGCCAGAAACAGACCGACACGCCGTTTGCCGGCCGCCGACCACCAAGCTACACTAGAGACGCCGAGCACGCCTCTCCCAAAGCGACAGGGCCCGGCCCACCAGAGCGGGCAAGCAACCTGGGTCGACGCAAAGCAACGACATCTCATCTCATCAGCATCCCCCATCTCAGATCGGCTCGGCCGCCGCCCGCAAAGTGTCCAGCCCGGTCCCTGCAGCATCCACAGCGGCAACCTCCTGCAGCAGCTCCTGGCAACTCCTTGCAGCTCGTCCGGCATCCAACCTTGCTTGCGATTCACGTTCCCGTCTTCTTGCCTGATGCGCGATACGACGTTCCTCTTGGACTCGGCTCTTTGCTACCTTGCAGCTCCATACTTACAACTTTTGACGCCATCCCCCTGCCGCGCAGCCGCTGCCGCCGCTTGGCCCAAGTCTCAGCACTGACGGTGACTGCAACCTGGGGACTTTCTGAGCCGCCACACCCTCGCCCATCATCACAGCTGATCGTCTCGTCTTGCCGACATCTGCCCTCTCCTCCTCCCCATCCAGGCGCTCCGCACACCCAGGATCCCAAGCTCTAGCCGCCCGCCCGTTGTTCAACATCCCATCACCGTCCTGCGCACCGAGGCACGGACCACAGCTTGACTTGCACAACAGTTACCTAGATTTTGTGTTCCCCGGTGGCATCTTGCTTGGTGGGCCTGGTCACTTGCTCGCCCTCGCCTGCCCCGCGTCTTCCTTTCTTCACCGACCACAAAAGGAGAGAAGCTATTTCACTCTGGTTTCTATTTCTTGCGAAATTGCAGAGGCCCTACAAGCCCCCCGTCATACGAGACATTTTATTCCTAGTTCTTGCGCCGCCCAGGGTGTCTGAGCGCAGAATATTTAAACTGGACCCGGGCTGAGACCTGTCACCGCCCGTCCATCATCGCCCATCACATCCTGCGACATCCCCAAACCGCAAACACCTGCGCGACTGTCCGCCTCTGACGCGCGCTCTGACGCTCGTCCTCGGCACCGTCAACAACCCCCTCGCACCTCTCTCAACGACAGCGTGGTGCTCGGCACTCAACGACGACCATGGCGGGGTTATTCAGGCGAGTGTACGACTGGTTGTTGCGGACGTTTTGGTGAGTTGGATCGTCATGCACCTCCCCCGCGCCGCCGAGCTGCGGGGCACTACCGGGCCGCATCGCATCGGCAGCACATCGCCGCGACACCTGAGCGTCGGGGGCTAATTCGATGCAGGGCGACCGAGATGGATGTGACCATGATTGGGTTGCAGAACGCTGGCAAAACGTCCCTCCTGCGCGTGCTCGCGGTGAGTGAAGCCGGAAACCCCGTTCGATCAAGATGAACCGCAGTTGCTGACATTCCGGATCCTTATCGCCAGGGCGGAGAGTTCGCCATCGAGTAAGCGGTCCTCTTTCCCACACCTTGTCCTCAGGGTGGTTGTTGCCGAGAACACTTTCCCCTTCTCCACACCCTCTTTCGCTTCCTCCCCCCCTCCCCGGCTGACCTCCTCTTTTTGCAGCTCCATACCCACAGTCGGCTTCAACATGAAGCGGGTGCAACGGGGGCATGTGACACTCAAGTGCTGGGACCTGGGTGGCCAACCCCGCTTCCGGCCAATGTGGGAGCGGTACTGCCGCAACGTCAACGCCATCGTCTTCATCGTCGATATTGCCGACCAGGACCTGCTGCCCATCGCCCGCGAGGAGCTGCACGCGCTCATGAGCCAGCCCACCCTCGAGGGCATCCCCCTGCTCGTGCTCGGCAACAAGTCGGACCTGCCCAACAAGCTCTCGGTCGACGAGCTGATTGACCACATGGAGCTCAAGAACGTCGCCCACCGCGAGGTCTCGTGCTACGGCATCTCGGCCAAGGAGGAGACGAACCTCGAGGCCGTTCTGCAGTGGCTGATGAAGTTCGCTAACCGGTGAGCGCGGCTCGTCTTTTTGGCCCATGAGCTTGTCGCAACAGTCTTGTTTTGGATACCCAACTTTCGGCGGAGGGCGGGGTTTCGGTTCGCATGGTGGTTTCGGGGACACCGGGTGGGGTGGGATTCTTTTGCGGTGCGATTCTGTTTTCGGGGTTTCGTGTTTTCTTTTTCTCCATCCTTTCTCGGTATCCTTATTCGACGCAGTGTTTTCTTTCGGGGGGAAAGACCATTCGATTATCGGCCGGCAACGACCAAAAAACTCTTCTCTCAACAACAATCCCCTTGCCCCTTTTTCATCCGAGACGGCGTTGGAAGTCTGTGTGTGCTGTGTGCAGTCAGCCGTTCCTTCACAACGAACTGGGCTGGCGAGGACCAGACTCGACAACGCTTCCGGCGCTAGACGAGCTCAGACTTGGAGCCGCAAGGCCGGGCATGGTCAGCAAACTTTTGCTATCTACAAGTGGCGCTTGCCACTCGCAGCCGCGAGAGAGGGAATGGTGGCAGGGTAGTGTGGTGGCTTTCAGAAACGGGTGCTCCTGAAATACGTTAGGGCGGGCGTGTGTGGGGGATAGGAGAGAGCGAGGGTGGTTTGGATGCGAAGTTTTTGTCTTGAAGATTTCCCCTCCCAGTTAGCTTTGAATGACAACGAATGATGAACCTTGCAATAATGAATGGAATGAAGAAAAAGAAAAGAAAATGAGACGTGAAGTAAGAGGAGCTTGGATCCACAACAAACCCAAGCGCGGGCTTGCTGCTTGCGCTCAGCTCAGAGACACCCAAGTCTCTTTCTTGGTGAGGAATGAAGCCCCGCCAAGGGCGCGTCAAGCGCACAGAGGAGAGCGGGCGCTGGTGGTGCCAGAAAGGCGCGAAAAGGCCACACCCAGAAACAGGGAAGGAAACAGCGACAAAAGGAAAAGGAGAAGAAAGTCGCATTGACCAGAGAACAGCGTCAGATCGGGAAAGGGAGAAAAGAAAATCGGAATCGCCATTTGAGAGGGGAGACGGCGAGGTCAAGGTCTCTGGACTTACACACGGACCATTTCGGCCATTGACGTGTGAAGGTATCATTGGCTGCTCGTCGCTTGGGGGAATCCATTCGACAAGACACGCGCGCCAGCCAGCCCGGCGCCCGCTCGCCCAGTCCCAGTCCCAGGGAGTGGCCAGCCTGGACGGGGCAGGCAGGCTGGCCAGGCAAGGCGGGTGAGGGTCAGGCGAGGAAGGAGAGAAATGGATGAGAAAAAAGCGAGGGGACGTATTTAGGGTATGTACCTAGCTTTGTAACTCAATCTCGTGCATAAACGGCTTTCTATCTGTGCTCACTCACCAAGGGTCTACATCTGTTCGTATTCTGTACGAGAATGACATACCCCTCCTTCATGTGATGCTTGGTCCCTGAGAGAAACTCGGGGTATTGTCTTGTCTCTTCCCAGCCGCTGCCGTTCTCAAGAGCATCGTCTGTCTCTAGGATACCAACTTCTTAGGGGTTGGCAAAGGCAATCTCCCCGTACACCGAGTTACGTTGGCGTTTAGGGATTGGTTAAATGTATCGAGCGACTCCCTCGCCATCACTGTTCAACTCCAGATGCATCGCACGACCGACGGGTCCCGCTAGCTGAGGCTTTCGTTTGCTGAGGAGCGCATTAAGGAGGAAGGGATGAGTTCAGACACCAACGAGCGAACTAGCAAGCCCTAGCAACTGTCGCCAACCGTGGCATCGTCTTTAGTCGGACCGGTGGTGTTCGAAGATTGGCAAAACTGTCCTCGGCAAGAGTCGGATTCCGAGTGTGGGTGCCAATTGGAGCATATTGTCGAGACAGACCAAGTCGTTGTCGATGAGGTATGGCCCATAGCCAGGCGTTGTCCGTGTGGGCGCATATTTCGGTTGGGTTGTTTCGCTGGCGGCGGGTTGAAGAAACTTTCGCGTACGGTGTAAGTTTTGAGCAAATCGAGACGCTGCAGACAGATCAGTAGCTCCCAACATGTTCCAGGCATCACCGCAGACTTGGATTCCGAGTCGTCACGCTTCTGAACATCCGGGATGGAGAAACACGGATAGCATTCCTGCCCAGGCGCGGGCCAACCAGGCGATCACTCGAGCTGCTCTATCGCCGCCACGGCTCCCATCCTCCTCGCAAAGATAACGGTTCCCGATTTCACATGATCCGCGTATGAACCCGCCAGGAGTATCGTAGGGGGGGCCAGGTAGACTCGAGTCTTATTCCTATCTCCCAAAGTGCCTTGAATGTGCCCCTCAGCAGGCCATCGTTGGAGGCCAATCTCGACTCGTAGCTGATCAATGCAATGCCGAACGCCGTCCGTGTCCACGCAAGTCCCCGCTTCCCAACATGACCAAAAAACCGATCAACGGTAGGACTTCTGGAACCTCGCACGGGCACCCTTTCCACCGAACTTCTTGGGCTCGCAACGCCGGGGGTCGGCGACAAGCAGGCTGCGGTCGAACTGGATCAGGATCGTCTTGAGGAGGTTCTTCGAGTGCTCGTCGATGTACTTGGCGTAGTAGGCGACCTAGAACGCGGGAGTTAGTATTCCGTCTTCTTCGCGGCGCAAAGTGCCAAATCGACGCATCGGATTCGGGGTACTGACAATGGCCTTGGCAATCTGTTGGAAACGTCGCATTAGCATTCTCTCCTTCTCCAAATCCTCGCACGGAGCGCTCTCGGGAAACGTACAGCCTGGCGCACGGCGTAGACCTGCGAAGTGTGACCACCACCGGTGACGCGGACGCGGATATCGACCTCAGCAAACTTGTCGGTGCCGAGGAGGAGGACGGGCTCGTAGAGCTTCGCCCGGAGGATCTCGGGGGCGAACAGCTTGAGCGGCTTGCCGTTGACACGGATCAGGCCCTTGCCCTGCACACAGCGCGCGACGGCTGCGATACTGTCAGAGACGGGTCGACCGATTTGCTTCGTTTTGATCGAAAATCCGTACCTGTGGCATTCTTCTTCTTGCCAAACACCTGAACTGCCTGGGTGGTCGCCATGTTGACTTGCTGGCAAGATACCGTCCTGTTTGTTAGTTCGGGGCTGATATTTTCTGCATCTCCAAATTTTGTGTGTGGAGGGGGAAATCAATGGGGCTAGCGGCAGTCACGTGGCTGTACTTTGTGGCTGGTGTGTCTCGAGTGTCAAAGTGTGGCTCCGCTCGAGCTCGTCCAAAAACACAGTGGATCTCTCGGCTCCGGTGTCGATCCCGGCCGAACTCGGCAACCCACACCCGGCCGCCGCTCGCTGGGAGCCGCACCGGCAATGGGCCCCGAGCTGGGCTCCGCTGCAGACACGGGCAATCACCTCTGTCACGATATTGCGGCTCTGGTGTCCACCGCGACATCTCCACATCCCAGAACATCCCTATCGGTCTTCGGTCTGTGGAATCGATCGCCCCAAACGGGGAATAAATATGGCTGACCAAAAGAACAAAGACGTTGTTCCGAAGTCAGGTGTCCCAGGAAAGTGGCTGAGCTGTGCTGTGCGGGCTGTCCGTTTGGCGCGGATCTCGGCAAGCATCACATCCCGTGGAAGCCGGGTCGACATTACAAACGGCAAATGGTGTGGCCCAGCACTCTCGGGAGGCACCCTGCGCCTCATATTCCTCCGATGTGGAATCAGCACTTACTCATGTAGACACCGGTGCCCGACTTTGCCTGCCTCGCCTGCGTGACGAGGTTGGCATTCCGCCCCTCCCGCCAAATACGCAGTGGGGACGGGAGTCAATACGTCGAAGATGCCGTCGGTGATACAGCCAGGAGGGGAATGAACTGGCATTCCAGAACTTGGCAGGCGGCCTCTGGGAATCTCCCATTGGAACACCAAATCTGAGAGCCACGAATCGATTGGCTCAGCCACACAAAGTCGCACCGTGGTAACGTGCGCCGAGCCGCCAAGTCCCACAGTGTTACCATGCCGAGCCGCAAGCAGCGCCGTGCAATCCCGTATAAAAGGCGGTGCTTCTGCTTGGTGATCCACAGTGCTGAAACTGCGTGACGGCACGTCAGTTGGTCGAGCTTTGTCGCATCATATCTCGCCTGCAACTCTCCCACCCAGACAAACCGCCACTTCCCCTCTTGCACTCTCGCACCACCACCTACATCATCGCGCATCCAAATTTCTTCAGCCGTCGGACTTCCATCACCAGCAACTTGATCTGCACAGCAACGAAATCGAGAATTCGGGCAATCAGAACACAACCCCGTGATGGCGCCTCTCCTTGAGCAGATGGCTGAACTGGGAAAGCGCGCGGATGGGTGAGTGCGACAGAAAATGCGACTTCGGGATATACCCACGCTAACAACCTCTCTAGCTGCGGCAGCAACGGTTATCGCGGAAACGACGGGCGTTGTTACTATTATTCAGGATGGTACTGGTGGGGACGTTGGGTCTTTGCCGGGCTCGCAGTTCTCTTCGTCATCCTCGTCTTCGCCGCGCTTTTGTATGTCTCCTCGCCGCCCACGCCCTCACCACATCGTAGCGCTTTGCTAACCATCTCCAAACAGCCGCAACTCTCGCCGCCGCAGAAAGCAAGGCGTGCAGCCGATGTACGGGAC
>Ga0247824_10001016_pt1 | contig 14996 bp, 27 predicted proteins | sample 13C_PalmiticAcid_FD_194412 | JGI IMG/M metagenome (GOLD analysis project Ga0247824, IMG submission 194412) | Soil microbial communities from agricultural site in Penn Yan, New York, United States - 13C_PalmiticAcid_Day48 | ecosystem: Environmental > Terrestrial > Soil > Agricultural land... | reverse complement strand
ATGGTTCTAAGTATCTGGATTTCTTTATGAATAGCCTACCATTGGGCGGAGATGTGGAATGGACTGCAAAACCTTGTCAAGTTCCTGCACTCCAACAGCAAGATCTTTGAGCACAGCCCTGAGGCTAGAGATCTTGTTGCAGAGGTATGAAGGATGTGGATCGGCGAACGTATCGAATTTATGCGACATACATATCACCCATTGCTCACAGGCTTTGCTTTCTTGATACAGACGATCGATCTCATCAACTACTTTGTGGCCTTTGGTGATCTCATAATGCCGGATCCAGCTAGCCTTTACGCCCTATATTACGAGATCGTGCGCTCGGGAATTGAGCCATTCTCAGATCTTGCCAGGCAATGTAAGTGACAAAGGTTTGATCGCTTTCCTCTTGTTCCTTCATCGAATCCATCCACTACGTACTAACACTTGGCTATCAGTCTCCATCTCGGTACAGCCTCCTCTACCACCTCCTCTGCCGCATCATGATCTGACTTCTCGCAATCGCCTCAACTTGGTCTCCTCTCCGACACCGACGTCTCCAGAGTCTGCTCTCCCTTCCCCGTCCCCTGGATCAGCAGCGGTGATGGGCTCCCCTCCCATTTCACCTTTCCAATATCCGTCATATCGATCGGTGTCACCACTCAGCGCAACACCTCAACGCGTGGTCATTATTGATCTTTCTAATATCAATCAAGTATACACATTCTTCTTTTCACGCCTTCTTACCTGGCGCGATGCGAACCCTACTCGCAGCCTTGGACCAGATCTAGTCTCAACAATCATCAAGGATCATTATCAGGACCTTACATTAGTTTCGATTCCATTGGATGCATTCTTGATTCAGCGTCAGAACAGCAGTATTACGCAGGCAGGTACAAGAGGACACAATGGGAACGGTGTATCAAACACGTCCTCGTCAGGGATCGTAGGGGTGTCAGGACCACATCCGGCTTGGGATGGATACTCAGAAGTGCCCACAAAGGTGCATTTCTTTAGACAGCTCACGCGTTGGGTCGTCGCGGACCTCAGGACAATCACGAAACAGCATGCTGCTGCCTCATCAAGAACACCGAAAACGCCCACAACATTAGCATGATCGTCAAAATAAATCCTTAACAGGCCCTCCCCAGTTTGTAACATGTGTATTGTGGCTACCATGAACTAAAATCACTGAATCCTCTGGACACTGTCTTCTTTTTCTTGTGTTCGATCGGGATGTCCTCCAGGTCATCAGCTTTCCCAGCCCCATCGTTGCTCTTCGCCTTGGATGTTGTAGTAGAAGCTAAATACTTGCCAACTCCTCCACCTACCGTCCCACCACCCTCAACATCTCGCTTGATCGTTGGTCCGAACCATGTTGTGTGATCCAAGGGGTTCTCCTTCTTGGGTGCTGTCTTTGCGTCCTCCTCGTACTTCCGCTTCCGTTCTAGTCGCTCTGTAAAGGTCTGATAAGGGTCCACAAAAATGGTAACATCCTGCATCACAATGCCAGGCGGTGACACTGGTATATCTGTGTCTTCCTTGGTGGGGACTGCCTCCAGTTTGTCCAGGACTTCCATGCCTCCGACGACTTTTCCAAAGATTGTATGCTTGCCATCCAAGTGTGTGCAGGGCTTGAATGTAATGAAGCTAAAGAGAAAATGAATCAGAGTTAAACACACTGATAAAAAGCCAAGGGGTTGGATCATGGTAGCCCTGCTCCTTTTTCTTTGGGGTCATGTAACACAGACATCCCAACTTACAACTGCGAGGAATTCGTTCCTGGACCCTTGTTGGCCATGCTGAGGATACCTCTTGCGTTGTGAGAGAGCTTTCCTCTGATTTCATCCTTAAAGTTCTCCTTCCAATATGACTCGCCACCACGCCCTGTTCCTGTAGGATCACCGCCTTGAAGCATAAAATTTTTGATCTTACGATGAAACTTGACGTCCTTGTAATATCCTGACTTTGCGAGCATAATGAAGTTGTAGCACGTCCTCGGCGTCTAAGATGTAATGTATGCTGTCAATCCTCTGCCGTACGATCTGAGGTCATGGGTCGGATACTGACAAAGCAAAAACAGGGGATGACTCTTACTTGATCGCAGAACAACTCCACGTTGATCTTTCCAAAATTTGTAATAATACTTCCATACCCCTTGGACTTGATTAACGGGAACATGTACTCCTCATGGCTCATTAGCACCCGATCGTTGGTTGTCGCAACGCTGACCGCAGTTGACGTGAGTGACGCACTGGCTTTGCCGGTCGTATAACTTGCCGCGTTGTAGGGGAGAGCTGCTCTGTTGGACATGGCTTCCATGGCTTTGTTGGTGGTTCCCCCTTGTGTCTTTGCAGCCTCTTCCTTCTTCTTTTTCTCTGCTGCCGCCTTTTCAATCTTCTCCATGTTGATCTGGGACAAGATCTTCCCTGTGGCTCCTTGCTGGTTGATATTGTTTATAGGATCGCGCTTCTTTTTCTCCTCGACTATTTATGTGGAAAGCTCGATTAGCACAAGATCAACACTGTTGCAACTGCTGATTTCCTTCTATTGAAAGCCGCTGTACCTTCGTCGACCACTGCAAGTTCATTCTTCACGTAGTGAAAGTCGGCCAAATTCCGATTTTGGAGATTATGGGGGTCCTGGAAACAACTCGAAGCATTAGCATCGTTACTCATCGTTCGATTAGAGCCGCAGTGACGATCCACCATCTGAAATATGCAGTACCTGAATGGTGATGATGTCCTTTCGTGTGAATGGTTCGTCTGTCATGAGATCCTTCCAGAACTTTGCCTTGATATTGAGCCTCTCTACAGCGTCATACGCAAACACATTCCCTGAAGTTTTGATCGCAACAATATGTGTGTTCTCGTTGAAGGTCCGCAGCGTGATCGGACAATGGTACTCATCTATGGTCATGAAGAGTAAAAAAAAAGATCCCGCTTTGTCAGTTCCTAGTTCAAACCGTGTTGTCTGGTTCATCGTCTTCTTCTTCTTCTTCGCCATGATGAGTATCCAGTTGTGTTTTAATACCGTTTGCATTCTTGAAAAAGTTCAACTTGATCAGTGATTTGGCCTCCAGTTTCTCGCCTGTTGCTGGGTTGGTGCCATACTTTTTCAAATACGGCACAATGTTCCTATAGGGAGCGAGAGAAGAGTAAAAGGAAAGGTAAGGATGTCGGTTTCTGATAAATCGCCATTGCATGCTGTGTTTGGGCCTAGGGATCATCAGTCTTGCTAAGGACCAGTGGACCTTACACAAGTTCAAAGATGATACCATCCTCCGTGCATACAGGATGCTCAAAAGGTTGGAGTGAGAGTGAGCAGCAGTCGAACGGAAGCCGGCGGAAGATTTGAGTGTTCTTGCGACTTCTTGCTCCTCCAAAGGACATGCCTCCCTCCGAGAAGTCGTTGCTCCACTCGGAGTGAGTGATATACATCTTGTCTATGTGTCATGAACGGTCGTTAGCAATCAGGGTTGTCTTCCATGCCATGCCTGTCCTGGTCCTTTGTCCCAAAGTCATCCAGAGTAAGGTCCTGTACCTGTTCCTTTTCCCATGATGTCGGACTTGTGGTGGTGGTGGTAGCAGTAGCAGTAGCAGTGGAAGGGAGAGGGCCCGGGACTGATGAGCTCGAGAAGGACAAAGTGTTCTCTCCCCTTGGGACACAAGGGATTGTTTGTGTGACTGCAGGCCAATGCCTGGATCGAGAGAAAGAGAGCCCTCCGTTGGGAATGGTCCTCCTTCTCTTTTCCTCCCTCTCTCCTTCCACTTCTGCTCCTCTCTCTCTCTCTCTAGGACCTCATCGCCCGTTCCCCTTCATCCCTCGCACCTCGATGGTCTGCACTCGGACAACAACGCCCACTCCTCCACTCTAGCAATCACTCACTCCCCGCCAAGACACACTTGCACTATGGAACAGCCCTCAAGTCTGCCTGTATGATACCTCCCTCCCCTCTCCTTCCAACCTCGCCATGCGTAGAAGCACCCTTTCTCGCCCTCCCATTGACAGGGGTGTGCCCTCTCTCTCTTTCTGTATCGTCCTGATAGATGACCAACGTGCTCATGTTGAGCTCGATCCTGCTTATCTTCCTATGCTTCCTCGTGCAGCTGTCCTACGAGAACTATGCCAACATGCTGCATCTCCATCATTCCCACTCGCATCAACACCACTTGCATTCCCGGCAGTCCCCGCTGCTTGGCCCAATCAACTCAGGTAAAAAAAGAATGGGAAAGACGACAGCCACCCTCAACCGTATCTGCGGTGATATGGCTCGAATGCTTGGACCACCCGACGCGTTTTTTTTATATTATGGTTCGATCCTTCTTGGAGCAAACGTTCTGTTCTACCAGTTCTGTTTGTTCAGGTTGATTGATATGTTGGTACCATGTGTTATGAAGAGAGTTCGGTTTATAAGATGAACGCCATGAACGCGACGGAGGTGGGGAGGAGGAGTTGGCTCGTGTTGTTGTTTCGTTAGCACTCGCGTGCAAAAAAAAAAAAAAAAGTCCTTGTACTCATTCCCTTACGCTCTGGCTGGTCGCTGCATTGTCAGCCTTTCAAAGTTCCATTGTGTCCTGGCATTGCCACTCCCTCATTAATGGCTTTGTTGATTGTGCTTCGTCCGATAGGGAAACAGAAGCGAACATGAAGAATACTGGATAGTTGGGCTTTGTTCTCTTCCTTGGTTCCACTTTGGCTGATAAGTTTGAAGCCGAGCGGCGTGCCATTTCATCAACCACCTCCCCCTCCCTTCTCTGTATTATATCTGGCGGCAGTTTGTGGTTGGTTTGTCGTTGTTGCAACTTTCATCCTCCACAACTGCTTCCTTGACAGCTGCTCACACCTGCGGCAGTGCTTTCTTCCACACGGGCACTCACCCGAACACCCTTCAGGCATTTTTCTGTACTTGTACTCAATAAACTAAGCACACAGTTCAACTCACAACTCAAAGCCCTAAACCATTCTCCCGTCGATACCGAGATGTCGCAATCGCCAGGGGGATTGCCCATGCACAACATTCTCTGTGTCACTTTGGAACTTCCCAGAGGACTTTGGAGTGTAAAGAGTCGTGGAGATCACGATTCCTTTTCCTCACGGCTCATTGGATAATGCAGAACGGTAGGTCCATCAAAGCACCTATTGTCCCTCGAAGAGGATGTTCAGCAAAGAAGGAAGCCGTCTTGGACACATTGGAGGTACGGGAGCTATTCAGGATCTTACTGGAGGTACAGGCAGCTCGCAAATGATCCGGAACTGCGAGCGGTACAACAACCCAAAAGCCACGACGAAAGACGATCCAGTCTCAGCATGCTCCTTCAGGTACCAGGGTCGATTCGATGACCCAGGCTTGAACAAGAACATCGAATCTCAAAATCCCTCATGAGGAGGTCGTGTTTCGCTCCAAGGGTTCTCATCCATGGATCCATCGGTGATCTTAATGGGGCGTTAGCTATTGTGATCCCAACAACATACCGGCGACCATATAACCACAAACCAGGATTCCCTTTCTCGGTTCCTTGTCTCTTTCCTCATCTTGTCCCTGGACCATGTCCTTGGGACTCCTTCCGTAAGCTTTTTATAAAAAGGCTCGATGCAATCCCCCCCCCCCTTTCTCCCTCTTCTCCCCTTGTTTGATATCCGTGGATGCAACACCTGGAGCCCTCAAACTTATCAGATTCTGCCCTTATCTTTCCACAAACACGTTTTGCAACGAACTTCACTTTATAATTTCACACGAACGGAACAAACAACGTTAATGGTCATTCATCGTCGGATGGGGGTATCATTGCACAGCCACATAGCCAATCTTGTTTGCGCTCCTCTTTCTTCTCCTCGTAACATTCTCCGAAGCAATAGGATGTCAGCATTACAATGGAGGATCCAATTGTCCAGCACACGCGCCTTGTTGCCAATCAGGATGGTGCTCCGACGCACAGTCGTTTTGTTCAGTGGCCCTGGGATGTCAGCCTGAAAACTCGTTCGATGCCAAGACCTGCCTTCCACTCCCCTTTCCGCGAGGTAAGGGAGAAAAGGGGAGGAGGGGGTTCTTCAGGCGAGAGGAACTAGAGATCTATCTATCACACGCCAACCATCACTCACCCATGCCACCCTCTCTATTGTTTTTGTGCACAAGAACTTTGACAATTCATTGTCCTTGATCGAGCGAACCAACTTTTCGGGTGACCCATTGGACGCACCATGGATGACAGAGTTCTCTCCAATACAATGCGCGTGTCGAGAATAGCAACTTGATCTTAATACTTTAACCTGGCAAGACTCTAATTCATAATGAAAACCGACCAGGATTTGGCGCTACAGTCTCCAGCACAAGGTCACACAAAGTCTTTTCTACCCACGTAACCATTTTCAGTGAACGAACACCCACCCCACTTTCGGAGACTGACGAAAGCATCCTTTGAATATTTGCATGGGTATAAGGTGGGTGTTGTATGGCACCGTGTCGGCAAGAATCAAGACTGGATCACCAAGTGGAGGGGTCATCTCCTCGTTCATTTATCGTAACACTATGACAGGCGACGAGATCGATTACGAGTGGGTCGGCAAGCAGCCCGACGAAGGACAGAGTAACTTTTATTGGGCAAGTACATTACCACGAATGGACATAAAAGCCAAGCGAGAGATAGGAATCTCGTCCAGCGGTCCTCACACTGCTCATGATGTTCCGCCTCCCCTTGAATCAATAGTAGCACGCGCTACCGACAATGGACCCAAAGGACATTGACTACAGTACAGTCATGCCCTCCACCACCAAGTTGTCAGTATGACCAAAGCGTCCCGTCCAAACGCCTCTGCGAAAAACCTGTCTCAAGAGTATCACCGATTCTATCACTTGGATGATCGACGACCGAAAAATCCGTGCTTCGTTCTGAGCTCAATGGCACGAATTTTCCTTCTAGTCCTTCTCAGATCCAATTCAGAGACGGTGGACTTGCCCATCCAGAGACCCAGGGATGGGCTGGTGGTCCAACCGATTGGAGTGACTCCCATCCGCCATATGTTCGTCGATTGGGTCGATAACAAAGTCTTTCAAAACAGACTCAAACGATTACAAGATGAATGTTTTATGAACATGGTATGAAAAAAACTATTTGATCTTCTCCTTTACTCTTCTGGCTCAGGGGTGGGTGGTCGCTCATCGTGTGCATGATGATCTTCTGTTCCTTCAATCTTCAACAGCTTCATCAGTCTTGAACCCGCCGAGGTTTTACCCTTCACAGATACACAGCAATCCCCATGGATCACTTCATTGCCCACGAACACTGGCAACTCGGTGGTCAGAGACGGCTGGTTCACATCCATAAAGTGTACCGTGTATCGGAGTACATGTGAAATATTGAGCCATCCAAGGCCGTTTTCTGTTGGGATCAATTGGTCATTGTCAAGGCGGACGTTGAGTTCAAGGGGTGTGAAGCGTCCAAAGTCCATGTCGCTGTCTTCGTTCCGGGCCACCACTACTGAGGAAACGACTCTTGAAGCGCTAATCGTGCAGTGGGCTCCAGGTACATGTCTATTTTTTCCAAGAGAGTTAAGAATGGGTTGGTATACATGTCAGCATGGACCACTTTGTAAAGCCAAATTTGGGTCAGCGGAGAAGGAGTAGGTGCAAGGCACTTTGGGTGAGAGCCTGCCAGAAAGACTTACGCATTCTCTACAGGATGTCCTCGCTTTGTCTCATAGTCAATCTCTTCGGTTTGTACAATGGCGCATTCGACCTCCTTGATCAAAAACTCCTTGTTCCTTGCTTTGAGTTCGACCTTTGCTTGTAAACGATCTTGTCCCAACACAATCCTTCCTGGTGTGGTCAATTTGCTCCTGTACTGGCCTGATCGATCCATCGATGTCGTCAATTCACATTCGGCCGTTGGAGCAATCGGGCGGCGGAAGATCAGGTCGCGCTTGACCACACGGGTTGATGAGAAGAAGTAATCTCGGCGCATCGTTGCGTGGATCTCGTATTTCCAGTCAATGTATGGTGTATCAAGCTTGTTGATGAGTGTTGGAGGAAGCTCTCCAGAACGAGGAATATCGATTCTGAAAGGGAGATACTGGTCACCGGCATCTAGTTTGATGGTTCCATGTCCCTGTGTGTCATTCGCAGCGATAAGATCCATAGAACTACTGATCAGGGGCTCGCGAATGATTGCTTGGTCAGGTGTATCAATGTTCAACATAGCACCAACTACGAATAGGGAATGTAATAGACACTGTGGTTAATGACTTTGAATGGGGAACTCTGAGACCCGCTAGGAACTCGCTGGTACGAATCGCGCGCAAGCGTTCTACTTACGATGTCCATGAATAGCGATGGTAGCGACTTTAAATGCTTCGGGGCGATCAAGCTTTAGCGCGATGGAACCGCTGATCGTCTGTGTGTTGTACTCGGCCATGTCCAGTTCTACAATGAATGGCTGCTCAGTGTTGAGCTCGATATCGAAGGTGAATCCCATGTTGATGATGTGCAAGTCGGGTTGTTGAATACAAAGAGGATGTGAAAGTAGTGTGTCAGGGAAGAAGAAGGAGGAAGAAGAAGGAGGAAAGAGGAAGGAGGAAGGAGGATGTTATGAAAGAAAGAGTTGAGAACCGGGGGAGGAGAGAGGGACCATTTTATAGTCAAAGATGGCCACCGCAGCAGATCCTGTAACAAGACATGCAACACATGCTGCTGCCGCATGAACAGGCACACTCTTTCCAAACGGAGACGAAGGGCTCCTGTGTGGACACACGCCCACCTCGTCATGACCAAGCTCCGGACGTTGGCACCAAGTGAGCCATTCTAAAATAGTGCAGATAGAGCTCATTTGCCCAAGGACATTGAGAGCACCAAGCTTTAACTTTCCCCGAAAAAGGGAACCGGCCTCAGACATGGTGTCCATCTCTCACACCAAATGACTTCTCCAGTTCTCGCGTGGCCCTGTCCAAGCACAATTGGGTAGCCAGGAACATAATTTGGCTCTTGATCCCATGGTACCGCTTGGAGACTGATCTCCTCGACATTGATTCCCTTCGCTGCTTTGTTTTGAATGTCGCTTGCATCGGCCTTTAGCATGGTTTGGGCGCAGTAAAACGAACAGAAAGGGGTGAAGTTGGGCAGGGGTGGTTGTCAATGTGAATGTTGCGTCGGCTTTGAATGATACCCTTTGCCGTTGAATCCTGTGCCATGACGGATGCAGATGTTACAATAATAGGAGCCCACACATAGTCTCTGTTGGGCTGTTCTTATTCCGATGTCCGGTTTACATGGTACTACAGGGCCGAGTCATTGTTGTTCCACTGCCTCTAAACGGATCGATCATGATCCTGAGCACCCTCATACAACAACAGCTGAACACCCTTTCCCAGGCAGGGTATTCTCATCAAACGATCAAAGCGGTTGCCATCACCCCGTCTCGGGTGGGATAAGGCCAATAGCATGCAGGATCACCATTGTCCTGACGGTGAGTGAGCACATACCCTCGGTGCATATTGGGCGCCATGGCAAGAAGGAGAAAATACCGGGGGAGAAGGAGTGAGCCGGAATCATCGTGCATGGATGAAATGAAAGTTGGACAAAAAAAGGGCTGCTGGACAAACCATGTTCCTATCCAAATGTAGCCTAACAAGTGCATGCATCCACCAAGATCGGAGGCTGTTTACGGATAGTAGATCGACTGAGCAATACCAATGAAGACAAGGCGGATGCATCTCTGATAAGCAGATCATGTCCACGTTGGGTGGCAAGTGGGATGGGTTTCCCTTCAATTGGATACTTCTGTCAAGAGAATCAACCTATGCATACTTCGGAGTCTTGGATGAGCTTTGTTCAATTGGTATATTAGCTAGAGCAGGATAAAGCTAATGATGGCCGACAATCCCATGGCCCAAACGGCGCTCTGGACTGTGTTAGCCCCACTTGTCCCTGTTTCAGTGGAGGTCGCGGTAGGCATGCTGGTTCGCGACCTTGTTGGTGTGGTCAATGTTGTAAGATTTCCTATGAATGGAATGGTAGTTGTTGTTGCGTTGACAGTGAGGGGAGAGCCATCTGGGCCAACGGTGGCAGTGGGAGCATCCGGGTTGACTGTGATGATGGAGCCCTCCGAGTCCACAGTGGTAACTAGGCCTGCTGGAGCATCCGGGTTGATTGTGATGCTGGAACCATCCGAGCCCACAGTGGTAGTTGGACCTGTTGGACCATCCGGGTTGTTGGGTTCAATCGGTTCATCCAAGTAGGCTGGTTCACCGACACATTCTTCGATACTCACAAACCGATACCCTTTCCCTAGCACCGCATCTATGACCTTGTCTACTAATAACTCGACCGAAAACTGGTGGATCTCATGCTGCAAAATGATGAATGAATCCTTGGATGGGTCGGATTCCTGCACAATGATCTTGTTAATGTTCGCCATCGACTTTTCCACCGCAGTTTCTGCCGACGGTTCAGTGATGTATCGCCAATCATCGGTGTCAACATTCCAACGTGTGACCAGATATCCTAGCTTTGTCATGACATTGAGGCAGACGTCTCCGCAGTTGCCAAAAGGCGCACGCATGTAACGAGGACGGATGCCCGAGTGTTGGAACATCATGTCTGCAGTCGAAGTCATCGTCTGTTGCATTGCAGCCTCGGTCAGGGTGTTGAGATCTTCGTGCATGAACGTGTGTGAGGCCAATTGGTGGCCTTGATCGAGCATATTCTTGAGTGCAGCTGCCTGCTGTTCGTTGGCAGCAATCATGTTTCCCCTAGAACAAAGGTTAAAACATGCAGGGTCAGCTAAGGCCTGCAGGGGTTGTTCCACAATGCGGCTGAATGGTCACTTACAGGACAAAAAACGTGGCTGTAACATTCTTCTCAGCCAACTTTGAGAGGAGCAGATTGTTGTAGACGCCTGGACCATCATCAAAAGTATATGCAACCACGCCGGGCGTACTGCACTGGGTGATTCCTCCGGGTGTAGTTTGTGCTTGCAAATGGACCGTCGTTACAGATACAAGCAGGAGGGTCGAGCAGATGAGTAATGTCGAAAACTTCATGATCGCGTCTGGGATGCGAGAATACTGAGGTGGCAGGGATGGGTCGCCTCGAGTCGAGGCGGGCCCCTGGTTCTTATACAACAAACGCAGCTGGCCCCTTCGGTGTATTTCCTCAGTGAGGACCAACTGAGGTCTCACCTCTCGCCCCCATGGAGGAGGCGATGCAAATTCCAAAGTGTGGAGTAGGAGGCTGGTAAGCGGTTTGTGCGTGTCTGATCTGACAAGGCATCTCATCCACAGCTGGTAGTAATTGCTGTGGCATCTGGCCTTGGCATGCGTATCTTGCCGTCCTCAGTGCCCGCTTCAGCTGGGATTAATGATCGCCTCGTTGAATTTCGAAGGAAGGCACTTCATTTTGTCCACAGTTCTCGACTTGATAACATATTAAGTAAAGTCCCTTCTAGCTTCGTGGCTATAGTCCTACAAGATGTACTCTCACATTTGCAAGTTGTGTATGCAGATGATGTATTGCCCCTACCTCATGCTGGATGAAGCTTACGGAAATTGACTATGGCAAACGACGACACATGGCTATCTTTCGTAATCAGAGCAGCCTGTGCCTCACAAAGCATCCAGATCGCTCTCCATTCCATCGCTTTCCTCTTCGCTGGTCCCTACGTCCTTGTATACAGCCCTCTTGGACTTGGCTACTCTTGAAGCCATTCTAAACATGCCAAACATAGAGGAACATCAGTCTACAACATCACCCATCTTCATTAACACCTACGCAATCTGCGATGCTGCGGTGATTATCAGCCATACCTTCGTGTTGGTTCTTCTGGGACACGCTGAGCTTTGCTGCTCTTAGTCCGCTTGACCCGCGAAGACGAGGTCAATCCTTTCTCATCTTCAGCCCTGTCTTCAGCATCAACCTCGGAAGGCGATAATGATCTCGATCGCCGTTTGGTAGCCTGCCCGAACTTCCTGTCCTCTGCTATTCTAAATTTGCGATCCGTCTTATGTTCCCGTGCACGCAGCCATTCTGCGGGCAAACAGTTCTTTGTTGACACCTACAGTATACAATTCGGTGGACACTATCATTAGACTTGCCTCCTCATTCATATCACTGTCAATGGGATGTGCTCTGTTTCCTTACCTCGGGTAGTTCGCCTTGGCCAAGGGGGACGAATAGCTCACGAGGAAGTTTGACTTGGCCAGGGTAGCTGGTCAGAGTCCAATTGTGTGACCGACTTCGTTCCTGGATCATGTATTGCGCCAAGTCGCTAAGCACATACAGATTCTAACATACAAATCAACGATGTTAGATGTGTATCATGCCTCAAAATGCAATCCATACATAATGGATTGATATTGCCATCAAAGCTGTCCTTTGTCAGTCCGGTGCACATACCTGCGTGTGTTCATGGACATTTGCGAACCGAACAGTCTTCAGCAATGAGGCTATGTAATAGATCAGAGACACATTCTCCGAGTTTGACATAGTCTCCAAGTAGAATTCAATATATCTATAGCCATTCGATCCAGATGTTAGTTCTTGTCGCAAAGGCATATATACAACCGGCGAAGCAGGCATCTCACCTAGCCGTTAAATTGAGATCATCCACAGAGTGTGTAGGTCCGTTCTTCAAAATGAAGTCAGGATGGTTTGCTAGCAGGTGTATCACTCTAGCAAGCGTTATCTCGTTCAACATCAGTTTGTTTTCTGTTGGGAATGGATATTTGTGGGCATCGGGAGCGAAGGAGGATAACACGATCATAGGTCAGCAGGATTGATGTGATGGCAAAGTCCAATGACAGGTGCATATCCCTCATAGAGTTGTCGTTACCGTTGTCCTGAGCCTTGGATTGCTGGATCAAGAATCCACGAATTTGACTTCTCCATTCAATCTCTGGCTCATACGAGGCCAGGATAAGGACAGCCAGGTACCGTATATGCAACTCCTTTGCGCGGAGGTATTTCATGATACGACCCGCCAACCCCTGGCGGACACGGAATACCGGGTCTTGGATAACCAACGCCAAATGACTGTACTCGGTCACAGAGACCATCTTCTCATACATGGGTCTGTTACGCGTGAGTTTGATCAATAGCCGAGCTGCGTTCAATCTCAAATGACTCTTCAGCACAGCACTACATAGAACAAAGATGAACAGACCAGTTAGCTTCCCCCTTTAAGCACGACCAACGATATCTTTGAACCCATGGTGGTCAATTGACGTTACTTTGTATTCTTCAACTCCGCCAACTCGCCATCGTTGTTGATAATTGTCCAGAGTAGCTTGAATACAGGGCGGACGGCATCTGGTGCGCTAGCAGGATCACTCTCGTGTAACACAATTGCTCTGTTCACCAACACCTTAAGGCCCATGATCTAAATGAATAAGTTGTATCACATTGATGAGGCATGTTCTCTACTATCATCTTACCAGTATCGACTAGTTAGAGAACCACGTACCTTAGAGAGAGTATATTCGTCAAGGTCTTGTTTCTCTATCCAATCCTCTGTCGGCTCGAACATCGTCTACAATAGGAACAGGTCAGTACACAAGTATGGCCCATGTAACAGGTTCTTGGTACGACCACCATCAGATCGCTTACTTCCTGTTCGAGGGTGCTTGTCATGAGCAGTTTCCTGATAATAAATGAGATCACAGAGCTGCTGATACCCTCAAAAACCTGTGGTGAATACAGGGCAAGCTGAGACAGAATAGCGAGGTCCTTCAATAATCCCGTTGATGCAATATCAAGTCTTTCAAGAATAGAGTCCGCAATCTCTTTGCACATCTTGTCATTGTTTGGAATGCTAGCCAGGACAATGGTAGCATGCCTTGCTTGTACAACTACTCCGGATTCCAGGAAAGTCCGAAGAGTCTCCTTGGCTCTTGTGTCTGCAGGTACCGACTTGGGAAACTGCTTTGCGAATTCGGCCAGCGTGTACAAAGAGTCGGAGGCTCCAGCGAACTCTGGATCACGGAGTAAAGACGTGATCTCAACTAGATGGTCCTTAAAGATTGCTGGAAAGATGAGCGAGATGGACCGCAGCAATTCGCCAGAGGCCACCCTGTGTTCCTCATCCTCTCCAATCTTCTTGATCAGCTCTGTTAGAATCTCAGAGTTCACCAGTGTCAGACTGATTCTCTGAATAAGGATCGAGAATACTTCTGAAATTTGTGGATTAGCATTCTCAATCCGAGTGAGGGTCTCTTTCTATTGCATATAGGTGGTAGAGTAGGTTAGCGACACTTGATTAGCTAGGAGTGACCCCAGAGCCTAGCACTCCAGCATGCATTAGTTCTCACTCACCCCTGCTTTCTTGATCTCCTTCAATGACAGCCTCGAGTCCATGCAATCAGAGATCGATTTGAAGAACTTTGCATCGTGGAGCTGGGTGTACTTGTGCAGCAATGGCGAACTTTTCAGTGGATCGGGTAAACGATCTAGAGAGGTATTGAATGTTCAGCAGTGGCCCCTAATAGAGTTTTTGCTAGTGCCATGCGCTGCACCAACTACTTACCGCTGAGGATCTTAATGACAGAGCCCAGTTTCTTCTCGTATTCTTCCGAACCAGAATCCTAACATAGTTGGCGACATAGTTGTTAACAGTCCGCGTGGTGAGGACGGACAGTAACTCAGGCTATTCACTGAACCCTACCTCTTTCGTTTTCAACAACTGCAGGAATGCAGTCATATAATATCTCGCACTAAAACCGCGCAAATTCGAAAAACCGCCAGGGTCAGAAAAGGTAATATATAACAGCAACAAAGCCTAGAGCAAAAAGAGCACTTACTCCACGCTTCTACGCAAGACTGACAGGAAACCTGTGCGTCCTTTGTCATCAAGAGCTGAATATGTGAATACTAGACGCTGTACCCTCGATTCAGCGTCTCCTTGTGGCGGGAATAATGTCGTGAACACGGCGTTGTCAACATGAGACCTAAGCAAAGCGATCAAAAACTAGTTAATTGACGATGAAGTATGAAGGCAATTGTGTTTTCAGTAGCACGTTATTACACGTTC
>Ga0247824_10001014_pt1 | contig 15024 bp, 18 predicted proteins | sample 13C_PalmiticAcid_FD_194412 | JGI IMG/M metagenome (GOLD analysis project Ga0247824, IMG submission 194412) | Soil microbial communities from agricultural site in Penn Yan, New York, United States - 13C_PalmiticAcid_Day48 | ecosystem: Environmental > Terrestrial > Soil > Agricultural land... | reverse complement strand
TGATATATATGAAGGAGGTTTAGGGTGGGTCCATTCTCCCTCCTCCTCCTCCTCTCCTTCTCTTCCTCCACACCATACCGCAGTCTCTCGCCCTTTGTGTGTTCTCTCACGGGTTCTGGAGGGATCGAATCTCCTGTGGTTACTGGCACTCTTTGGAATTCATATCCTTTCTTCACAAGGGTTACCGACTAGGCCCTTCCCCAGGGTTGCCGAAGCCACTTTGTCTCCATAGAACAATCAAGAGACTGATGATGACATGGTCGACATGACTCAGTAAGGGAAGGGCGAGAGGAGTACTTGTCGCAGATCACCCCTCTTGGTGTTTACAGAGTTGTCCCGACGATCCTTGAGCAGCAGTGGAATTCGGAATGAACATGTTCCATGTGGCAACGGCGCACGGCCATGACGTCCATCCACTTCACCATGCTGAGTGCTGCAGGGTACAACGATACGTGGATACGAGATCCGTGGCAAATAATCTTCCACGACGAGGAGATCCTGTTCCCGGGACGAGACGAAGCAAAGACACCACCGCAGATCGTTTATTTCTAGCCGTGACCATACATTCCATTATGTCTCTGTTGCTCCATCAGCTGGTTGGCTTCCATCTCCCTTCTCGTTCGTTCTGCCCGTCGAAGCTCAAACACTTGATCCATGGCCTCCTTGAAGCACTGCACATTGTAGTCAATCAACCCTTGCTTTTCAAACGTCTCTGCCCTCAGCAGGCAGATAAGTGCCAAATACTTGTTCACCTCCCGCAGGTAGAGTACTGTGCCATTGCCCATCTTGATCACCGAGAATGCCTCATGGTTGCCACTGGCCTGGGTTGGCTGATTGCTCAATGAACCCGCTCGACTGCTGCTGCTGACCGCCCTACCACCTCCATTCGAGTCTTCATAATCACCGTGGTCATTTCGCTGCACCCAATCGTCCCGGCCTTCCTGCTGATCTTCAATATATCCCTGACTCCTGCCTCCGATAGCCACCCTTCCATAAATCGACGAGATGTCAATAATCACGTCGATCATGTCGCTGCAAATCTCATAGGATTGCGAGTCCACCGGAGATGAGTCTGTGGCAATGTAGATCTTTGAAATCACATCGAACAAGAAAGCCTTTTCAATGCTTGAATTCTAATGCAATACCAAAGAGAGAAGGAGAAAGAGAGAGAGATAGAGCGAGAGAGAGAGAGAAAACCAGGTTCAGTTCCGCTGATCCATTCCACAACAGTAACGACAGAATTAAGCAACGAGACACTTGCAACAGACGTACGGCACAAAGGATGTTAAGCAAGTTCTCAAGAGTTGGCAGTTGTGGGATGAGCTTCTGGATAACTTTGGAAAACGCCTCAAAGATGGAGTGATCATAAATGGACGTCAAGTAGAACGCCAATTGCACATTCTCGAGTCCTGCGTCTGCCAGCTCATCCGTTGTCGTTTGCTGAATGTCTCTTTGGGTATCTGATGCATGGAACAGGAAAGAACCTCAAGATCAATATTTCTGGTCCATAACAATGACATGGACTGGTTTGTTCCACTCTTACCAATCTTGTAATCTTCCGACAATCCGTCAACTTTGTGGATAAAGACTTCGAAGGTGATGTTCGGGTTCACACGATAGGCAGCGACAACGGTCGAGTGCAGTCTTGCCAAAGCTTCCATGTAATCATCCTAATGTCGAGATAGAAGTGATTCCCATCAGCTGAATGTTGCCTAACAGACGGAGTCTGTCGTCCCGGAACGTTGTAACATTTTCCATCTCTGACGTACCTGTGAATCAATGACGAAAACCAGTGCTCCGACCTCTCCGAAGATTGCTGTGGTGTCGAAGGTCGGGTCGAAAAAATCCATTTGACCGGGGAAATCCCAGACTTGAAAGTCTATGAACGAACTGTCGTTTGACAATACAGGATTGTTAAAAGGATGTCATAAGATAAAAGTACCAGTCAACAAAAGTCGGGACATGAAGAAGCTATAGCCAAGTCGGTCATGACATACTGGATATTGTCCTTGTTGATCTTGGAAGTACTCTCAAGGAACAAGGTCTCTGTGGGTGACATTTTATGGAAGACCACACGTTGGATGCTCGACTTTCCGCTCCTATGAACAAGAACAGCATTCATTTCATCAGCGAGGCTTCGACTTGCAACCACTGACAGTTGTCCAAAGAGACATGACTTGACGTTACCTCCTCAGCCCCATCAACATAAGTCTAGGGCGTGATTCACGATCTTCATCCGCCAGTTCATCCCCATAACTAGTAGGGTAGTTGAGTATCCAGGGACAAACAGGGTTAGACGAGGCAACAACGAAGGACTTGCCTTACTACAGTGTGCATAAGGAGCGTTCCTGAAGGGCTTACATTGGGTCGTTATCGCCATAATCAGAGTACTATGGATTCAAGCAAAGTGAGGACAAGTGCATGTCAGCTTTTGCTTTCTGCTACCAAAAGGAACCAGTACGACAAGCTTTCCACGATGGCTCCAAGGCGATGAAGACTGTGAGAGGCTAGCAACAGTGGTAACGAACTCTCCTCCCCTTGAAGGCGAGGACTCGGTCAACCATACCGACATGACAGTTGCGCTTTGTCCAAGAGGTGTGTGCTGATCGAATTCGAGGAAACTTTCACCAACGGCAAGTGGAGAGCGATGTGGAGTCGAAAGGGTCGAGAAGAGAATCTCGTCGCTTGGTCAAAAGCCCAAGCCACTTTCCGTTCAGCAAAAAAAACCCTTTATTCAGATGTTCTATTGTTCCTTGGACTTGCCGTGCTTGACCACAACGTACGGCAGTACGCTCCACTTCCATTCTATCGAGGGGTTGCGGCCAAGGTTCTCAGCCCTGTTATAGCAAACGAGCATTGTCACCATGTATGAGCTCACGGATGCACCAACGTGCCAAATGGCATGCAACTGTGGGTTCCATAGTCCAAGAGGCAGGTCTTGCATGACATCGCAGAGTCTAAAGTCGATATTCCAGAGCAGATAGGCCCCTAACCCGATGGCTCCACACAGAATCCACATCCGCCGAATAGCCGCATCCTTGGTGCTTCCATAGATCTTGACAATATGAGACATTACCACCAAGACAACGAACGTAAACGAAGACTGGAAGACGACAAACTCGAGTAGATGGTTTTCTGGACCTGCAAACATCATAATCAGCGTCGTCACCAGGCCATAGAGCGCGACGCTGACAGGGAACCAGGTACCATGGCGACGGTAAGATCGGTCCTCAATACAACAGTAGGCCAGGGATAGAACCGAATACACCATCGGTACCTCATCCAGCATTTGTAATGGAAAGAGTAATGTACCATGAAAGGCGATAGAACCCAATCCTACTACTGCAATGGATCCGAACGTCAATAGGAAGCGCTTCTCGAAGGACGAGTGGAGATACACCCCAAGGAGACCGACAATGATCATGGAAATCGATGATGCCGAGTTGAAGAACTCGGCGACATAGAAGCTGATATCATAATTGCTTTCACACCAATCTATAACACAAAAGCAGGACCAGGTTCCATTGTTAGAGAAATTATCCACATTGATTGATATGGAACAATGTTGGTTACTGGACAAAAGGCTTTCCCGTCAATGGACAGGGTATATGCGCTTTTTCCCCCCTTCCCTTTCCTTCCCTTCCTGCAACGATGTGACCTTAATATTTCCCAGCTGCAAAACGTCGTTGCCAATGGGTCAATGCTGATGAATGCCGAGATTGATTGTCGTCACGGTTGTGTGGTTGATCAGTGTTATTTCGTTTTCTCATGCCCAGCAGCGAAAGCCAAGAAGTGGTGCCATCACCCTCCCCAGCCCTCTTTATTGCCATGTGCGGTCCTTTGCGATTCGAGATTGAACCACCCTGTATTTGAAACATGACTCGATGCACTTACCAACTACATCCGTAAGCGAGTGTGGAGGAAAGATATAACGGGACGAGTGTTAGTAGGTGGGAATAAAAGCGGTTTGCGATAGAGTTTGTGGAACTCGCGCCGAGATGGACGTGCTGAAGAAGTGAGCAATGTCGGATCTACGGTGTTAACAGTCCGAGGAATACGATCTGTACCTGAGGATGTAGGAGGGCCCCAGTAGCCATTCGGAGGTAATGAACTTGCCAGGGTGGAGTTGATGTAGTGGTGGTTGGACGAGGATGTGATCATTCTTGCTGAAAAGCGAAAGCGATAGGAGTGCAATTGGATCGAGAGAGAGGGAGAGAGGGAGAGAGGGAGAGAGGGAGAGAGGGAGAGAGGGAGGGGGAGACAATGTCGAATGAGAAGAGGAAAGACGGAAAGACAAGAAGCTGACCAAGAAATTTATAACCATTGCTCCACACGAGCCCGATCAACGGTCAATCATGCTCGCTGTGGAATGGTCATACTCCACTTTCCCACTTCAACAACCGTGAGCTTTCTTTCTCCCCTTGTCTCCTGCTCCTCTTGTTGTCCCCTGTCCAGTTGGGTCGGATATATGTGTGAAAACAAACAATATCACCCTCGGGAATGGGTTAGACACATGCCAATAACATCCGCAGTCGTTTGACAGTGCTCTCTCTCTCTCTCTCTCTCTCTTCTCCTCGCTGCGCTCTCATTGCGCTTGGCTGTTCAATCAATTGTCAAGATGATGATCTCGAAACAACAGCACTTGAACAATTGGCGGCGCGCGAAAAAGTGGTGGTTCCAACATAGCTGGTTCTATATTCGCATATGGAGATTTCGCATTGATCCAAGTATAGACGTCAGATTCGGTGTAACGTGGGCCTTTTCACCCCACAAGACCGGCACCAGGACAAGCAACCTCACCATGCGTTTTGTTCATAAGGTCATTGTGATGAACACTGTTTAATGTGTATTCTCCGTGATAGGCAGCAGTTTGTCTAATGTCTTCCCTGTGATGGTGCGGTCATGGTCAGGCTCATGCGTGAGTGTGGTTGCTTCCACAGCACTCCTTCGCTTCATTCGCAGCAGAGTCGGCTGCAAGATCGACTTTAAAGCTGGCTGCCTTGGGCACCAAACCTATCCACGCATAAAAGAGGAGGAAACAAAGTATATCAGTATGAAGGCTTTAGCAGAACAGTATAACCTACTCCATAGCAGATTCGTGAATAATCCATACCAAGGGTCTCAAACATCTGCTGGTCAGCATTGTACTTGTTGTTGGGCGTTGTCAAGAGCTTGTCTCCAGTGAAGATTGAGTTTGCGCCCGACATGAAGCAAAGGGCCTGCTCGGCCTCTGTGAAGCGGACACGTCCAGCAGACAGACGGATCATGGTCTTTGGCATGATGATGCGAGCAGTGGCAATCATACGGACCATATCCCACACCTTGACAGGCTCTTGTTTCTCAAGCGGGGTGCCCTCAACAGCCAGCAGAGCGTTTACGGGGACACTTTCGGGATGCGAGGGCATTGTCGAGAGAGTGTGGAGCATACCGACGCGATCCTCGTTTGTCTCCCCGAGACCAATGATGCCTCCAGAGCACACAGAGATACCAGCCTCACGCACCTTAGAAATGGTCTCAAGGCGCTCGTCGTAACTGCGGGTAGTAATGATTTTTGGATAGTATTCTCTCGAGGTATCAAGGTTGTGGTTGTACGCGGTCAGTCCGGCTTCCTTGAGCTGGTTGGCCTGTTCATCATTCAACATGCCCAATGTGCAGCAAACCTCCATATCCATCGCCCTGTTGGCATAGTGAGGAAGAGTAAGAGATCGACATGTCATAAAAAGGGGTGACCATTGTCGTCATACACCTGTTTCGTGATGCGTACCTGATCTCCTTGACAAATCCGACAATCTTTTTAAAGTTACTCTTACGACCAGCCAGATCTCTCCAGGCGGCACCCATGCAGAAACGAGTCGATCCTGCAGCCTTTGCGGCGCGAGCGGCGTTGAGGACCTCATCCGTGTCGAGCATCTTTTGAGCCTGGACAGAGGTCGAGTACTTTGAGGACTGTGGGCAGTACTTGCAATCCTCGCTGCATCCTCCGGTCTTGATGCTCAAGAGTGTGCACTGTTGGACTGCCAATGGATCAAAGTGGATACGATGGACATTGGCCTACAGGTCAAGGATATCGATTGAGTCAAGGTTAGATCCAAGTGTCTCCATAGCACCAAAACTATCTCTGAAAGATGAAAATGGTAACACACGAGTGGGGTAAAGGCGCAAGGCAAGCTCAAGAGATCTGGTTCCGAGAGATCAAGCAAGGGCCCAGCAGGAAATCATAAATAACAATTGATGGGGCAAGCGGCCGATAAAAAAATGTAGGGTGCCGACAGATCAACTCCCGGCTCCGCACATGGCGGTCGCTTTTTCACACATCCAAGGGTGTTGCTACTCCGGATACGTGTTGGTCTGGCTGCTCCGATAAGACGTGAGTTCCAAATGGCCACCCCTCGCATTGTCATACACAAACATGAAAGTGGGAGGGGAGGGAAATGACACGTCTAGAAACCAAACAGGACAACGGCTCGGCACCCGTTGAAGTGACAGCATAAAAAATCGAGTCCTGGTCCGGTGAGGACGACTTACTCCGTGGTACAGCAGTTCCATGATGGGTGAGTGATAAATAGACTCGATCTCTTCCTTCTTCCAGTCGTAGCGAAGTTCGCCATGGGCATTCGACGCTGCTGCCGAGAGATCGCGTCCAAAGGTCATCTGCTTCTGAGCTCTTGGGCTTTCATCGATGGTCGCAAACTTTGCAGGAGTGGAGGCAGCGGTGTAAGCGCGACTGAGCTGGAAGGCGGCGTTGTTGTTGTGGGAGATCCTGATGGCCCTGGAGGAGAGCGCGCGTAATGAGGCGAGAGTCATCGTGCTGTAGCGAGTGTTGATCGGAAGAGTGGGGAGACGGTGTGAAAAGCGAAAGTAAAAGAGAAAAAAAAAGTGTCGCGTCCATCTGTGGGTCCTCGACCTTACTTGCGATTTGTGCGATGGATTCGTGTACCCAACAATCATCGCAAGAGATGGTGACTCTTATCAAAGGTTCCTCCTTCTATCCCCACCCTCCCAGAAGAGGTTCCAAAGAGGTTCCAAAGAGGTTCTCCAAAGTTCGCCCTAGTCACCATCGAGTGTTGCTCGTTCACCACCACAGGTGTGTGTGCATCCTCGCACCTCATCGACCCCGCATTCTCCGAAATTCTCACGGTTTATTGATCAGAAATCAAGCACACTGCTGTCAAGTCCCGACAGTCGCCCTTGTCCTTGCTGACCATGGGCATGGCTATGTCCTCGTGTATCTCCTCCACTACCACATCCCGTTGACACAGCGCCTTGGATACCCTCAGGCGGGAGACCCATCATCTTGCGTGCCATTCCACTTGCACCAGGTACGGTGTGTACACCGACCTTCCCGCTACCACCCAATGATTTCGGCCGTGGATGAGTGCCCTCAGCCAAAGCAGGTTTTCTAAGCGATCCAGAGGATGGCCCAGGATCTCCCTTCGATGAGGACGGGGCGGAAGCCTTTCGATCTGACAATGAAGTGGATGTTGCCGAGGGCTCTGCAGAAGTTCGTCTCTGTCCCACACCACCCTCGGGTGGGAGGTGGAATGTCTCGATCGCAAAGCGTTTTCTCCGAACCTTGAATCCCAGATTATTAACTCCTTTGCTAGACCCACCACTACCACCTCCGTGACCACTGCTAGCTCCACCAGAACCTTTGGCTGATCCGTCCAGCAGTACTGAGAGTTTAGTTGAAGATGGGATCAAGGCATTGAGCACGGGGACTTTGTGCACGTGGAACAAGCCATGGTAATCCGAGGCAGCCGAAGAGGCATTGGTGAGTGCACCTGCAAAAGACTCGATCCTAACGGAGGCATCACAAAGTTGCTCGAGACGATGGATGTAAGGTGAGGTTGTTGAGCCATCCGTAGCATGCCTTTGATCGGCTGTGCCATAGAGATGCGCTGGAATCGTGATCACAGCAGCAGCAAAGCTGAAGCGCAATAAACCGCGTAGTGCATGTAGAAACTTGTACAGATCCTATAACAGAGTGTGATGCCAAGATTAGCCAAGTCCTCCCCAGTCGCCACAATTCACAATCTGCTGAAGGCAAAGTGAATGGCAGCATGACATACTTGGGGTGTTTTGCTCCTCCAGCTAGGTGATGCGATCGAGTTGATCCCGATCCTACAGATGTGCCGTTCTGAAAGCCCCGTCGTACCCTGCGCAGGTATAGAGGGATCCTTAACAAGCGTGGTACTGAATCCTCCGTGAATGACCGTCTCTCTGATTTTATCAAGAACGTTCCTGTACAGATCTGGCTGATTTCTTTGCGCCCCTGATGCCATCGAATCTTCGTCGTCTTCCAAGTCACTATCCTCACTCTGTTCAACGCCACTTTTGTTCAAGTTCCTGGTCATATCTTTCATCAATTCCCCTGAATCGATGAGCGTCGTGTCCGCAGATTCCAATGCTTTAGCGGAGATCCTTGTTGTAAGATCGAACTGTTCGCAGAATGGAACCTGGCTAGGCGTAAGCGCCGAATCTGATGTTGCAGCCTTGTTGACACGCGATGAGATAGCTACACGACCACAACGCAGCGTCAAACAAGTGTTAACCTCCTTGCAAAACAACCCTGCGCCAAAGTGTTCAGCACGACATATCTGTTACCTGGTTGCGGGCGAGCTTCAACGCCACTCTCAAACTTTTTCAACCCGCTATATCGCCATGCGATCTTTAAGCGATCCTGCTCGGAATCTTCATCGTCATCGCCTCCAGATCCGGCCAGTTTCTTCTTTCTGTGGCTGCCACGCTCTTCGTCATCTTCCCCATTATCCACTCCCTGCTGTACTTGACTCGACGAGGCCTCTTCGCCCGCGATCCCCATCAGTGATCTGACAATGGCCTCTGGAGATTCGTCACCACTGACGACTACGCACTTGTCTCCAGCAACAATTCCTTGCCGGAAAAAGTATTTGAGCAGGAGTTGGCCGTATGACGTTTGACGATCCTCTTGGATTAAGAGGACTGTTCCAACTGGGAGTCCGCCTCCGAGGATGTCGTCCAGCGAAGGAACACCGGTGGAGATAAGAACCTGTCCATTGTAGGCAGAGAGTCGGCAGCCTGCTGGAAGACTCGCCTGTGCTGATGGCACGCGCTTTTTGAATGAGCTCATTGATTCGTGATTGGTATAGCCAGTGTCTAACGATTATGGGGACCTCGGCGTGCTATGCTGCTATGCTTGGAATCCACTTGACTCGAAGGAATTACAAACGTGAGAGATCTCTCAAGGTGCAAAAAAGTTGAGTCCTGAAGACCTGAACTGCGCCACGATCCTTTTATTGTTGCGCAAGGTCTGTGCTTGTGGCCTTTGCCTTTGCTTTTGCTTTTGTCTTCGCCCTTGCTTTTGCCTTTGGCTTTGGTTTTGGCTTTGGTTTTTGCGGATGGGTGGGTACGTTCGATGGCTCGCTCTGCTGGGAGTATGGGAACGTCCCAGGGACCTGATCCGGCGTGCCAACCCAGCGAAGCTGCAATTCATCGTCAACATACTCACCACCAATGGCACCAGACCCTCCGCTGCCGCTGCTGCCCCCTCCGTTGCTGCCATCGGTACTATCATTCAACAACTGCGGCGAGGCTTGATGAGCTGCGTGCAAATCATATCGTGCCCGTGTGGTGGACGAAAGGTTTGTTGCTTGGCTCGCTTTGGATGCACCTGAAGTCGTCGATCCCGGCGGCTCACCATCTTCCGCAGCCTTGTAGAGCGTCGCATTCATATCGAAACGCGTATGCCCTAGTATGTACTGTCCAGGGCCGAGGCTCTTCAGTTTCTCGAATATAGAATGAATCAGCCGTGTACTTGGTTTGATCAAATCTTGGATCTCACGGCCCTGCACTCGCTGTGCGCTTGCGTCCACGACTGAGATCGCTGGTAGGTCACTAAAAACACCACCCAGTGGATTCTCTGGGTCCACGTCCGCTGCTATTTGGTTATTTGGTCTTGAATAACGCACAAACTGGTTATTGGAAACATCCACCCGCGCGAGCGCAACGAGCCGATCGTCCCTTATCCAAGATGCCATCCACCAGCCAGCCAAAGTTGACCGACCAGGCTCAGCAATTCCAATGTCAGGGGCGTAGTCAAGGATAGATTTGAGAACGGGTTGCCGGTATAATTGCTATGAAGAGAAACATGATCTAAGTATCGTATCACGTCGCTACAGTGGCACCAGATAGGATCATGTTAGAGCTGGCCTTGGAGACTTACATCGTTGCTGAGATAGCCGTGAAGTCGACTCCGGACCAAGATTCGTGTCTCACCAAATGTCCACAGAGAGTATTCAAACCCGTCATTCATGCAGCCATCTAGACTTCCGAGGACCCCTTCATCGTCCTTGTTGTCGTCCTTGCCAGTAGGCGTCTGCGCCTGTGTACCAGAGGATTCTTCTATCGTGGGTTCTGATGATTTGACATCCCCTTGGCTGCTTGATGCTGCCTTCTCAGGGGCCATTGCCTCTAGCTTCTGTGATTCTGTCAGGGTAGCATTTGCATCTGTGGATGAAGATCCGTTCAACGACAGCCTCTTGACAACTCCGTCATAGAACATCTGCGTCAATTCGAGAGCGGTCATCCGCTTGGGTATCAAGGGTTTATCGATATAAACACGCTTTTCCAATGTACCTTCAGGTCAACACAATGGAAAAGTTAGCCAACCGTGCTTCTAGATGAAGCATCATGAACCAGCTCAATGGGACCAACCTTTACCTTCTTGGTTCTCTTCAAGTACCACCTTGACAGGAATCTCCCATTCAGAAACCAGGCTAGGAAGTGCTTTGGCTAGCGTCACCAAAGTACTTGCAGCCACAGCAACCCGGACATTCTGGGTCTTGACAAATTGCTGCACAGTAGAGTCATTTGCAATAGAGTCAGCCGGTCGCTTGGTTGGAATGTGAGTGCGTCTAAAGTCCTGCTCACTCATTTTCAACTCCATGCCGGAAGAGCTGTGCGATGATGTTGACCACGAAGATAGGTGTGATGTTTTCCAATACCGGTCGCTGATATCAATTCCCATCTCGCATGGCACTCCATTTTCGTCCGTAGTCCAAATTGGCTTCGTCAGCGACACTGGACATAGTTTCCCCGTCCTTTTCAATATTCCTCTACTACTTGGTACTGTTGACGATCCAGGCGATACTGTAGCTAAGGTTTCGGGTTGTTTCCTGACTAGCAGTGGCTCTTTGGCAGAGGGTATGCCGGACAGTCGTAAACCGATAGACTGAATAAAGTCATAGTATCGCGGATACTCTCCTTTTACCCTCGCCCTTGCCCTAGAGAACCTTGTTTCCAGGGCATCCCGTATGGCTGGATTATAGTAGCTGGATATCCTGGACCGAGTTATCCCAGCATTCCATTGGCGAACAAGTTGCCGTTCCTGATCCACTTTTTCTTGTAACGATGCCCAGATTGATACGTCTTCCTGACCGAGTGGTTGAGGATTTGGGACCTTGTCCCGACTCCGAACAATAGCGTCATACATGAGATAACGTCGGTGCTCATCTCGAGTGAGTGTCGAATGGTGGTCATGTGAGTGTATACATGGATGTTGGAAATGATCCTGGGAAGGAACTAGTGGCAAAAGTGATGGCTTTTGTGGCTGCATTGGCTGCTCTTGAGTAGTCGTTGGCTTGGGTTGGTTGTTTGAGGCGTTCAGGAAAGCAGACGCAAGTTCTGGACCGTAAGAAGCAACGGACGCAACTAGGTCATTAATATCAAACTTCCGTGTAGAGGCAGCAATAGCTGATGACCCAGAAGACTCTGTCAACGGATCAGATACAAGGGTCGGCGCTGCATGGATTTCGTCCGAGACGATGTCATTGGGTAACGTAGATGGGTTGGATGCCAATCGCCTCTTCTTTGACTTGACATGGCTCGTATCATCCTCCTGATTAAGACTCTCGTGTCGGCCTTTACCCCGTTTCTCGCCGGCATGCCTCTTACCCAATGTTTGGTCTGCATCTTTCCATTCGTCTTCCACACGGTCGCTCTCGGGTCTGCTTTCATCATCGATACCTGAATCGCTTCCATCATCACTGTCATTACTGTCGTCACCACTATCCATGTCGCTGCTGCCGCTACCGTCCTCGTGCTGTTCTTTTCCGTCATGCAATCTCTCTTCCTTCTCCTCTGAGACTCTTCCAACCATTGTCGTGCCTCCTTTCCTGCTTGCAGCACTCTTTCTCCTCTTTGCTTTGTCGTGTTCCTGCTTCATTTTGAGAAATACTTCCGCCATCCTTCCAGCGCCTCCTACGGATATGTCATTGTAGAGATGTTCATCAAAGCAGAAGCCCCACTCCTGTTCCTGATCTGGAGTCGACTTGACTCCTACTACACCCACCTGGCTAGTGCTGTGAAGACCATTCCCATCACGGAATTCGTTAGTCTGTACACTTTGTTGTAGTGAATCCCATGTACTAGTGGATACATCTTCCTCAGCTTGGCTCTCTGGCTCTGCAGTTGGGTTCTGGTTCTGGTATTGGTGCTGACTCTGACTCTGATTATAAACCGACGTCAGCATACCTAATGTGCTGTCGATCTCCATCTTCACAGCATTTGGGTCTGATTGCATTCTGTCATCCGTTGGATTGTTCGCTTTATCGTGCAAGGCCTTTTCCAGTGCAGTGTCTTCTTCCACAGGTTCCTGTTCTGACTCTGATCTTGACTCTGACTCTGACTCTGACTCTGACTCTGATTCTGACCCTGACCCTGACTCTGACCCTGACTCTGACCCTGACTCTGACCCTGACCCTGATCCCGATCCCGATCCCGATCCGTTCGTACTCTCATGTTCATGTTCTTGCGCATGCTCATGCTCAGACTCACTCGTCTCTCCATGTTTTAATACAGTCGAAGGATCGTCATTGTCGTCGTCCGCTTCACCGGATACTTCCATATAGTCCTCGCCCGATCCCATCTCTCTTTGCGAACGATCCTTATCTTGGTCCCGACCACGACCACGACCACGACCACGACCACGACCTCGACCTCGACCTCGCCCACGCCCACGTCCAGTGGCACCTCCTCGACCTCGACCTCTTCCTCGACCATGTCCTCGTGTTGTTGATGGAGAAGCTTTCGACTCTTTCTCTGTGGTGGCTGCCGCGGCTTTTCCCTGCGCAACTGTGGCATGAGCGCTTGATCGGCGCATGCCCGTTGACTCCATTCCTGTGGTCAGAGTGATCAAGGTTGAGAAAGTACAGAACAAAAAGAATTTCATGGCATTGGCATGGTGTGGTGTGGCTTTGAATCATGAACCAAGCAAATTAAAAGAACCGACGAGAAGGGTGAAAAGGCGTTTCCACAGGCCGAGGAAGTTTTCAAGGTCCCATTTTATTGTCTACTCTGTTGCGACTAACATGTTGAAACGCAGTGTCCAGGGGCTACGGAGTGTCATATTGCTTCCATCCGTTTCTTGGTGAGCTCCGTTACAGATCATCATCCTCCTCAGGAAGAGGCATTGCAGCGGCCTCATTCAACTCGTTAGTGTACTGTTGCATGAGGCTGGGGTCAACCTGAACCTCAGCGGGAGCAAGAGCAGGTGCGGCGACAAATTCCAAACTTGCATTTCCGACAAGCTTGCGACCCAACCAAAGGAAAGGCTTCTCAAAGTTGTAGTTGCTCTTGGCCGAAATATCGTAGTATTGAAGGGACTTCTTGCGATGGAAGTCAATAGCTTTGGGCTTGACCTTGCGCTCCTTAATATCGACCTTGTTACCGCAAAGGACAATGGGGATGTTCTCGCAGACACGAGTAAGATCACGGTGCCAGTTGGGGACGTTCTTGTATGTGATTCTGGAAGTAAGATCAAACATGATGATACCACACTGTCCGTTGATACTATGGACATGCACAAAGTGTAAAGGTTCAAGTTAGCCACTGGGTGGTTTTGTCACATGGTGTGTAGTCTTAATGGTCAGAACATGCATCGCATAATAGAGCAAGGAGTTCGTACTAGTAACCATCACGAAGACCTCCGAACTTCTCCTGACCAGCTGTTTACATGGAAAGCAGAAGGTAAGTCATTTCTGATATTAAGCTGCATCCAGGATCCAGCTATTTAACACAAAAGGTTGAATCAAACTTGCCAGTGTCCCAGGTGTTGAACACGATGGTGCCAAAGTTGGTGGTGAAGGACAAGGGGTGGACCTCAACACCCAACGTAGCTAGAGATGGGGTACAAGAAGATAGCAGGCCGGTTGGTCAGTCAAGCAAGATCGTGTTTGGTAAGCGCCAGCATGAAAGAGCCAGTGAGCTTGTAAATCTTTGCTGTTCAAGCAGTGGCAAGTGCCAACTGACAAAAACATAATGAAAGATGGCACTCTGAAGCTGACGTTGTACAAGGCCAACGTAGAGCGGCGGAGCAGAACACGTTCCTCGGCTTGCTGATGACCTGCACACAATTCCACAACTGGACCGCCACTGGATCCTGATTGTGTCTTGTGTTGCCAGTGATGAGCCGATCAAGCGTGGTGCAAATCTCACCTACCGATATACTTTTTCTCGAATTCACCGGTCAGATGGCGCTTGACGAAGGTGGTCTTGCCGGTACCGCCATCCCCGACTAGAGAGGTCAAGAAAGGTGTGCGGTTAGTACGATCAACGGCACATCAGCTGCGCCTGCAGTCAACAAGCTGGAGAGCTCCGAATGCGAGAGAGGGTCCAGATCGGTGATCTTTGCTGGAATAGTTACCGAGGATAAGCTTGAAGGTAGGAACCTCAACAGGAGTAGCCATGCCGGATGTTGTAGAAGGATGAGGAGGGATGAGGAGGGATGAGGAGGGTTGAAAGAAGCAAAAGGAAGGAGGTGCAGCAGTTAACAGCAGAAGTTTTTTGAAAACAAATGTGGCCACCGGCCAAAGTTTGAACTGACGTCACAGACACACTCGCCGCTTGGAGGCGAGGTCGTAGTGCAACGACCACGCTGCATGGGGGACAAGCAACCGCTGTGAGCATGGGCGATATCCATAGTATGTAGCCAGCCTGTGCTCCCACCCTGTGGCCTGCTGCCATTGCATTGCTCGCATGCCACTGCAC
>Ga0247824_10001013_pt1 | contig 15026 bp, 18 predicted proteins | sample 13C_PalmiticAcid_FD_194412 | JGI IMG/M metagenome (GOLD analysis project Ga0247824, IMG submission 194412) | Soil microbial communities from agricultural site in Penn Yan, New York, United States - 13C_PalmiticAcid_Day48 | ecosystem: Environmental > Terrestrial > Soil > Agricultural land... | reverse complement strand
GCATTCCTCGAGACGCGTGGTGCTCATACAAGCACTTGTGTCCATCTTGTCCTTTGTAGAGGCCGGCCTCCCTCGTGAGCACGACCACCTAGGCCAAAGCATCCCGCCGAGGCCATGGTGGTAAGTCTACTGCATCTCAACCTGTGCATCGTGTTCCTGTAGACGCAGCCAACTGACCTCGCTTGCTTTTCACTGTGTGTCTGTAGGTCGTTGCGTGCGCATTGCGGGGTCTTGCATTCTTTTTTTTCTCTCTTTTTTTTTTTTGCAGTTGCTCTTCTTTTTTGCAACTTGCTCATCAGTTTATACCCTATCCGCACCGACAATGCGGTTCCTTTTATCCCGCCAATTTGTGCTATAACAAATAGTTCAGATAGGCACAAGGGATACACTTTCAAAGAGCCATTTGTCGAATTGCTAGAGCATCCATTGGATCAACTTCATTAAATACTTCTCAGCACCGTCAGTACCGGTGCTCATAGAGCCACACTCGGCATCTTCTACAACTTTTAACCCCACTTCTCCTTCAGCTTCGTCTTGAGCTCTGTCACAAAGCTCGACAGCTGCTCTCTACTCAGTAGCCAATCTGGCCTTCTCATATTGGATTCTTCCCCACTTGCGACAGCCACCTTTGTCAAATATCGACCCTCTGTCCTCACTTCGCTCGACCCTTGGCATGTCGTGTTCTTATTCGACTCTACTGCTTGTTCTATTTGCTCTCGTTCGTCTTGTGTAAGCTTGGTTGCCATGGTTGATCTAAAGATATCTTACGTACCTTCAATTGCGTCAAACCCTGAGGTTTATCCTTGACCCGATCCTCAAGGCCTCGTTCCTTTCGCGTGTGCCTTACTTTAGTGGTTGATTGGTTGCCTTGCTACTTAGTGCTGCTAGATAGATTGTGTTCTATACAAGGGTGGGTTTGAGGAAAGTGAAAAGGTAAAAGCAACGCAGACGCTCTTCAGAGGGTGATGTTGATCTACCACACCAGACTCCAGACTCATTGCCACACTGGTACCACAAAGTGGACCTCAACATTCTCCGTTTGTTCCATGCTCCAAGATGTGGCCCTGATGTCAACTCAATCCACCCCCCATTCATGTGGCCCTTTCGTCCTGTTTCCTGATGATACAGAATGCCATCCTGCTGCCTTACCCCTAAACACGGATGTACGATCTAATAGTTCCCCGCAGCCCCATTCACTGGACCACATCATTCCATACCCGAGGCCATTCAATATCTAACCTGAAGACAAGTGATTTCCCATATTCCTACACTCGTTACCACCACACTTAATCCTTAGGATGAGGTGATCGATTTAGGGCAAAAGATGTCCGAGGGCTATACGATTTGAGCCGGACTATCTTCCTATTTGTTCTGATAATCATGGAGGGCTTGTCGAGTTGTAATGATCTTCGTAGGTGCTTCTATCCCGAATTCACTCTAGCGGATACCTTATCGGCTTGCCATCGTTCGGCGCAAACACCTTGTGGAATGTTGGAATGAGGTTCCCATCATGCTCCTCAAGATAAGATGGGCTTGTGGACCGGGCGCCTCACTCAATTGCCATTCAACAAGGGCTACATTTATGTCGTGCTTCGGGGATTCAGATAGTCCTTGGGGACGAGGGGAGGGGTAGGGAACATTTAGCAACGTGGGTGTAACACTTGAAATTCCTGGCTGCGCACAAACACTCACTCCTTCCCCCTGAACTTCTCACGATCAAAACTCTCCACATGCAAATAGCGAATAAGGTTGCTCTTATCCACGATCAACTAATTCCACGATCCCTGTTCTTGATGCCCACGACATGATTGTGATCGTTTCCGCAATGAGATGTATCCATGTAACGGCCTTGTTTTGTCTTATCTGCCCATGGAGATGGTGCGCTGTGAGCAGCTGGAGATAACCATCAGGAAATGGCATGTTGGTGTTGGTATGTAAATTGAGCGTGCGCTCAATCATTTAGGAAGCAAGGTCAAATAGGAGGAATGATCATCTTATGAATGAGAGCGTTCACATCATTCCGCGTTGTTGCACATGCATACCATGCACGATCCGTCACCACGCGAAGATATCTAAAAGATAGTGCACACAGAGCAGAAGAGAGATTGGCTAGATAAAAACGGCCTTGCGCATGCCAACCCAAGTGGACAATCACACCATTTCTGATTGTGTGACCCTTCGTCCGGTTCCTCCTATACACCAAATCGAGAACCAGTTGGATGGGTACACAATCAAAAGGATCAAGCAACCCTCTACTGTTGACCGGTTGGGATGGTATGAAGATTCATGTATCATCTCCAGATGACCCCGGCCTCAACGCGCACAGATGTTCGATTGCATTCTCATCAGATATTTTTGTAGTCTCTACTTTTTGCCGTTGTTGATGTCGCTGGCATTTGGCCTATTTAGTTCACAGCATTGTTTGGAATGATGCCCGGCGATGGATCATCTATAAAAACCTCGTCCGTCGCCACTCCATGGTTCCTTGTCTTCCTTTCAACCTTTGCTGACCCAACTCCTCATATCAACCCCTTCTCTCTCTCTCTCCTCTCTCTCTCTCTCTCTCTCTCATCCTTTTTCCAATGAGACTTACCCTCCTCCCGTTGGCCATCGTGGTGGCATCTGTCGCCGCCGTGCCTGTCCAGAAACGAGCCGCCGACAACAAGCTGGTTGTCGGATACTGGGTCCCTTGGGGCGATGTCCCAGTTTCGGCCGTCGACTTCACCAAGTACACCCACATCAACTAGTAAGACCTACACGTCCTATGGAGTCTTCTCGTGCGTCAATATCTCTCATCCTGTCAACGCGTCCTGGACAGAATGACCAATTGTTTTTTTTTTTTTTTTTTCTTTCTTGGATCATTGATATTTTGGAACAGCGGATTTGGTGTCCTCAAGAAGAGCTCAGCAAGCCCTGCTGATATCGTCTTTGACCGTTACTATGATGGAGCTCCAATGAGGGAGTTGGTCAAACGCGGAAACCAGTATGGTGTGCCCATCTTGATGTCCGTTGGTGGTTGGACCGGTTCCGAGACTTTCTCCACAGTTGTTGCCGACCCTGCTCTTCGCAAGACCTTTGTCAACAACGCGCTTGTCTTTGTTCGAAAGAACACTCTTGGCGACAATGCCCAAACTCCCAATGGCTGGGACATGGATGGAATTGACATTGACTGGTAAGGGTTATGTGTGTATCATGGTTGATCGCCATCAAACCATCTCTTGGACATATGCTCAAAGGACTTGCTCTTCTTTTGATATCGTAGGGAATATCCTGGACGTGCTGGTGCCCCATGCAACTCGTACGCGCCTCAAGACTCTGCCAACTACCTCCTTTTGCTCAAGGAGTTGCGCGCTCAATTGGACCTCGAGTTCCCAACCCAGCGTAAGCTCATCACCGCTGCTGTGCGTGTTGAGCCTTTCGACGGTAGCAACGGTAGACCAATGGCCGATGTCTCCGCCTTTGTCCCTTACTTTGACTGGATTTGTAAGTGACACCTGTGCCTACGAAGAGAACGGAAAGATACAAACAGCTTACATGCGGGCCTTGTTAACCATGTTATGTCACCTAATGATCTTTGTAGCTCTGATGGTCTACGATATCCACGGCTCATGGACCAAGACCACCGGACCCAATGCTCCTTTCGGTACACCATCGGCCCCAGGAGAGCCTTTCTCAGTTATCCAAGCCGTCAAGTCGTGGAAGACCGCTGGATGGCCTTCCGACAAGCTGGTAGTTGGAACCGCTTTCTATGGCGCGGCTTTTACCGCGACAGTGAACATGGACACCCAAAACCCAATCACTCAGTACGTTCCCCATACAGGTTCCGCTCTGCTGAAGCGCCAGGAGGGTAACTTGACAATTGCTGCCTGTGCTGCAGCGGTGGTGGCTGCGGAAGAAGGCTCCTGGAGATGGAAGGACATTAGAAAGAACGTTCTGACAGGAGGTCCAACCACCCCAGCTGCAGGCTGGACCCGTCATTGGGACCCAGAGTCACAGACACCTTGGTTGTTCCGTGCTTCCGACAAGAAGTTTGTCTCGTACGATGATCCCCAATCGCTCACTGTTAAGGTCAACTATGTCAAGCAGCAATCCCTCCGAGGAGTGATGTTGTGGGACATCTCTTACGACTACCAGCAAGAGTTGATCAACGCCCTTAACCAAGTTCATTGCACCACCGATTGCCCTACGGTCACCACTACGCCTGCTGTCCCAACTTCCACTGTCGCCGTCACCACCACCTCTGTCAAGATCACGACCACCACCGCCACAATTCCTACAACAACTTCAATTCCGGGCAACTGCAATGGTGTGCCGGCCTGGAACAGTGGAACAATCTACGCCACTGCAGGAACCAAAGTGACATACAACGGACGCCTGTGGACTAACCAATGGTGGACTCAGGGTGAAACGCCTTCCAGCTCCACATGGGGCGTCTGGAAGGATGGCGGTGCTTGCTAAAAAAGCCCTTATTTTTCCTATTATGACTTGATCCTCGCGAATAGAGTGCTGGTCCACTCGCCTGAGAGATCCATTTCTTCTGCCTCCCAGCTTACGTAGCAACGTAGAACTGTTGATAACGATCCATTAACAATCATGATAGAGCTGATCGCTGGGCGATAGCTAAAGAAAATCGATCCATTTGTTCCATATTTGAGATTGTGATGTGGTCATGAAGGAGTGTGGATGTCGATATTTGACCGGCGGCTGTCTCTTGACCTTCTTGTAAACATCCTTGGCGCGGTGTCGATATTCAATGAGAAATAGGGCCGATCGGTTCCATAGACAAAGGTGCACTGGGGACCAAAAGTTTCTGTCTTTGAATGTGGATATAGAAATGTCAGCACATCTCGTGTACAGTTCATTGACGAGCATTTTATCGCTCTGGATTAAATAGGTTTGGAAGGAATCTTACCTCAGTCTGAGAAGCATCGGACGGTATCAAAAACGAGGAAAGCACCTATTCAGAAAGTAGACAAAAATGCGCAATACACAACACCCTCCTCCCCATACACACACACCTCCAGACACAATCCACGAACCCAGCCTTTCATTTTGAGTTGGGAGGACCTGTGTAGCTGACAACGAATGCCAGTTACATCAGGTTCCAAAAATATGAAGTATACCCATCACTCTTGGAAACCGAGCCTGATGTCGCCTCTTTCCAGACTTTGCTTCGGCAATCGGGAATCGAATTGAACAGAAGGAAGGACGGTCTATCTATTAAACAGAGGTACCCGCACTCTCTCATGCCACGCCCAGCGCTCTGAAGAACTGACTGATGTCAAAAAACACTGTCTGCGAATAATGGCCCGCGTAGTCCATTATTTCTCCCAGCAAAGCGTGAGCAAGGGTGTGTCGATGAGGTCGAGCGAGACCGCTTATCGGGTGCGGATGAGTGGACATCTCAGAACAACAACAAACGTGCCACTCCAAAGACCCCTCCTGTTTTCAGACTCCTTGTGGACTTGATGTCGTACCCCTCCGTCATCCTCCAGGCCCGAGTCCTCCAGTGTCGTGCTCGCCATGAGAATATGAGAGGCCACGTTGAACAATTGAGGTGAACACATTGGAAATTGTGGGGACGTAATGTCCACTATCACACCTGGAGCATCTTCATAGGGCCAAGGAGGAACCAAAAAACGCCAAGCCAAGGCTTGAACAAGAACAAAACGATCAATTGACCCTAGGAAGAATACCCCAACATCCGCTCCTGCGGATGTCGGCACGCCGCCTAAGGAACCACAATGTCCCAAAGGGCTTTGAAGGCCAGTTCAGTAACGGTCCTGCGAAGAACGACGAGCCAGATGGATATTGAATAATAGGGATTTAGATAAATTAGATGAGAGCAGGGAGACACTGGAGAGGACGCGCACCGGAGAGGGGGACAACGTGCAAGAAGAAGACTGAAAGAGGTTTCTTTTTTGCTGCACGTTGAGTTGGATGAACAAGATCGAAGCAATTGGGCCAATAAGATGAGCCATATCCCGACAAACGAATATGATAAGGCTGGATGATGATGATGATGAAAGGATGGGTAGAATACCGATGTAGAGAAGCGAAGCTGGGGAGGAATCAATAGGCCGATTACCTAGAGTGACGGCGCCAGTCTCCGGAGAGATGAATGGCGATTGAGTTGAGGTTGATGAGATGAGATTCCAGACCTGAATCGCTCTTCTTTGTGGTGTGAGTTATGTGCTCAGCAGCAATCGAACACCGTGGATACTCATTGCCACCAATTCGATGCCAAGGTGCTGTAGCACCGCCATTCTGGTTGTACTCACGCTTTGACACTCGGCATCAAAGAAAGCATGGTCATCATCACCAACACGAGTGATGTGAGCCATGCCTTGTCATGCCGAGTCCACTTGCAAAGGACGCACGGTGCTGGGGTGGAACCAGCTTGCAACGAGCACGGCAACTGGTGCTACAAGTCCTTGACCTTCAATTGACCCATGCGGCTTACATGGATTTCCTGCAACCTGAGCATCTCGATTTGACCATGTCACGTGCATGCCGACTGAGCCATGCACATTGGGATGTTCATCCTCGGATCCTCGGATGCTCCTGGTTATCGCTGAGGTTTCATTGACGATGGGCAAAGGTTTCCTCCGTGCGTGAAGTGGCCATGGCTTGAGTGTCCTCAGGAGCAACGATGACTCAATATGACCTCCCTGCATGTTGAGTTCCCCTGATGCCTTCTCGATTGTGCTCTAGATCGTAGTTTCCCGTTGTCAAGACGATATTCCGAGTCGTGGCCGTCGTTGTCATCGGTACGTAGGATCAACGAAGCCCTTCGGCTGTCTAGCGCTGGTATCGAGCCATCGTGTCTTTAAATGTGGTTACCGACATCCCTGATAGAGCACGGTTCGTTAGAAAGAGAAAGAGCTCCCGCAATATCGCAAGGCCCTTGAGAATCTTGGGTTTCCTTGGGATGCCGCCGCTCATACGATGGTATATATAGCCAAATGCGATACCTCGCGCTTCTTGAACCTGAGCTGCATCGATGTCGCGATGTGGGTCACGGATGCACGCACCGTTGTAAGATTTGGATTTCGTGTCACTGCCAAAGAGCGATCTCGATCTCCCTCGACAGATCAACCCGATGACCTTTCCTCCAATGAGCGATCCTTCTTTGACTGAGTGAATCGAGAAGTACATGTTGCGCCCAAGGCTGCGTGTGTTACAGCAAGGGAGAGAGCAGAGAGGGAGAGAGGGAGAGAGAGGGACAAGCTCCGCATCCAAGCTCAGTTTGATAAACCAATACGTACGAAGCACAGGTACCCTGTGAAGAGCAATCATGGCGCCTGTTTCCCACGGCTCTGCATCGGTGGATCCTCCTTCACAAGTCTGGCAAGCACAACAGCTCCCTCTCTCTTCCTTTCTTTCTTCCCTTCTTTCTTCCCTTCTTCTTTCACCCTTCCTTCACCCTTCCTTTCTTCGCTATCAACTTCAGCCCTTAGTAGATTGTCATGCAAAAGACGTACATTCCGCTGCTGCTGGTTATTAGCACTGGCTTGCTAGCAATTCAGGGTGTTCCAGTTGTGGTGTGTAAATTGATATCACAGGTTCAGTGCGGTTACTTGATGACCTACAGGAAAGTGTGAGAAACAGGGAAACGGGGAAATAGATGTAGGTTGTCCCATCTCAACTAACGTTTTGCTCCTCTCCTCGACAATTACGCAGGACCACGGCGTGTGTAGTTCCCCCCAATGTATTCAGTCGGCAGCAACTATCCTTCAGGACATGGATGCGTTCTCGGATCCATGCACTGACTTTAGCATGTTCGCTTGTGAGTAAACTCGGCTATCTTTGTGTTCTGTTTTCCAAGGTACAGATGTTAGGATCTTACTCAAAAGCTACTTGCTTCATTCCCTCAGGTGACGGGTTCTATGAGCGCGAAAAGCTTCGCAAAGATGAGCAGAAAAACGGTTACCTGACGTTCATTGAGAGGCAGAACAATGTAAGAAAATTTCCACAGCTTCACATAATACTCCTCTCCCTTGTCCATGTTCATGACACACATGCATCCATTTCATCATTCATCATGCAAACATAAATAGGAGGTTATGCGCTTTATCCTCACAGCAAGCAACCGCGAGTCGGTCTTGTCACAAGGCGATCTTGCCACGGAACACAACCTTGACAAGTTGCAAGGATTCTACGCTGCTTGCATGGATCAGGCCCAATTGCTGCAAGTTGGACGACAACCCCTTCAAGACGAGATCAGAGCAATGATGGACGTTTACCCTGGCACAGGCATGAAAAATGGCACCGATCTCAATGGCGATGGAGACCGGAAAGTAGCCTTGTCGAAACTGTTGGGGTATAATATCCAAAACGGATTCGAAAACCCTTTCGTGTTCGAGCTCTGGGATGACGAAACCAAACCTGGATACAAGATCATGACACTGCAGCAGTCAGGATTGGGGCTGAAGGAGGAGTCGTTGTATTCGGACGAGAAGCTCATGAAACTGTACGAGAAGATTATCGGAGAGATGTTTTACATCATTCAAGGCAATGGAGATCCAGCATTGCTAAGAACGAACCCGGCTTCATCTATCCCTGCAGTCTGGGCCCATATCGCAAAGGATGTTATCACATTTGAGAAAATCCTGGCCGGTGTCATTGACCAAACGGGATCCAGCAAGATATCGCCCGCTGTCGAGCAGAACACCTCCAACGATGACACTGGCCCTGAACATGACACCGATTCCGGAACCGACACCATAACCTGGGATACGATTGAAGACTTGAACCAGTTGACGCCCTCTTTGGACTGGCACCTAATACTCAACACCGCGTTTCCTTCAGATGCAATCATTCCGGAAAACATAAACATGCTTTGGAAATTTTACCTACGAAGGATGGAAACAGCAGTGCAACAGTCATCACCCAGGACCATTCAGAGTTATTTCGTTTGGATGATGATACGCAATCTGGGCAAGCATCTTGCTGAGCCCTTCATAGAGCCATTGAAGGCACTCGAAAGGGCGCTTTCAGAAAATGAAGGCAGCGGCTCATCCGGCGAACGCTGGGAATATTGCGTAGGCATGGTGAATGCGAATCTTGGCCAGATGGCGGGTCATTTTTTTGTCAAGGCCACATTCCCGGAAACTTCGCAAGCGATGGTCATGGAGATGGTTGGTGCAATCCGCTGGAGCTTTGAGAAGAATTTTTGGCAATACGACTGGCTCGACCAGAGAACACGGCAGAACGCCCTTCAGAAGTTAAAAGCCATCGCTTCAAAGATCGGCTACTCGAGCGACAGTCCTAATGTGATGTCCTCAGTTTCGATCGATGAGTATTATCGCACGCTCAACATCACAATCGGCGATCATTTCGGAAATCAGATTAGATGCAACAAGTGGAAGACGGAGGGCATGCTCAGGAGTGCGTCTCAGCCCGCCAACAGAAACAAACTCGAGTCAATCCCGCAGATCTCCAATGCGTATTACAATCCGACCATGAACGCTATCGAAATCCTGGCCGGGATTTTGAACCCTCCTTTCTTCCAGATCGAGAATCCAGAGTACTTGAACTTTGCCGGGATCGGAAGTATTGTTGGACACGAGCTTGGTCATGCTTTTGATAACAGCGGACGACGATATGATGAGAATGGTGCCGTGAGAGATGTAAGTTGGAACTGGATCTACTCAGTTTGTTGTTTGTTGTACAAAGAACACGCTCTCCATTCTCATGTCTATTCATCCTTCTCTATAGTGGTGGACGGAATCTTCCGTTCAAGCATTCGATGTCAAATCGCAGTGCTTTATTGATCAGTACAACGAATTCACGGTCAGGGGTCCGGAGGGTGTACGCCATTTCGTCAATGGTTGGAGGACTTTGGGTGAGAACATCGCTGACAACGGAGGACTCAAGATGGCATTTGAGGCATGGCAACAGCGTTACAGCTCTGACCGAATAGGCAAGAGGCACGTATTCTACCCGCCACATGTGGTTTTCCCGTCGTTGTGGATACACTTGCACTTCATAGCTGACTCGATACATTCTCGTGTTCATAGGTACAACAACCGCAAGTTGAAAGGACTCGAATCCTTCAGTCATGAACAACTCTTCTTCATTCAATACGCGCGTGGGTTATGCGGCAATGCCACTCCTGAGGAAGAAGTTCGCCGGCTCAATGACGACAATCACTCACCTAGAAGATGGCGTATCAATGGAGTTGTCCAGAACTCTGACCACTTTGCTCGGGCGTTCCGATGCCAACCTGGTACTCCTATGAACCCCTCGAAGAAGTGTGTTCTTTGGTGACTATGTTATCATTTATTAAAGTACCATGTCGCGTGTATGGGTACCATAGTATAGCCATAGGGTAGTGGTCAGTAGTCTTATGCATTGATTGGGTGCCAACAATGCTCCGAGGACTTGTCGATAGGGCGACCGACTTCCTCAGACTGCCGAAAATCATCTCGGAAGTCTTTTCTCGCCAAATACTTGAGGAGAGGGCTGAAAGATGTGTCCACATCTCTTGATGGCCACATACCTCTTGTTCGATGTAATGTGATATACCTCCGACAAATGTGGAGACGCAATCGCAAGAAACCACAATGCAGGTGGAGCCTACTATCCACCTTGAATCAACTGCACACAATTCGACTGTTGTACGTAGAGGAGGGCTTTGGGGCTGAACTTCTATGCAAAAACATAGAGAGTATTACTTACCTATATCCCATCTAGGGGAGCATTCATGACATCGTCATGGAGATGTTGAATGCGGGTACTAGATCTAGCAAGTTGCTGGCGTTCATATGGTCAGAAAGGAGATCGCCTCTTTGTTGGCCGACAGCGAAGCCTGACCGTCCCTGGAAGGACTCACAATGTTGATTGGTGCATTCTATCGCACTATTAATGGAGACCGTCTTGATCTCCTCTCCCACCATATGTCTCCCTTTTGCTGGGCGTGTCCGTTGAAAGCAAAATGGGTACGTCTTGCTTGTGAGGTACTCGTCAGTCATAGCAACCGTGGGCTGTTGTGGGAGGTGGATGAGAAGAGGAAGACGATTGTGTCATGCTCGTATCCATTGGCGTAGACTGCTGAAGGGAAACGGAAGCCTGCCCATCCAGCGTCAGCTGGAGATATTGCGCATCCTCTTCAACCAACAACCAATCACTCCAGGTCTTCCTGACCATCGTCATCATCATCGCCATCCTGTCGTGTTCCGTCTCTGCCGATGGCTGCTTGTGCCACGTGCCTTGCTTTGACCTCTTATTAGCGGGCTTCACCAAATTGCACAGCAACATGCCATGTCGACGGGCTACTGGGTTCTGCGAATGGGCTTCTCCACCTTCCCAGTTCTGACAGAGCTCGCTTTCGCAGTCTGCGAGTTGGTCCAAGAGCTTTCTCATGCTATGACGCCAATGGGATGGTGTGAGGTGGTCGGATTTCTTGGCGCTTCTTTTCTCCTTGATAGTCTGCTTGGACTGGGCATACTTGGCTGCTCTCTCGTTGTTACTCTGCTCTCGAACTGGTGCCAACCAAATGCGCAGGAGGAATCTCAGCAAGTAGTCAAGACTCTTCGAGTAGATGTTGCCCTGCCACAAGTTCTCAAGCATCGTGGCACACTGCCGGATGTGAGCGTTTATTGTATGCGTCATTGCCTTCCCGTCTCTTACTGGCGCACATTCTGAGCTGGACGCGACCTTTTGAGATAGCTGTTGCCAAACTGACGTGGTGGTTGTGCTCATAGACTCGATTCTAGGTTTAGAAGGCGAGCTGGAGCTTGAAGGCGCGTCGGTCGTGCTCGAGGTTGGCGAGATGTGACGTCTGTGACGCATGGCTAGACTGGGAGATCCACCCGAGATACCGCCAAAGGTGCTTGGGCTGGTTGTTACGGGCGAGTGGTAACCCATCTGCAGGTTGAAGTCGTGTGGGATGTGTGAAGTGCGTGAACATGGCACTTGAATGGTTTTGGCTCAACAAATTCACCAACTCGTCCTTTCGATTGTTGGTCACTGCTCCTTCGATCCGCTCCTGCTGGTCATCCAGGAGTGGTGCCACTTGTACCAATCTTGAGTCTTCTTCCATTTGAAAACTATCCCGGCAACAATCCTGTCAGGTCAAATGTTTCGGGATCTTCGGACCACAACGCTCCGCTTGCAATCTATTGTATAATACGGGACGAGAGGGAGTGGGTTAAATGGGATCCGTAGATTCACTCAAAAAAAAAAAGCATTCAGACAGGTGTCCAGGCAGGGAATGCTCTACCATCAAAGTGGCTTTATGGACCAAGATGTACATGTACATTTGAGCTTCCACATCTGTTGCTGGCTCTTGCTGTAGTTCCAGGAGTCCCAGGATCCTACTGAGCGACTCAGGGCCATTGACCAGATCAAGGATCTGTCTCAGCGTGACCGTGCAACACATAGTCACCGGGAGGATCGTCCTCACCTCCCCCTCCCTTCTCACTAACATGAGGCTGCGTGCCTCCTCCGAGTCCTGGTTGATGCTGCACATCGCTACTGTCTTGGTTAGATTGCTGCAGTGTCGTGCACTGCTCGTATTCGTGATTCCAGATCCCGTCATACTCTGCATTGACGACTCTTGTCCACAGGGCAATGATGGACGAGTCATTGTCTTTTCCTCCAGGGCCACGGCTTCTGCCATCTCTCACCTGAGTCGACTGGTAGGGGTCGTGTCGGCAGGGGTCCAACCACGAAGCGTTCGTGAGGAATCTGCGTGGGTTCTGCGAACTCGTCCTTGAGAACTTGCCTGGCTTCCTCTACGGTTTCGCCTCCGGGTTTTGTGCGCTTCTTCGACTTCACGGTTTTCTCAACTTTCTTCTTCGTGTTCTCGTGTATAAGCTTACGTCTACATGCATTGTGTAAAATTTGGGACAAGACAATTAGTTGTTGCTTTGTACTTTGGTAAAGAGGTGTTTGAAGCCCTCAGAGTATTGATGTGGAAAGAGCGAGGCTCGGATGGATCTACAGACAGGATCGCTTGATGTACTCCAAGATCTTACCTTGCCTCATCAAGCAACTTACGCAAGGAAGCGAACTTCTTCTCGCTTAGATTGATCTTAGCACCATGTGAAACGCGTTTAAACTTGCGCAAGACTGCAGGTTGTTGAAGGTTGCCACCCTGAGGCCTGAGTTTGAAGAGATAGAGGCCTTGCTGAAGGTACGTGGTTGTGCTCGATTTGAAAAGCACGATCCGTGCCTGTAGTTCTTGGGCTAAAAAAGACAGCGTCATTCGATTATTGACCAGACAGTTGATGGTGTGATTAGTGGTGATTGGTTCTGCCGCTGGTTCTGCCGCTGGCTCTGGTACCGGTTCTGGTACTGGTTCCGAGAGCTCCAGCTCGTACTTGGTAACGTCCTGAAGAATATGCTTCTGGATAAAGGATCCGATGTCGTTGGCGATTAGGTCTTCAAGGACGACGAGTTCGCATTGGAGCAAGACACCGAGAGCTGCCGTGCGTTCTTGGTAGCCTTTTAGACGCGGATCCTTTAGGGCCAGGTTGATGCGCTGTATTAGGTGCTGTTCGTTAGGCTGGTTTATCCACTCATCCACTCTTTGGATTGCGTCCGTAAGTTTGTCAACAGGAGGAGGTGGGTCTGGGTGGTTAGGCCCTGGCTGGGTGACAGGGACGATACGCGTGGAGACCAGGGTGGAATGAGGTCCTATCTACAAGAGAGCTGATCATGGTGCAGAATGAGCGATGGCGCTATGAATCCTGATTTTAAAATTTGTCCAGACCGCTTTCACGTACACAATCTAACTATGACGAGTCCTCGCCATGAGAAGGCTGGAAGAAGCAATTGAGTGGAGTGTGGCTTCGACAACGCAATCGCTTTGAGGACGGTATAAATTCATATCAAGGTGCATCTTTCTTTATGTCATCCCACTTCCACCACTTCATACCCTGTACTCACTCTACCCATCAGCGTCTTGTGCATATTCTAACCTTCGGCACTCTTATCCTAGCCAGATGCCGATTATTTTTCTAGAACCTTGGTGTGCTCAATTCTTCCAGCACATCAAGTGCCCTGAAGACGTGACCATCCCAACCTTGGACGACCACGCTTGGCCATTGTTCACGGAACACAACTGGATATACAACAAACTTTCCGTTGCTCTGTCGCAGGATTTGGATGCTGCACCACATGGCGTCATGCCCAAGTCGTTTCCTGTATTCAGCAAACCCATCATGAACTTGGCGGGCATGGGTACTGGCAGTTGCACCATCCCGGATAAAATGACCTATATGAACTCACTACAGCCAGGGCATTTCTGGTCCCCACTGTTGGTTGGTAGGCATCTGAGCACGGATGCTGCCATCGTGGATGGAGAGGTTGTTTGGTGCCGCCACACGACTGGTGTGGCGTCGAAGGAAGGAATGTTTGATTACTGGCACATCCACAAGGAGGCAGAGCCTAAGGCTGAACGCTGGTGCAGCGAGTGGTCGCGGAAACATCTAGCTGGATATACAGGCATGGTCAACTTTGAAACCATCGGCGGCAGAATCATCGAGGCGCACCTGCGATTTGCGGATCAGTGGCCCGATCTATATGGCGAGGGATGGATGGATGCCGTAGTACGCCTCTATTCTGAGAAGCGGTGGGCGTTTGATGACAGCATGCGCTGTGACCAATACAGCGTGATCTTGTGGGGTGAGCATGGACGCTCATACCGTCACCCACCAGCGGAACGTATTGCTGAGGCTAAGGCAGTCGATGGTGTAGTAAGCGTGCAAATTACGTTCTACGAGGATTGGAGCCCTTCAATGCATCCAAACCCACCAGGAGGATTCCGGCTTGCGATTGTCAATGCAAACGATCTTGAGGCTGGGAGGGAAGCAGTTGAGATCTTGCGTAAAGCGATCGTATAGATAGACACTAAATTGGGCCCAAATCTGGGCCCAATTTGCCTGTCCGTTGCATTTTCCCTCATTCACTGTCTCAATCTCCGAACAGCCAGAAATCCTCACTGCAGTAAGTCTTCAAATCCAATCCGTGTTGCTCCATCAATGGAGCCAATCAACAAATTCGTAAGAAGGACATTC
>Ga0247824_10001010_pt1 | contig 15032 bp, 10 predicted proteins | sample 13C_PalmiticAcid_FD_194412 | JGI IMG/M metagenome (GOLD analysis project Ga0247824, IMG submission 194412) | Soil microbial communities from agricultural site in Penn Yan, New York, United States - 13C_PalmiticAcid_Day48 | ecosystem: Environmental > Terrestrial > Soil > Agricultural land... | reverse complement strand
GGTGGGGGGAGGGTTGGTGGGGGTGGCCATGGTAGTGGTGGTTCGCTTGGTTTTGGTTGACGGTGGTGGTGGTGATGGCGAGGTTGTGTCGAGCTTGCGCTTCATGGGGCGGATAAGGGTTGGGATGCGCGGTGTCCTGAGCCAAGCAAGACGGGCGAGCATGGAGAGGTGAGAGCGAGTCTGGTCTTAAACACTGCTCATTTTCTGCCCATGAAATAAATGATGAGGGATGAGGCTGTGACTGGTGGCTGGCCGGTGACTCAACGTATTACAACGAACGTCAGTCTCTGATGTGCTTTGGCGCCTGTAGTGAGGGCCGCCAAAAACACAGCAAATGTTATTTGTGAAATACGCCTGGAGGAAAGACCAGTTTAAGATGGAGAGGTCGCCCGGTTCCAAGTTGTGATTTGATCTTGAATCAATTGCAAGCATCAAAATGGGACAGTTCGTATTGGAAACTTGACACTGTGTAACCACACTGTGTCCGAACCGTTTCTGTGAGACTTGAAGACAAGCATCCAACCACAGCCTGCGAGAAAGCGAGAAGCTGTACGACTATGCCAACGCTCTAAATCTATCTATTATCCCCGACGACAAACAGGACGGGTCCGGCTCGGCCAACTCCGGTAATGCGGGTACAAGCAGACAACCCTTCCCATACACACTCACCACACCACACGTATTACAACCTCCCTTTGGTATATCAACTTTCCAACCCCAGACCCGCCTCTCAGGCCCCTTCCTCCACCTTCTCCTTCTCTCCCTCCGCCGATACCTCCACAGCAGGCGGCAAGCCAGCCGACTTCGGCGGCTCCTCGACCTTGGCCGGCTCCTCCTCCTCCAGGGCCAGATCCGCCCTCAGGTTGGGCAAGAACCGGTCGATGCGCTTCCACGTCTCATTCCACAGCTCCGCCCGCGCCGGATCCTTGCTCGGCGGCACGAGATACCCGTTGCTCGACATGATGAGGAGCACGTTCTTCAGGTTCTCGGGCACAGCCTCCTCCTACACAGACACGCGTTAGCCAGAGTCCACCACTCCCTTCTCACATTCGTTTTTCTGGCCGGGTAAAAAAAAAAAAAAAAAAAGGACTCACCAAGCTATCCCCCTGCCCACTATTCATCAACCGGTCCATGATCTCAATGATCTTGACCCACAGGTCCAGCATGCCGTCCCACTCGGACAGCACGACCAGGTACTGCAAAAACACCTTGGACAGCAGCGAGGCCGCCTGCACGCGCGTCTCGCTCATGCCGTCGCGGTCCGACGAGAACACCTCGGGCTTGAGCAGCCGCAGGATGAGCGGGAAGAGCACCTCGCCAAAGATGGCCGTCCACTCCGAGTGCTCCTCCTCGGCCGACCGCAGCTCGGGCGAGAGGAGGGACCGCTGCAGCGAGCTGAAGGCGAGGTGCCGGATCTCGCGGCACGGATTGGTGCACTGCGTGGTGAGCGCCTGGAAGACGGGGAGCCAGTAGGCGGACCAAGCTGGGCAAGTGTTAGTAACTTGTGAGATTGGGAGGGGTGTAGAAGGCGGAGTGTGCATACCTTCGCTGCTCTCGAGGTGCGACTGCTTCATGAGGTGCGGGATGCGCGCCGTCATGCGGTAAATGTTGTTGAGCGCCTTGACACCGCGTTCCACAACAGCATTCTCACTACACATCAGAGGTTAGCAACCAACGCCCACTCATCCACCCCCTACCCCAAAAAGCTCACCTCGGCTTCTCCTGCTTCACAGGCCGCCCCCCCTTCCGCCCCTGCTTCCGATCATTCTTCTGCTCCGCCACCGCCCCCACGCTCGCCATCGACGCAAACTCATTCAGCAGCGCGAGCGCCGCCTCATAGTTCTCCGCCATGATGGCCGACGGCGTGCCCGCGACGCCGCCGTCGAGGATCTCAAACACGGCCGGCGCCGCGTCGGCATCCGTCGCGAGCGTCTGCAGGATCACCCAGAAATCGGGCGACGTCATGATCTCGTTGCGCAGCGGACACGGCTTCTCCGTGCACAGCTTGAGGCCGCGCAGCACGAGGCCCGCCGCCTTGACCAGCGTATCGTTGGGGAAGCTCGAGACGGTGTGCAGGAGGATGGGGACGCGGACATAGTCGTACTCCTGCGGGCGGTGAGCCGGTCTCCTTGTGAATTGACAAAAAGGTCGACTTACATAGCTCGCCTGGAGCAAGTTGAAGAGGTAGAAGGTGGCGCGTTCAATGAGTATTGGGTGGTATCGGGGCACGTCCCGCAGGATGGCCTGGATGGCTTCCACCACTCGCTTACCCAGCAGCTCGACGGTGCTGTCGTCACGGAGTGCCAGGACCGTGCAGAACTCGAGGATGTAAACCAAAGCAGGGTCGTACACAGCCGAGTTCTGCCGCTGTTTCTGCCCATTGGCTTGAGACGGGGGGATATTTTCCGCCTTGACTGTGATCACCATCGACCCGTTATCCTCGGGGATCTGATCCAGCAGGGTGTCCACCAGCGCCTCGAGGCTATGGCTCGGGAGATGCCTACAAACAGGTCAGACAGGCTTTCAGGAAGTAACATGCTCGTCCGCTTGCACTTACGCAACATTGGCAAACACATCGCCCATGTGGCACTGGTTCACGCAGTCCACGGTACACAGTGTGCTCTCCAACTCCTCGTCCGACGGCTCAGGCGGGTCGTCGGCCGCATAGCTCGAGATGTACGAGGTAAACGCCGAGAAGAAACCCGCCTCGCTCTGTTTGGCGCCCCGGTCAATGACCAGCGACGGAGGCTGTAATGGAATGGGCGGAAGGGCGAGCTTGTCGGCCTCGGTCGAGAAGAATGAGGGGATCAGCGAGTTGACAAAGAGGTTCAGCCATATACGGATAACCTGGTTGACATTAGTCCAATGAGGCGAGCCATAGTGACGGTGAGCAAACTTACGTGCTTCCAGCTCTTCCGAATAACACTCTCCGAGCCGGTCACCACCCGGAACAGCACCAGCGTCGCCAGCTGCGGCCGGACATCCCTGCCGAACCTCACCGCGAGCTCACTGACCATGACACTGTTGTCCCCCACTTGAACCTCCGTGTTAAGCGACGTGTTGGCGAGCGACTCGCTGCCCAGCGTCGAGATGTAGCTCAGCCGGTAGATGATCTCGTCCAGGGCCTCCGAGTTGCCGTACTTGGTCGCGATCCGCGCGCACTCGTCGAAGCCGGTGATGACGCGGGCGTACACGGTGTCGTCGGTCGCCGACATGAAGACGAAGAAGAGACACGAGACGATGGGGTTCCAGGTTGTGGCAAACATATCGGCGTCGTAGATGTTGGTGTCGCATAGCACCAGCGGGCCGGCGGCCTCGGTCTTGAGCAGAAGCTCCTTCCATGCATAGTCGAACGCGTGCTTGTTGTCGTGCTCGTCGGGAAGAATGATTTCATTGGTCCTGATGGTGTCAAAGATATCCTGCAGGTACTGAGGGGCGAAGTCTTCGCCACCATTCTGTCCGCGGAGGTTGCGAGTGAAGTCCTCAAACTTCATGCGCCCCTTGATAGTTGGGTTGTGCTGATCCGTATTCAACATGATGATGGCGTATGAGAGGATGAATACTGAGTCTTTGTTTGCCACACCCTCGGGGACTGAACTCGAGCAGTACTTTTCCGCAAAGGAGCTGACAATGCGCTCGATCAAGGGCGACTCTCCAGGCAACCGGAAGCTTTCCAGCAGGACACGAAGCGCTTCGTCTACCCGCTTGCCCGTGAAATCGTACCGGCCAATAAAGGCATCCAGGATCACCTCATTGCCCCTCTTCGAGATGAAGTCGCCGAGAACCTTTTTGTTTATCCTGGAGGTCCCCTGAAGAAACTTGGCAACACATTGCGGATCGGCGGCGTTTTCAATCACTCCCTTCTCCTGAAGGTAAGCCAGGCCGCCTTTGGGATTCTCGTTGAACTTGCTGGTGCCCTTGATGATGAGCTTTTTCCTACGCCGCCGCTCCCTCAGCATCTCCGGATCGGGGTATCCGTCCGTCTCGGGGGTTTGATCGAGCCTTTCAGCGATGAACTGGATGAACCGCAGGAGGGCATCCAGGCAAAGGGGCGGGACGCTCGTCGTGCTCCAGGTCGCCGAGTCGGGCAGAGCGTTCCGAGAGAGTAACCCGATCATGTCTTCGCAGAGATCCGCGCGGTCTTCGTCGCAGTCGTAGTTGACAAACAGTTCAGCCATAAAGGTGGGCATCCGCGCAAGCACGCCGATGTTCTCCACCATGGCCTGTCTGGCATCCGGCTTGCGCGCACCGCCCTCTAGACCCAGTTTCTGCCGATCCTTGACGGGGACCGGGGTAGAGCGTCCGCTGCCCGCTTGCGAGGGTGGCGGCTTCACCAGCTTGGGGGACTGTGGAATGCCTGAGTAGAGACTCGGGTCAATGCCAGGCTCCCGAGGTATCTCTACAGCGGGATGCAGGCAGGCCACGAGGTATGACAGATACAGCTCCTGTTGGAGCTTGAGCACGCCCCTACAAGTCGAGAGCAGGGTGCCAGCCACGATCAGGGCCTCCTGGAGGACGGCCATATTGTCAGACCGCACGAGTTGGAAAAGATAGCAGCACAGCTGGTCCTCGGCAATCGAGGCCAGGGCGGGATGCCGGGCGATTGACGGGCCTGCGACTTCGAGCGCGACATGGATGATGCGCAGAGCCATGACTCTCATCTGGTCTGGGTGTTTGCGGTCGTGAGGGTCGAGAAAGCTGACCAGAACCCTGAACAGCTCCCGGATGGATGGCAGAGAGTAGGGGCGGAGGTCAACCGACTCGGCGCTTTCCGTCACTGAACTTGTGCTTGGCCGTCCAACGTCGGCGCTCGCGCTCCGCGGCGTTTCCGTGCTGCTGGCTTTATCCGAGCTTGACGACGGCCTAGACTCAATCGGAGGCTCGGGGGTCTCGACGGCCTGTCCAGCCTCCACCACAGCAATCTCTCCCGCCTCAGCAGCCTCGGCCTCCTCTGCTCCAACCGCTGGCACATCGGTCCCGTTGGCAGCCGGGTCCATGCTGACAGTATCCATATCCCCGCGCGTCTGCCGGTCCAGCGCCTCACTCTCCTCGCCGGCCTCCTCCTCGAGATGTTTCAGATCCTCAAAGATGATCTGCACCATGCGCACCATCGAGGCCTCGGCGGTCCGGCGGAGCACCTCTGAGAACCTCGGCCGTGAGCATATGGTGAGGCCGCGGCCCATCATGTCGCAGACGCTCTCGTCGCTCAGAATGTCCCCGCCCGGCCCCGACAGCATGTCCTCCATGAGGTGCAGGATCATGAGCAGGACCACCTCCTCCTGCGCCGAGTCGCTAATGTCGAACTGGCAGTGGGTGATGGCGGCCGAGAGCGCCTGCATGGCGAGGGCAAAGCGGGGAGATATGGGGGCGACGAAGCCATAGGCGAGAAACTTTTGTATCGCCCTCAGCGCGAGGATCGTGACCGGGGCTGCGGTGCCCTTGGCCTGGATGATTTGGAGGAAGGGGTAGAGGAGCACGAGAGAATCGAATCTGTGTATATCTGCCGAGTTCAGTCAGCATGGCCCTGCCCATTGGTTCCATGTTCCCAGGAAATATGCTGCACCTTTTACGCCGGCCAACTCCTGGCGCAGCCTCCCAAACCCCGAGATCAAGGGGTTGTCCTGCATGCTCTTGCCCTTCTTCCCGCGCAGCCCCCATCTATTCGCAGCGAGGTCCCCAGCGCTGTCGGTAGTGCCATCGGAGGCCGGTTTCCGGGGACGGCGTGCGCCGGCGGTGGGGGGCACGAGCTGGATGAGGTTGGGGCTCCCGCCGAGGATGGCCGAGACGGACGAGTGCGGCGAGCGCGCATATTTCTGGATAGCCGAGGTGATGGCTATGCACTCGGATATGACGAGGGACACGGGGTCGACGGCTACCGAGACGGGGCGGCTCCGGTACTGCATGCGCGAGGAGAGGAAGGCGCTGCGTCGAGGGGTCACGGCTCCCGGGGTGGTTGCGATGGCCGGATCCATGGGCGCGGCGAGCTGAGCATCTCCGCTCATGCTGTAGTGTGTGACGGAGGCGATACTTTCGTTTTATGTTGTCGTCTGGCTGCACCGGTCGAGGTTGAGGCCGTGAACCGCGAGGGCGGTGTTCGAGCCGAGCAGATGGGGACAAATTGTCCTTGTGACGGTGCCACGAGCAGTGTTAGCCTTGGGGTCAAGGTTGCCGCAGGGACTTCTCCGCCACAACAACGCTGCTTCACCCTCAAAATGCTCTGGAAACAAAAGGTCGTCGATAAGAGCACACCAGCCTCAGGACCAGTTTCCAAAAGCGTAATGTGCAACTGTTGGGCCTGCAAAGTGTTGAGGCAAGTCGTCAATCGCGAATGCCATCCTGGGCTTGGCTGGAGCTCCCCGTATCCCTGCTCCAGTCAACGGGCCACCTTGCTGGGCCCACTGCAGACCAATCAGGCACCACTGATCCTCCCCGCCCGCTCGTGGCCAATTCAGCGGCAAGGGTCGGGGAAACGGCGAATGCCGCCCCGCCATTTACAGGGCCCAAGTGCTCGAGGTGATCAATAGAGACAACAAAAGCATGGCCAGGATGGCACAAGTTGGTGAAGCGTAGTTATCAAGACAGCAATGTTTACCGCCGTGTCTGCTTGGCCACCTCTAATCCATAATCCGGTCATTGCCCTACCCAACCCAAAAACGCCCTGCCATGAGACCTAGTTGTACACGGCAATATTATGTTGCTCCCTTTTGTCTTCGCAGCCCCCGTTGGCATGCAATGATATGCGCGACACCATGGCCGTGAAGACCGCGCCCTGTAGCCCTCCTCTTTCTCCAACTGTGCGGAAAGGAAATGTGTAAAAACGACAGACAGAATGCCACCCCCCCGGCACGAACAAGATCATGCCTTGCTCTCCCCGAGCTCGTCTCTCGCAACAACCCTCTCCTCTTGCTTGCCAGCTGCAGCCTGGGCGTTCTCCTTGTTTTTAGCAACGGCGGCGGCAGCAGCAGCAGCCGAGTCCTTCTTCTTTTCCTGGATCGCAATGTTCTGCATCTCCGACTTGTCTTTCTCCCACTGCCTGGTAGCATCGCCGAACGACTCCTTCACCCGCTGCGCCTTCTCGGCCTTCTCCTTCTCAGCCTGCTCTTGAGCGAGCTGCTCCCGTTTCATTTGCTACGGCGTGTTAGCACAAATGCAGTAGGATCACAAGAAAACAGGCCACTCACCTCCATATGTTGAATGTCGTCCACGCTGGGTTCGTACTCGTGCCAAATTGTATAGTGAGGCAGGCCAATAACAGAGAAGCCCATCCTCTTCGACATCTGCAATGAGTTAGTCATAGGCGAAGAGATGTGAGGACCGGTCCCGCTCACCTTGCCAAAGCCCTCCGTCTCGGCATGCTTCTCAAAACTGAAGGCCGGGAAATGGACCCCGTAGCGGAACACCTTGGCCTTGGCCAGGATACTCACGCCGCCGACGCCGTCAAGCTCCATTTCCACATCGGGATCGCCGTACGGGTCTCGCAGGTACGCCAAATGCGGCCGGTACGTGGCGTACTCGGCGTAACCCTCGACAATGACAGCATCCTCGTCGAGCGTCTCGGCGAGCTGCAGGGCCGTGTCCGACTCCTGCCACGAGTTGAGATCGTACGGCTGCTCTCCGCCGAGCCAATCCGGGAGCGGACGCCAGACATCTGCATCTTCAAGTCAGCAATCCCGACCCGAAACCAACGCCTGCCAGTCCAGCACTCACTCGGCACAATCACATCCTTGTTATGGCGCATCAGATCCTCCAAGATCGTGAACGGCGCCGTCTCCACGTCCACATCCCGCCAGTACACCCACGAGTGGTACGGCCGCAGCGCCGCCGTCAATAACCAATTCCTCGCCCTCGCCATCAGCTTCCTCCGGCTCGCCTGCGCCTCGAACCCGTGACGGCTCTCCACGTCCTGGTTGACCTTCTGCCCAAAGTCCTTCTCGATGATCGATATCTCCCCAAAGTGCATCTCGTCGTCCTCCCACCCCTGGATCTCCTCCATGCTCCTGGTCAGCGCGTCGAGCGTCTTGTCCTTGGAGTCGGACACGAGGAACGCCAGGTCGATCAGGTGGTGCGGGTACGTCAGGTTGCGCAGGTGCGAGAAGAACATGGGCAGATGCTCCTCGGCGTCGCGCAGCGGGACGCACACCAGGATGCGCTCCTCGCGCTCCCACCCGCGCGCCGTGCCCTGCACATTAGACAGGTCGTGGTAGCGCACCGTCTCGAGCTGGAAGTCGCCGCCGCCGCCGGAGGAGGAGGAGGAGAGGAGGCCGAGGGAGAAGACGGAGAGGGCGGAGCTGCCGCTGCGGCGGGACAGGCAGAAGAGCACGACGAGGAAGAGGACGGCGGTCACGGCGGCCAGGCGCACGAGGGATTGCGTTCGTCGGCGGTGGGCGGGCGTCGTGCCGCGCGGTTGGTACCTGGAGATGGGCAATGCCATGACGTTTTAGTGGCATGCTTGGGGGGTTTCCATGGGATTGAAGCGGAATACGAGGGCTTGGGAGCGGGTGATGAGGGGGTAAGGAAGGAAGGGAACGAAGGGGATGGACCACCACGCACCTGTGAGGAGAAATGTCGAATGTCTTGCCTCTCGGATACCCATTGGAGTAGCCGCCGGCTTGGTAGCGGGGGGTCGCCTTGGACCCCGACGATGTGAACGGCAGCATTGGTGGTGTCGTGCACTGGCGAGGGCTCAAGCGATGCTGCGCGTGTTGCGAAGCCTCCTCCCCCCTTCGTGCATGCGTCGGCGCTGCACTGCACACCCCGGACCAACTGGACCACGCACTCGATCTCGGTCGTGGCAGGCAGTTCGGATGGAATCTCGGTCGATTTGGGTTGGATCTGAGATGGCGGACGTCAGCGCATGGCTGAGGAGTGTCGTGGGAGTTGCAATTGCAAACTGGTCGTACCAGAGCGATGGAGAAAAGGTGTTCGTATCAGCCTCACCTCTCTCCCTTCAATGGCCCTGGCACTCGCCGTGGCGTTTCGTTTCTGGGAGACACCCGGTGAGGCTTGGCGCTGCGCCAGCCCCTGGTCCCGGTTCCCGCTAGCCTGGCCAGAATACTAGGGTACCTCAGAATCAAGTACCGTCTCTCCAAGGTCTGCCTCAGTTCACAGCGAGTCCAATTCTCGGGTGACGCTCTCGTATGGTACCCCCATCCGATCGTGTTGCACAGCAATCTGAAATGTGGGTTCCTTGGCATGACAGCCACGACACGACATCACCAACAAGCGAAACATGCAGATTTGCAGATTGTCATCTGGATAGCTCCCATTTTCTAAATTAGGTTTATGATCCTCATGGCACTTTTACCAAACCGTCGCCCCCCGACGAGCGTGCTCATGATCTCGCGGAAACTACGATGACACGGCCGCCTTGGCAGGCCTTCTTACCTGTCGAAGAGCCCCTGATCGCCAGGCAAGGCTGAGCAAGTCAATGCAGTAGATCTGGTTACGCGTCAGCGATCGTCCTGAACGTGGAACCGCATAATGGTATCGTGAAGAATCCAGGATCAGTCAAGCCAGTTTAACTCAGCCCTACGAGCCGGCCCGAGCTGACACGCACCATAACGGTACGTGCCAAACCCGAACAACGGAAGCCAAATGACGCCCCCTAAGGAACAACACCACAACTCGTCATCGCACCCGAGGATGCTAGAATGCGGATGGATGGCTCGGCCCGTACATTTCGTTGAATGGATAAGCTATTGTCATCAGGGTAGGAGGAAAAAAAGGTAGTCATACACCACAATACGTACCATCAAGTTGAGTTGGTGTCTGCTGAAGCGGGTTGGGGCCAAGAATCTATGACAAACTTGAGCAGAGTCAGCCAGTGCTCTTGGACCAATGACAGTGTTGGTTCGAAAAGGGGAGAAAGACAACATCAGAGAGTTTTTTGGTATATGGGTATCTTCATTCTTGTTCAGAAGCAGAACTGAATTGAAAGTTTCTCATCATGGAAAAAGTGGTTGCGGCTGTGGGGAAAGCGGTTCTTACCTCGTCATGGGTTTGGGCGGCGATCGAAACCACAAAAGATGTTCACCTAAACTGTCATTGTGTCAGCAAATTGTCGACGGCTCCAATGACGGTACGAGGAGGTCAATCATGAGATTGGAGTCAGATGGTAGTGCATGTGGTTCGTTCGCTCAGAGAAATCGCGTGAACTGTGGATAGGAGTTCATCATGGAAGGGGATGGGTGTGTAGGCGATGGTTTGGCGCAAGGTCTTGACTTACTGTGCATGTAGTAAGCTGGGCCGTTCGTTTCCTGGTTAGCTGCAGCTTGACCGAGGCCTCGCCCGAACAACAAAGCTCCAGGTGCAAAGCTCCGATCGTTGATGATGTGCAATCCCGCCAGCAGTTGCGAGGCCACCGGGCATCAAAGCAGACGCAGCAGCCAACAATCGGCGCTCCCCAAAGTATGAGGCTCCATGCTTGAGGGCAGACGTGGCCGTCTTTTTCTCTGCGTGGAATGCGAGACTGCGTTTTGCAAACCGCGATGCGGCCCGGACGAGTGTTTGGCAAAAGGAGGAAGCTTGAGAGGCTGATAAATTTTCAGTTTAAACCTGCGAGATTGGTGGGGCACAGTGGGGTCCAAGCGCCAGCTGGTGGCTTGAGCTTTTGTGGTTGTGGCGCTTGTCAAACGAACGAACGCTGTGGGCCTTTGCAGCCAGAAGAATCCAAAAACTGAGCCTCACAGCTAGCAACGAAAGAACAAGACAATCAACTCAAGTTCCCTGTTGCCGGCTTCATTTTTGAGCATACCCAGCTCTCTCTTCCTGCTTTTTGTTTCTAAAGCATCATTCTCCTTCCCCCCGAATCCGTGATCGAAAGGCTTCTACACAATCCCCTCGAGTCTTGAGGGTCGACCGCAGCCATGACTGACAGAAGACGGATCAACGGCCCTGCTGGTGCCACAATCCCTCCGGTCTTCGATGATGTGGTTTATCAAGAATCCAAGAATGTGAAGAGCAGGTCGCGGGCGCCAGATGCGTCACGAAAGATGTGTATGTTCTTGCCCATTTTACGGTTGCGAGCCCTGCTGACCTTTCTCAGATCTCAAAACTGGTGTGACCCCTTCGGCTTCTGGGTCTGCTTATCTAGAGATCGAGACTTCTGCAAAGCCTGGTGTCTCGGGGTTGAAACTCAGCTGCTCTGTTCACGGGCCACGGGCACTTCCCAGATCGGCGCCCTTCTCACCTCACGTTGTCTTGTCTACCCATGTCAAGTATGCTCCGTTTGCAACGAAACAAAGGCGTGGCTATCTGCGCGACCCCAGCGAGCGCGACCTCGGCATTCACCTTGAGGCTGCTCTCCGTGGGGCCATCATCGCCGACAGGTGGCCAAAGAGCGGCGTCGATATCATCATTTCCATCGTCGAGGGCGACCAAGACCGGGAAACGTCCAAGTCACAGGGTGAGGAGGTGTGGGACATGATGAATGCCCTCGGCGGCTGCATCACTGTGGCAGCCGCAGCGCTTGCCGATGCTGGCATCGACTGTGTCGACACCGTCGCCGGAGGGGTAGCTGCCCTCGTTCAAGGGGCCGGCGATGACTCCACACCGAGCATCGTCGTGGACCCGATACCTTCTGAGCACGAAAAGATACTGGCGGCGTGCTGCATCGCGTACCTGCCCACTCGGGACGAGGTGACGAACCTCTGGTTCAGGGGCGATCTCCCGGCATCCGACATGGAGCTTTACACACATATGGTGGAGAAAGGCATATTGGCGTCGAAGAACGCGAACCGCGTGCTCGTCGACTGTCTTAGAGAGACAGTCGAGTAAGTTGTACGCCTCCGGCTTGGTGTTGCGCCGATTCCAGCCACCCACACAGCCTCTGTGGCGGATCCATGAGGTAAGCGCCCGCCAGCCGATATCCCAAACAAAAACTGTGAACTCACTTTTAGACAGGTCCGTATCCTAATAATAGCCGGTTAGGGCAGCACGTCACGTCCACTGCGATTTATCGCCCAACAAAGAGATGCCCCCGCTACCCGGCTTCGGCGGGACAACCTGCCAGCCGGATTCGGATATCGTCTCTGGGATAACATGACGGCGGCCCAGAAATGGTTGCATGCTGCTGAATACGAGGACGCTGCATTGACTTGTTCCCAACATGGCAACAGCACATGGCTGCCTTGACAGCATCCCAGAACAGGCCGGAGCCATGCCTTGCGCAACGTGGGGGACAAGGGAAAGGCGGGGCAGGACGATTACGTGTCAGTGGCTAGCTGTGTAACCGCCAATCCGATTCTCTTACTGCGCATGATGGAGGACTGATCCTTGCGTGCCAGCATGGTGGCTTGACGCTGAGTCTTCAAGCCGCTCTTGCACTCAGAACACGAGGTTGTTGATGCTTTGGGGTCGTCGCAGCTACGCTGCCTCGAGACTCCGTTGATGCGACCGAAATCGTTATCGTCCCCCGAATACAGCGCAGATGCAAACGGCGACAGTAAGAACGGCCTGTTTTTGCACTGTCCGTTGACCCCCACCTTGTTTCGGGCCAACATCCTACGCAGGGGATCAATCAGGGCCCACCCGTAACTCATGCCAAGCCCACTCTCCTGATTGAAAGCGCACGCTAGCAGCGGAGGGTCGCTGCATGATTTGCCGCCCCCCTGACGTTATCGGGCTTCTTGGCTGCCCGTGTTCCTCCAAAGAAAGTGCGACGGCCAATCTTCCAACGAACCACCAACACTCACCTCGACTCAGCCGTCTGGGCTGTGTACCTTCGTTTTGACGACAATCCTCGAGCTACTCTCGTTACCCTAACACTGATCGCTTTTATTACCTATACCAATTTCTAATCAGGCCGAAAACTCGCATTGCATTCACTTGTTCTTCTCTGATCGCTCGAGTTTCGACCCTGCGCCAAATATCCTTTTCGCGACCTCAGTTCGACTCCGATGATTCGACACAGCGCGAACCTGCCATAATCCTTACCGCTCGTGCGAAGCTAACCGCTACTCGATCCTGTCGTCGTGCGACTGCCCAATTCGAGTTCTCTGCGCGTACCCGCACGTCCTCCGATGGGCAAGAAGTGGCGATGGGGGGTCATCCTAGACGCCGGGTCGTCTGGGACTCGACTGCATATCTACCGATGGAAGGACCCCGAGAGGGCGCTCAAAGGCGCGTCACGAGAGGATCTGCAAAGCCTGCCAAAATTGAGGACGGAAAAGGAATGGACCAAGAAGATTCGACCCGGTGTCTCTACGTTTGGTGACAAGGTGGAGGAAGTTGGGCCAGACCACTTGCAGGGCCTCATCGATCATGCGCTCAAGATCATACCCGCAGACAAGGTTCAAGACACGCCGATCTTCCTCATGGCAACCGCGGGGATGCGGCTACTTCCGCAGGTCCAGCAAACCGCGTTGACGCGCCAAATCTGTTCCTATCTCCAACAGAACACCCGGTTCTCGCTCCCCGACTGCAACCTCCATATCCAAGTCATCAAGGGCGAAACTGAGGGGCTATACGGCTGGATCGCGTCAAATTATCTCCTGGGCGGGTTCGACCACCCAGACAAGCATCAACACGGCAAGGGGCATCACACTTACGGGTTTTTGGATATGGGTGGCGCGTCAGCACAGATTGCTTTTGCGCCAAATACGACCGAGGCTGAGAAGCACGCAAACGATTTGAAGCTGCTGCGGCTACGCACCCTCGATGGCTCCCCATCGGAATACAAGGTGTTTACCACGACGTGGCTGGGTTTTGGCGTCAACCAAGCGCGGGAGGCCTACATCCTTAACCTCGAGGAACGATACGCCGCGACTGACATTGAACTGCCTGATCCGTGCCTGCCGAAGGGGCTGCGGACGACTTTGCGCGGGGATCAAATTGGCGACAAGAAACGAAGCATCCCCACCCTGATTGGCACCGGCCAGTTTGAGGAGTGCTTGCAGCTGACGTACCCGCTGCTCGGCAAGGACAAGCCATGCGAAGACAATCCTTGCTTGCTGAACGGGCAGCATGTCCCAGCCATCGACTTCGACGTCAACCATTTCATCGGCGTGTCCGAGTATTGGCACACGACTCACGGCGTGTTCGGCGGCAAGGGCGACAAGGCATATGATTTTGCGACTTATCAGCAGAGGGTCAAGGATTTTTGCGGGCAGGACTGGACCACCATTCACTCCAAGATTAGCGGCCGGAAAGAAAACGAGGTCAAGGTTGCCCAGGAGGCGTGCTTCAAGGCTTCTTGGTTGATCAACGTGCTCCACGAAGGGATTGGCGTTCCGCGGATCGGCCTGGAGGAGCTACACAGGGTCAATGTTTCCAAGGGCGCACTCGAGCACGCCAAGGAGAAGGGGTTCGCGGACCCGTTCAAACCAGTGGACAAGATCAATGACATCGAAGTGAGCTGGACCCTGGGGAAGATGGTTCTCTACGCCGCCGGACAAATACCCCCAATCACCCGCGATGACAGGCACCCAGTCGGTTTCGGCAGCAACGTGGAAGGCACCCCGCACGACTTTCAATTCGCGGGATCCAGCTGGAAGCCCATCAACCACTACGGCAACCAGACCAGTGCCGACGATGATGAATGGGGCCTCGACGCCGAAGACATCCTCGACAAGGCCAAGTCTAAATCCACCACCGGCTTCTTCGCCTTCATCGCCATCCTGCTCCTCTTCCTCTACTTCTTCCGCAAGCGGGACCGCCGGATGCGCCTCTACAGCCGCGTCAACTCGGTTCTGCGCCGCAACCGCCGGCCCGGCACCGGCGCGCGCAAGGGCAGCAGCGCGCGGGGCCTGGCGGGCCTCGCGACCAAGATCTTTGGCGGGCGGTCCTCGGGCGCGACGTACGAGCGGGTCATGGAGGAGGGCGAGGCGGAGCGCTTCGAGCTGGGCGACGCCGAGTCGGACGAGAACGAGTCGTCGGATTCGAGCGAGGGGTCCAAGGGCTCCTCGAGGCGGTTCGGCCTGTCGTCGGGCCTGGCGACGCCCCAAGTGGTGGACCATCATTACCACCACGGTCTGGGGTCGCCGACGGTGTCGGCGCTGGATCGCAGCGGGTTGGTGGTCCGCACTGAGAGCCGT
>Ga0247824_10001008_pt1 | contig 15048 bp, 11 predicted proteins | sample 13C_PalmiticAcid_FD_194412 | JGI IMG/M metagenome (GOLD analysis project Ga0247824, IMG submission 194412) | Soil microbial communities from agricultural site in Penn Yan, New York, United States - 13C_PalmiticAcid_Day48 | ecosystem: Environmental > Terrestrial > Soil > Agricultural land... | reverse complement strand
CGCTGTTGCCGAAAACGGGTTCTGAGGCGGCGGGTGCGAACCTGCCCGCTCCGAAGGGCGGCTAAGAGGCGACGCCTTCGAAGCACTGGGCGACGCCGTTGACATCTGCCTCACGTAGGGTGGGAGTGGAATCGGGCTGTGGCTTTGTTTCGTAAAAGGCTGCTTCGCCTGCGCTGGGGCCTGTGCTGGCTGCGAAGGTGCTACGGCTGGAGGTTGTGGCGCCGCTTGCCAGACGTGGTGGCTGGATTGACCTTGCTGGGGCTGCGGGGCACCATACTGTGGTCGGATGGCCGGGTGCAATGACCCTGAGCTTGACCGCCTGGCCTCGCCGGACTGGGCGATGGGAGTATGTTGAGCCGGATACCCGTGATTATGATACAGCGGCGCCGGAGATGATGGCGGCGGAGTCTGGAAGGAAGGAGACTGTGCAGCCTGGGCTGCCGGTCGAGGTAAGATCTGCGCATATGGAGACGCGTGTGTTGGATGAGACGCAGTGCCTTGTCCAGGTGACGCCTCGAGGCGTGGCCGCAGAGGTTGCAGCAGCGAGGCGGGTACTTGCTTAATCGGACCTCTGCCGGCCCCTCCGGAGAGTGCTGTTTGAGCTTTGATCAGGAACTCTCGGAGGTTGCCTTCATAGCCGTTCGTGAAACCGCCCCACTGCCCGTAGGGAGTCCTGTATCTGGACGAGTCACTGCCTTGATGTTAGTCCCTTGCCTTGTACCGCAGAGACCAGAATACGCGGCTTACCGATTGTGATTGACCTGGAAAAAGGTGTACTTCTGGTACGCGCTGACGTGCTGCTGTCCTCCGGCGGGTCCAGGCTGCGGGTTGTTGACGTTCGGAGATCTCAGAGCTGACGCCGTCATTGGTGCTGGATGCGGCACAGGGCCAGCCGCGCCCGTCGACGAGGGCCAGGCTCTTGGCTGAGGCTGAACGGAGTGCCCTGATTTCATGTGAGCTGGTGGCCAGGTTAAGCCGGGAAGCTTCGGGAATCCATTACTACCTCCGACGGGCGCGAAACGATCCGACGAGTACGGTGCCGATGAACTCTTGCGTTGAGCGTCCAAGCCAGAGGGCTGGTACTGCTTCACTTGAAGAGGGGACACCTGCGGTTGCGCTTGTTGCTGATAGTGTTGTGGGAATACATGTTGCTGGAAGGTCGGTTGAGGGTGTGGTTGTGGCTGCAGCTGTTGAGGTCGGAACTGCTGGAACGCCGGGGACGGCGAAGGTGGGTTGACGGCAAACATGTGCGATGTAAACGGAGCAGGAGCCGGGCGCGGAGCTGCCGCAACCGGCTTCCGTGGTTTGTAGACATATGGCTTCTCCTGTTTGCGGGAGGCGGGCAGGGGGCCAGGGGCGGATGGATAGATCGGATACGCGCTGGGCGCCATGGGCCTCGACTGAGGCTGCGGCACCCGCACCGGAGGCGGTGGCTTCGGTATTGTATCCAGGAAAGTGCCCTTGGGATTGTGATAGGGCCTCGAAAGATCCTCAGTGTATTGCGCCTTGGCCTCGGTCGAGGTCTTGCCGAGGTAGTGCCAGACCTGGTGTTCCTTGGTAAAGTCGATCTTGACCTGCTCGCGGTTTTTGCCAGGCTCGCCGGCATGGAACTCGGCCCACACGAATCCAGGAGCAAACTCGTCGTCTTTCCTCGGAGCCTCATCCACGGCTCGCTTGGCGTTGATGGCTTTCTGCGCCTTCCTGCATGTCGGCATCGGGATGGCATTCGCCGATGCCTTGGGAAGACGGATGTCTGCCGGGTCGGGCAGCAAGAGCCACTTCCATTCGACTTCAACCCGATCACTGTTGCTTGTTAGTCTCCCGCCACACAATCGGCTTCGCTCGACATACCCATTCGGAATGATGTCGAGCAGAAACGTCTCCTCGTCGACACGGTTCTCCACCACCACACCGGCAAAGATCTCGCCACGATAATACTGCAGTTGGCAAATGTCGTTCTTCTTGAGGGCCTTGGCAGCCTCGCGGAGTTGGACATTGCTCTCCAGAGCGTCTCCATCGAGCTTTCTGTCTCTCTTGGTCCGATGGAACCGGCAGCTGAACTCGAAAGCCTGCTCTTTGTATTCGGTCCCATCCTCTCCAAATACCGGCACTTCCCCTTCCTCGACGAACACGCCAGCCGCAGCAGCACAGCTCGCATGGTAGGACCGCGGGCATTTCTTCTGCGAACACTGGAAGCAGGCGCCCTTCTTAGAGCGGCAGTATAGGCACTTGAGTTCCAGGCGCGCCTTGTCGATGCCAGCCACGTTTGCGATGATCTCCTGACCATCCACCGTCTCAATGTATGTCTCGGGGAGGTAAAGCGCGCACATGCGGTGTGCCTTGCGGCCATCGTCTGTGGGCATAATCACAGCCCCAGGGATGTCGTTGGGGCAGAGACAGCATGGCGGCTCGACATGCGACTTGAGCCGCAAGCGGATCTTCTTCGTCTTGGTCCGCGGCTCCTTCTCGCCCGGCATCCGCTTGCGTTTCCGCCCGGGGCCTTTGATCCTGACTGTGTGGCTCGATGGTGGACTTGGAAGGCCCGTGTCCTGGTCCTCGTCATCTTCGTCCTCGTCTTCGTCGTAGTCTGTCTCCTCATACTCCGTCTCCTCGCCGCGGAGTTTGCGCTCGATTTCGTAGACGTCGACCCAGACACTGTCTTGCGCCTGGGCACACTGGCATTTCTTGGCAATCTTGCCCATGGGCAGCCAGCTATCCAAGGCAAAGTTGACCGCCTCGGCGCAGTTGTACCCAAGATTGTAACCGGAGTGGTAGCCGTACGGGTAAGTGACGACAAACTCGCCGGGGTATGAGACGCACTTGTTGACGGTGATGTTGTACTGCTGCTTGAGCTGCGAGGGCGAAATGAGGAACCCCTTGTGCCTGAGGAACTGGTCGCAGGCCTTCGCTTCCGTCGGCCAGAGGTTCTTCATGGCAGCTTCGAATCGCCGGGCGTCGGCTTGTGAAATGCTGTACCACTGCTTCGGGGCGCCAAAATGCAGGTAGTTGATGCTGTACAGATCAACGTCCTCCAGGTGCCAAGCGAATGTTGCCTTCCACATGCCCAGGTACAAGTATGCCGTGTTGACGCCAGGCACCTTGGTCCCAAGAACATCAAGCAGATTGGGCAGCTTGTCCAGGTTCCACGTTTTGACTGATTCGTCGAAAAGGGTGCCGGGAAGATCCGCGCCGTACAAAGGCGGAGCGTACGTCAACGTCTTCCAGTACGTCTTTTCCAGCTCTTCACAGCGTTCCGGGGTGAACTCGGAGATGTCCATCTGGTAATCCCAGCCCTTGAACGCCGCCTCATCGATCACAGCAGAGCCTTCGCGGCGCATGTTTTTCCGGCGAGCCGATACGGACTGGGTTTTCGGCTTGGATTGTCTCGAGAAACCCATCCTCCGCACGACTGGGGGCTCGTCCTCCTCTTCGCACTGCTCCTCCTTGACGTCCGGCTCCTTTTCCACGGACTCCAGCAGGTCCGCCTTCTCCGGGGCTGGCGACACAGGCGTCATGGGGCGGTCCTCGGGCTCTTCGGTCTCTTCCTTTGTCGCCCTTGTCGATCGTCGAGTCACTCTTCCCCCTCTTCGCGTCTTTGCTGGAGTCGATGTTGCTGCAGCTCGAGTCCTGGGCTCGGCGGCAGCGCGAGACCTGGTGGCAGGCTTCCTATCCGAGTTCGCCCGGCGCTCGCCTCGCCTGGCGGGAGGCTGGTGTTCGCTCTGGTCGCAGAGTTGCCTCCACTGCGGCAGGTTGTAGGATCGTTGATGGAGGATATTGACTTGTCGGTATGTCCCATTCGACCCCATGATCTCCTGCTTGATCGGCTCGCGAACCCGGATCTGCTTGATCCTCTCGTCCACCGGTGGCAGCGAGTCCCTCCACTCCTGAGGCGCAACGATTTTGATGATACCCGACTTCATGCCATACTTGTCGACTTTCTCCATCTGAAGCTCATCTGTTAGTCGTAGTCACAAGATTGAACTTGGGTCAAGTCCGCCGACGTACAAATTGCTTAAAATCCCGGAACTGGTGCATGGTCGGCTTGAAGACGGGCACGGTGCCGGACCAGTGGTCGGGGAGCACCTCGCCAATGTCCTCGGCCTCGGGTTGGGGCGCTGGTTCGGGTTCGTCTTTTGCTTCGACGGTGGGTATGTCGATCGGTTGGTCCTTGAGCGCATCCAGCTTATTGGCGACATCGTCGAGGTCACTAAGCTCCGAGTCGCTGTCGACATCCATGGCTTTGTTACTGTCTGGAGGCGAGTGCAGGCCGGCGGGCTTGGAGCTATCGGCAGAGAGTTGGACGTCCATGGCCACGGTAGGCGCCGCAGCGCCAATCGCTTCGATGGACATGGTGCCGGGCGCTACATGCGTCCTGGAATTCTTCAATGGCGACAAGTGTCGAGATGCGACGGCGAGGGCAGCCGAAGTGTCGGGTTCTCGTATCACAGATCGACAGAGGTGCGATTAGCGTCAGCAACTGCCGAGTCGGAGAATGGCAGGTGCGAGACCAGGATCTCAATGTTCTTGGAGAAGGTCGATTCGGACTGCAGGCGGGGGGCTGGGGTGCAGTGCAGTCGGGAACTCTGGCTGGTTTGCCGATGGGTCGATTTGGCAGGAATCTGGGCTGATGGCTCCCTGGCAGGACCAGCGCAAAGGGGAAAACGCGGGCGAGCACCAAACGGGAAAGGCGCTGTGCCGGCGGGTTTCAGTGGGCGTGCGCAGGTGCTAACGTTACCGCCGTTACCTTCGCAAATAATTGTTGAGCGCCGCGGATTTGCCGTTGCAAGTTCGAGGACGGGAGACCGAAAAAGCCTCTGGTAAAATACACCTGACTGTTGTCGACTGGTTTCTGGAGGTGCAGTTGAGATTCAGGAGTCAGTTGCAAGCTGTGTGACTCGAGCTTAGGTCAAGAGCGAAGTGACATTTGACAGTGTCGGAGTGTCGGGCTGGATTGAGAAGGGGAAACTTGCTGGCGGAAACCGGCGCGCAAGGCCCTTGCCACTCTCCAAATCCATGTTCCGCTAGACTCGATTAGGCAGAGACACACGGACCTTGCCCCCTTAGCCCTCGACGCGATTGGGCGATGGGCATTTGATTTTGCGGCAGATGCATTTTCTTGCAGGCGAACGTCATGTCAACGTCCGTTTGTGCTCTCTTCTTCTGCAAAGCGTGCATTGTTGAAGGTCGGGTTCCTGCAACGTGCACTCTTCGATTTTTACTCGAAACAAGGTACCCAGACCAGAGCACGAGGAACCGGGGAACTGGAGAAGTACGGTAAATCCAGATAGATTTCGCTGCCCGCGCAGCTCCTGCGAGGTGGGCTGCAAGCAAAAGGCTTTGCGAAGCATCAGTTAAATGCAGAATTCGGGCGAAGTCAGTAGCTGCTCGAGTCCCTAGAAAGGTCGGCGGCATACACACCATCCGCATGCTGTTGCGAGAATGGAGACTGGATAACCAAACAACAGGCAGTCATGAGGTTGCATAGAACTCGATCACATGTTGAAGCCAAGAATACAAGCCTCGACGACGGCAGACAATGAGATCTTCCAAGCCAGGGGTAGCTTGCAGTAGCTAACGATGGCGACAGCAAATCGGGTCGGGCCCGGATTAGATAAGATGCAACAAGCCAAACACAAAGCCGCTGCCCCTGAGCCACCGCCCGCCAGGGTACAGATGCCGTGTGGGGGGCTGGGGTAGGGCCGGATGACTTGCAGAGGAGCACTCCGCCGCCCGGGTGCTCGGGAATATCGGCGTGGGGAGACTCGTGAGAGACAGAGCTCCGCCCACCAGTCGCCACCTAGAGCACCCCAAACCGGCCTCCAACACACCATCCAGGGGGGCGTCCCCATCCGGGGCTTCGTAGTCATCAAAGGGAAAAAAAAAGGGTGATGCATTATGGGGTAGCAAGGTGACAGACCAGCTCTAAGCTACAAGAATCGAAGACAAGCCAGCAAGATCACCCCTCATCACCGCGTACTTGAAGCCTCCGCGCCCAGACCGATCGCCTCAAAAGCAAGAAGGATGAGGTCGACAGCCAGCCACGCAATGCCTGTGTAACACCGTCAGCCAAGTGCCCCACCATCACTAGCTCCCAATCACGACGAGGAAAGGGAACGGCGACTTACCAGCATAAACGACCAGCTTGGTCACTACCTCGACATCATACCTCACCCTGGGCTTAATGAGCTTGGAGAACACTTCCCTCTCACCCAGCTCATCCTCCACGCCAAGATACAGATCGACGCCCGCAACGCTGTCCCCCGCGGGAGCGTCCAGCGTCGGCTGGGCCACCACCGTCCCCGTGCCCATCATCCCCTCAAACTCGGCCAGCCGTCCCCCACTCTGCACGCCCGACACCTGCGCGCACTCCCCATCCACCGCTGCATCATCCCTCGCCTTCTCCCTCAGTCCATTCACGCTCCCCTTCCCCCTCACGCTCCCATTCTCGCTCCCCAGGCTCTCCCGCCGCCTCCTCTCCCGATACGCCAGCGTCTCGTACGCGTCCGCGGCGCTCTGCGGACCGATGCTGACCGCCCTGCCCCGACCAGGGCCCCGGATGCTCCGCACGAGCTTGGGCAGGTCCTTGACGTTGGGCAGCACATTGTCGTCCCTTACATGCAGCGGCACGTCCTTGTACTCGCTGGCGGGCACGAAGAAGCGGCGCGGCAGCGACAGGCCGCTGCGCTCGATGACGCGGTACAGGTGGGGCAGGAAGCGCAGCAGCGCGGGCTTGGCGACCTCGCGCCAGGCGAAAATGACGGCGACGCCGAAGACGAGGCGGGCGGCGGCGCGCGGCCAGCCGAGCGCGGCGAGGTCAAACGTCGCGTCGGGCCCGTTGTAGATGGCGGCCAGGCGCGAGGAGCAGCGGGCGAAACGCCAGGTGCCGCACTCGACGCCGATGGTGACGCCCGCGAAGGCGACGCTGTCGTCGAAGCAGGGGCAGTCGTCGGCGGGCTCCGGGTGGACGCGCACGAGGAGGAGGATGACGAGGGCGATGGTCAGGGGCGCGAGGTAGGTGCTGGACTGGAGCCAGGCTTCGAGGCGCGGGGCGTAGGTGAACTCGGCGAGGGAGATGGCGGCGCCCATGGCGGAGCCGACGAGCACGTCGACGAAGCCGTGCATGCCGCAGTACAGACGGCCGATGATGATGGAGAGGGCGTAGAAGTAGGCGAGGACCTCGAGAGCGAGGGTGGTGGTGGGGGAGAAGGTGTTGCTCGAGCTGTGGAGGAGGAGGATGCCGTAGACGGCGACGGAGACGGCGTTGGCCGAGTGCGTGGACGGGAAGCCGTACTCGAGCGCGGCCGAGCCGGACATGGTGATGCGCTGGAGAGGCGGGGACAGAGGGCGCGGGAGAGAGCACATGTCCTTAATGAAGCCTGTGAAGAACACGCCCGAGGCGAGGATGTGGATGAGTCTACCCAGCCTCATGTCAGTCGGAGTCTTGCCCGAGTGGGTTGGCTTGTCTCGTACCCTTTGCCAAAGTCTCTGTAGCCACACCAGAAGAGAATGGGCAGCGAAACCATGAAGAAGGTGTGTGTGCCGAGGTTCGCCGTGATGGCAAAGTAGCTATCGAGGGCGGGCGTACGCATCATGCTCTGGAGGGACGCCAGATACGGCGTCTCCCACCGCACGATGGGGAGCATGCGTTGTCGCAAGTCGTATCGCCATTTCGGGAGTGCTCGCCTGTCTGGCCGTTGCTGTCAGCGGTATTTCTTTTCCAGACAAGGTCTTGAGCGCAGTGGTCCTCGAGGGTGGTTGCAGACGGCCGAGGTCTCGAGGCGGGGCAGTTCAGGGGTGCGTCGACCTCGACAGGCGATAAGACGGACGGGTTCGGCGCTGAAGCAGCGCAAACAAACAACGTACAATGGTGCAGGCTCCTCAAGCCAGCGTCCACCACGCCATTCTGACCCTTCGGCTCGACAATGGTCGGCGGCGGCGGCGGGGTCGGGCTGTTGGTGAGCCCCGGGCCGGAGGCAGCGCCTCGCTTCGGCGAAGCCATGGAGTCGGGATCGGGGCCGTGCTGCGGTGTCGCGCGCCAATTGAGGCCCCGAGCGGGCAGCAGCAGCAGCGGGTGGGGGAGCAACGGTCGGGGTCGGGGTCGGTGCGGGAGTACCTAGCTGTGAGACATCGAGGTGGCAGCTGCGACGCCGGGATTCAGAGATGAGAAAAGCCTGGCCGTGGGGACTCGGCTCGTCAACCACCGGTGTCCTGGGTGGTCGCTCGGCGAAACGCACGAGGGTTGGACTTGTGTCGGTCTTGGCGTTCTGGGACCCCTGTCCTGCCCTGCCTGCCAGAACCACACTCATGGCAGGTGTCATTCATCCGATTTTAAGACTCAAGTCAACAAACTCAGCAACCTCCAAGGTCAAAACCATGAACCGCTTCCCCCTCGCCGGCAAAACCGCCGTCGTAACCGGCGGCGCAGGGGGCATCGGCTTTGCCATCGCATCACGATTCGCACATGAAGGCGCGAGCGTCGTCCTTGCGGGCCGCACCCAGTCCAAGCTCCACGCATCCCTCGCACAGCTTCAGGAGATCAAACCATGGACACCCCCCCAACCCCAGGCCCACAGCACACACTGCTTTGATGTCCGGACGCCGCGGGGGTGGGCGAGTCTCGTCGAGGCGCATGTGCGTCTGCTCTCCTACTTTGCCAATCCCTTGTTTTGCTCCAACTCTGTTTCACCTTCAATATGGGCCAGAATGCGAGATGGAATATGAGATGAGAGGAAGAAGCTGATGCAAGACCATGACAGAAAAAAATCGACATCCTCGTTAACTGCGCCGGCGAGACCCAGCACTCCCTCCTCCTCCGCCTCGGCGAGGAGGACATCGACAGCCTGCTGGCCAGCAACCTGCGCAGCGCCATCTGGGGGTGCAAGACCGTCGGCAAGCAGATGACCGCCCGGCGCAGCGGCGGGTCCATCATCAACGTCTCCAGCCTGCTGGCGTACCGCGCGGCGGCCGGGACCGCCGTGTATGCTGCTGCCAAGGCGGGCCAGTTAGGTACGACTCCCATGCCCTTGACGGGAGCATGATGAATTGGTGGTCGTTGTGTTGGTGGCGGCACTGACTTACACGTCGATGGGCAGGCTTGACCACCGCGCTCTCTCAAGAGTTCGCCCGCTCTAACATCCGCGTGAATGCCATTGTGCCAGGCTACATCGAGACCGACATGACACAGGGTAAGTCCATCTGGTTGCCTCACATGTTGTCAATTCCGAGCAGAACCATTGGGCTTGAGGAGCAACAGAGCCCGAGTTGTCAAGGTTTCATTACTCTCCCTCTATCTGACCCCACGCCATCGAGCTCCCGAGATACGCACCAGCATGTGTCCCCAGCCCAGTCGAGATCAATCAGCCAGTTTTGCTTGCTTGTCATTCATACATGTTGCCCAAGGCTAATCCTACATGCCGTCACGTCGCAAAAAGATCTCGCAAATAAACCCGACCTGGTCAAGCGGATCCCGCTCGGCCGCTTCGGCAAGGCCAGCGAGGTCGCCGATGCCGCGGCCTTTCTCGCCAAAAACGACTATGCAAACAACTGCATCCTCAACCTCGACGGCGGGCTGAGCGCCGTCTGAGCGCGCCGGGTTGACCCGTTGTAGCCCGCTTGTGGCACGGTGCTGCTGCTAGATCACATGCCATTTTCCGCGATGACGTGAGCATCTCAGTCGTCGTCAATGACGATGGCGCCCCCCGCGCTGTCATCGACGATGACAATGTCGTCGTCCTTGTCCGCCGTCGACGCCGCTGTCTTTGCCTTCTTGACAGCCGCGACATCCTCCGGGCCTTCTGGGTGTGGCCGCTTCGCGGGTATGACCTCGGCTACCCCTTCGCTGTGCTGCCTGCTGCCGTTCGTGGTGCCGTGACCATTCGCTTCGGGCGCAGGCGTCTTCCTCGGCTTGGTTGGGATCTTGACCTCGCCGGAAGAGGCGCCCCTGATGGGCTTGTCCTCGAGCGGTTCCTTGCTGTAGGGGGGTTAGCAGGACAGTTGTGAGGCTGGAGAGGGGGGGATTCATACGCTTCTTGAATGGCGACCACCACGTTGACGTATGGATCCTCGTCGTCTTCGTCTGTAATGGTCAAGAACGAATCCGCCTTGATGCCTGTACGATGCTGTTAGACGGCCCAAAAAATCATGTCCCTTGTGATGTACACGTACCGAGATCGCTCAGCTTCTTGTCGAGGTTGTCCGTCTCATCCGGGTCGTACAAGATGCCGACCTCATTGGCGATCGAGATCTCCTTCTCGCCGTATCCCAACTGAAGCTTCAAGAAATCCTCCACGAGGTCGTTGAGAGTCGCCCTCGAGAGGTCGACGTATGCGCGCGTCTGGAACACGCTGCAGACCGGGCAGTCGGGGTTGGGCTCCCTGGACTTGTCCGACGCGAGGAGCCGGGAGGGGCCAAAGGGCGTCAGGAACACCTCCTTGGCCTTGTCGTACTCGCCCTTGAGCACCTTGAACGACTCGAGGACGCAGAGACCGGCCACGATGGCATTCGTGGTGGCGATGGCGGGGATGATGTTGCCCGCCATCTGCTTGATGTCGAACTTGGATTTGCGGTCGATGCCAAAGAGCGTCGACCGGATATTTGCGCTCGCGGCAACGAAGTCCAGCGTGTCCTCGTCGTCCTTGTCGAATGCGATGATCGCATCCTGCCCGGAACCGCCCTGTGCGCTTTGGAGCTCGAGGAAGCGTTTGCTGAGCCGGTCTAAGCTGTCGTTGAAGACGACCAGGTTCTCTTCCAACGACCAGACTTTCTGGTCGTCCTGGAGCACGGCATCTTTTGCTCCCACTGCCTCCGAGGCCTTCTCCAGCAGCGACTTGTAGCTGAGCGGCTCCGGCGGCTTCCTCGTCTTCCACATGTCCTCCATGGACCGCAGCCGCACGATGTCTGTGTTGAAGACCTTGTCGAAGAGCAGCTCGTGGAACTCGGGACTGCCAATCGACGACCGGATTTTTTTCAGTGCCTCTGACTCCTTCTTGAGTTCCTCAATCTCGTGCGCATTCTCGGCGTCGGCGGAATGGTCGAAAGCCGCCGTGTCCTCGCTTGTTCCAAAGATCTCAACCAGCAAATAGCTCTTGCCCCAGACGATGCAATGAATGGGTTGACTCGGTGTGCTCCGGATAGTGCAGACGGGGAATGACTTGGGCGTCTCCTTGGGCGTGCAGTCGTAGCAAGCCGTGACGCCCTTCTTGATGACCTGGACCTGGCCATTGAAGCCGGTGGTCCCGCTCTCGATCAGCGGCACGTCGGCGGCCAGGCACATCTTGTTGACATGCCGCCTCGCTTCCAAGTTGTCCAGCGCGTTGAATACGATCTTGAACTGGCTGAACCATTCGATGCTGAACTGGGGGTCTTTGATGTTGGCATGATGGGCGACGATCTTGACCGCCTTGTTAAACTTTTCGGCGACTTCCTTCGCGACCTGGAATCCGAATTGTCAGTCGGGTTGCTTCTTTTAGGAGCCGGGAGGGTCCAGTACCAAAGCCTTCGATTTCTTGATGTGCTCCTGGCGGAAAAGGAACTGCCGGTTGAGGTTGCTGAGATCGATCGTGTCGAGGTCGACAATGTGGACTTCCCCGAAGCCGGTGAGCACAAGGTTCTTGAGGAGTTCGCATCCGATGCCGCCGGCGCCGACCATCAACACGCGCGACTGTCTCGTTAGCGGCGTCACAGCGACGAGGTTAGGATCCATGTTGCCATGGGGATGAAAAGAAGAAGGCGAAACTGATCAACGAAGGGTGGGAGCACCGCGGTGGAAAGTGGACTGCGCGAAGTGAAGTATGCGATCGCGGAACGGTGGTTGAAGCTGGCTGCTGGGTCTGGGAGCAGCAGCGGCGCATGGACGCAAGAGGCCGTGAGATGACAACGAACAACCTTCGGCTACCTACTTGTTTGACGTGGGCATTCAAGCCGCGCCCCAGGGCCTGCGAATTGAAGCTATCGCGGGTCAAAGAAGTTGGGATCACTGGCGCAACCGGCGCAACCGCGGCAATGGGTGCGACTGGTGCGACCACTGCCGGGATGTCGCCATTCCCAACTGCCGAATCCATGATGCAATCGTCCAGCCGAGAGAAAGGAGAGAAGAGAGCGTAGAATAAACGGACGGTTCCCAGACAAAAGACGGGACCCTATAGGATCGCCATCTAGGTCAGGGCCAGAGAAAAGAGAAAAAGTTGGCTGCGCAGCCTTGTCAGGATCATCGCTCGGATGGGAAACAGGCACAGATGTGTCGCATGCGTCGCTGAGCCAGCGCTGAAATGCAGTGGGTCAACGCGATTGCCCGCCAACGCGACTGGGATTCCATGATTCGAAAACGGTCGGTCCTCGCAGCCCCACACGGACGCTGACATTGACCGCCAAGAAAAGTCCAGTCATTCCTGTCTCCCATTGGACGCCTTGCACCATCTGTCAAACCCACTTTGCTTTCGCCCTGCCCCTCCAGCTCAACGTTCCACGAGGGGACATCGGCAGCTGCTTGCATCCATCTGATGTCCGGGACGCTGGTAGCATGCAAGACCGGATGAGCGTTGAGGGACAGGGTAGGCTAGAAGTATTTTCTGATAAACAATCAGACCCAGAACTGCGCAATGGCATTTATTTCCAAGCTGTTGAAGCAGCGCTTTAAACACCCCCTGAGTCATTGTGCACGTTTCGGCCTTTTTTATCAAATTCCCGTTTCCCCTTTTACACCGCCAGGCCTCAGCACCCACACCAACATTTCACTTCCACCCTCTGCATCCTCCTCCCGCTTTCCACTTTCCCCCAAAATGTCAGACGACGAACCCGATCTCGAACTACTTGCCCTCCTCCGGCAGCACCTGCAGGGCAAACTCACACTCAGCGATGAGCCTGAGACGGGCGTCCTGGAGGGCGCCGAGTACGTCTACGACAACGCCATAGACGTCGCCATCGACATGCGCTCCTGCAAGAACGCCGCCGCGGCCATCCACGCCCAGATGCAGCAGAAGCAGTACTCGCCCGCCACGTGGTCGGCCCACGAGCTGCACCCAGACCGGACCAAGATCGGAGCCGAGGCCACCGTCGCCTTCATCTTCACCATGGATCTGCTCAACTTCTCCTTCTGGTCGGCGCTGCCCGATGCGAAGCGGTTTGCGATTGAGTACCGCGGCCAGCGGTGGACCGGGTACTGGAGCTTGGTGGCCGCGATGCAGCGGGCGTTGGACGAAGGTAGGTCGGTTTCCGGACGTGTGTGCAGGTCTCGGGTGCCTGTGTTTTGTGTACTGTACTCGTTTCAGGACTGGAATAGAATGTTGATTGGTATCTTTTCAAAGGAATCCCCATCACGGACTCGCATTTCTGGCAAGATGAAGAGGAGTGCACCCTGGACGTCCTGAGGCAGGTCTTCCGGTCGTCCACAAACGAGGAGATGCCGTTGCTGCCCGAGCGGCTCGCCTGCCTGCGTGAGGCCGGCAAGGTGCTGTACGAAGTATGTGCTCAGCCGTCAGGCTCAACCGTCCTCTTTGACTCTTGCTGCTCTTAGCCAGAATCTGACATGCTGGCCAGAAATACGAATGCCACCCGGTAAACCTCATCGAGGAGGCGAACGGCTCCGCCGCGGGTTTGGTGAACCTGCTGGCCCGGGACTTCAGCTGCTTCCGCGACGAGCACTTCTTTGAAGGGCGGCGGAAACCTATCCGCATTCTCAAGCGGGCACAGATTCTGGTCGCTGACCTCTGGGCCTGCTTTGAGGGCGAGGGGTATGGAAAGTTCCGGGATATCGACAAGATCACCATGTTTGCCGACTACCGCGTGCCCCAGATTCTCAACACCATGGGGTGCATCTCATACAGCCCTCCGCTGGAAACAGCAATACGGCTCAAGAAGGATATCCCCTGCGGAAAAAGCTATGAGATGCAACTCAGAGGTAGGCATGCCGTCTTCCTTCATGTTGTAACACTTGCTGACTCCTTCCAGCCTGCAGCATATGGTGCGTCGAACTAATACGCAGGGAAATCCTCAAGCAACACCCCGGCACCCACACAAACGCCATCCTGATCGATTTTTTTCTGTACGACACAATAAAGGAGATGGAAGCCACCGGCCAAGACAGCGTCCCTCATCATCGGACAAGGAGTATCTGGTACTGAGCCAGGCGCGCTAGATTCCAAGCCAACTGATCTCTTAGCCAGAGTCGGTGCATCCTAGACGGATAAAGCTAGACAATTTCTCCGCAGATAGAGAGCACTCAAGAAACCACCTTAGACGAACCCCCTTTACCTCCCCAAACTCCCAAACTCCGTTCCCAAGCCATCATCATCGTACAAAACGCTGCAAGCCGTGAAAACACCCCGTTTCGTCTCCTAAACCCCCACCGACCCGACAGCAGTCGAGTTCAGCAGCTCGTCCATATGCGCCCTCTCAATCCCCGCATTCCCCTTCCCCTCCTCCTTCAACAACACCGCCAGCACCTCGACAGGCGGGTTCAGCCCCAGCCGCTGCGCCCGCTGCCACCGCTTCATGCGCGCAATGCCAATGCACGGCTGCCAACCCATCATCAGTTAGCCCACGCTCCCTCTCCTACAAAACAAACCAAGCCAAACACACGCAAATCGAAAGAATGAATGAATGGATAGACGAAGAAAAAAAAAGGAGTTGTTACGTACCCCGTACTGCGAGCTCACGTCAAAGTACCGCAGCACCTTCTCCCCCGTCGTCAGGCCCTCGCCGTGCTTCTTGTGCACCGCTCTAGCGCTGCGGCTCGCCTCGATGTCCGACCAGTACCGCTCGATCGCCTTGTCGGTGATTTTGGCCGCCTTGAGCTCGGCGTCCGTCTTGTCCGGCGCCGCCGTCGGCTGAGGGGCGGCCTTGGTATGTGCGGCGAGGGTGGTGTGGCTTTTCTCATCGTCGGCGGTGTCGGTGGGCGTGGGGGTGGTAGGGGTGAGCGGCTGCTCATCATCGTCATCGTCGGTCTTTGTGGCGGCTGCTGCCTTGCTGGTGGTCGGCTCGGGGGTGGGCTCGGGGATGTATTCCTTGGCGCGCGAGGGAGACTTGTAGCCTTCTTTGCCGGTAGGGATGGGT
>Ga0247824_10001007_pt1 | contig 15049 bp, 14 predicted proteins | sample 13C_PalmiticAcid_FD_194412 | JGI IMG/M metagenome (GOLD analysis project Ga0247824, IMG submission 194412) | Soil microbial communities from agricultural site in Penn Yan, New York, United States - 13C_PalmiticAcid_Day48 | ecosystem: Environmental > Terrestrial > Soil > Agricultural land... | reverse complement strand
ATCCAGACTCGAGCAAGAGACAGCGAGGATCAAATTTTCAGAGTATGAAAAGGCGATCGAAGACCTGCAATTCAAGGCAGAACAAGAGGCAACGAACATCAAGTTTTCAGAGAACGAAAAGATGATTGAAAGCCTGAAGGCCGATTTTGAAGCTCTCAAGTCGACGAAGGACAAGGAACTAGAGGAAGCAACCATCAGTCACAACTTGAAGCTGGAAGGAATCGAGTCTCGGAACAAAGGTATGAAGTAGACTTTTGGACATGCCATGGCTATAGGCAATTAGCAGGAACAGACCCGTCTAATTATCTCTTTCATATTGGCATCCTTTCATACAGAGCTTGAGAAGAGACTGGAGCAGGCGCAACACGAGATTGATGAATTGGAACTTCAGGTTGTCCCAGCAGAACTTCGAGATATTCATCAGGCGTTGTTCTCCGCCAATCAAGACTTGGAGGAGAAGAAACGTGCCAATGAGAAACTGAACACAGAACTAGAGGAGGCAAATACAAACGTCGTTCGCGCACAAGAGGACTCGAGTCAGCTACTCATCAAAATCAGTCAACTTCAAGACACGATTGCGTATGTTGATTGAAAACCACTTGGTAGCGGGATTGCGCACGACGTATGAGGCAGGCCAGTATGTTATTCATTTTATTTACCCCTTATTCATCCTCCAAACAAAAATAGAGGTCATCTTGGAGAAAATAACACCCTCAAGGAGGCTCTGAAGGAACACGAGAAATGTCAGGAGAATGCCGAAGCCGTTAGCCTCCAACACAAAAAAGATTTGGAGAACCTACAGGCAAGTCATTAAGGATACAGCTGGAGGTTGTCGGTCTATGTTTTGGTTGTTGACTAGCTGTCTCCTTTGAAACTTTTTCACATTAGAATGAGACGCGTGCTCATTATCAGCAACTTCTTGCACAAGAACAGGATCAGAAGTTGAAGCTGTGAGTGTTGAGGCTCTTTATCTTAATGACGACTTGTATCCACAAGCATGGGATGATAGATCTAATGCTCATTGGTGTATGATAAAAAGTGAACAGGCATTACAGGAACACCAGTATCAACTACATCAAGTGCAACAGCAGGTTCAAATGCAGCAAACTACACTTCTCCAGCAGCAAACAGAGATAGTCGGCCTTCGTGCGGCTGTAGAGGTCGAGCAAAAGCAGGCGGCATTACTACAACAACGACTGCAGGAAGAGCAACGAAACAGTCTCCAATTCAATAGGCGTATCTCTGGAGACGGCGACATGAATAGCTCGTTTATTATGGCCGAGACAATGAACAGTACAGATGCAACGATGGGAGCGATGGGAGGCGCATCGACAGGAGTAAGGGGTACACAAGTCTTTTCGTCGTCGGGACCCAATACTATGCCTCCAATGAACAGTATGATGGCTTCAGGATTTCATAGCCTTCGTTCATTCGAGGGCTCTCCACTGACGAGCCACCTTGGAATGACTCCAATGCAGCCAATCTCTTCACAACCTCAAGCCTCAGCGGCAGCTCTACCACCGACTGGGGTTCCATCCATGATCCCTGCAGGAAGTGTGGCATCTGCTGGTATCCACGATGTCGAGTCCAAGCCGCGTATGATTCATCATGGAAGCTCCGGCTCGATCTCTGGCATCATCACTTCAGGAAGCCGGATGTCGGTTCATTCCGACTCTATGCCATCCCCTGCAGCTACGAATCAGGTATGACAGAGCACTTGTTGTCCATGATCGTGGTGAAGAGTCTTTGGATAACTCGTATTAATCACCATCTGGTACTCACGTTCCTCTTGAACAGTCTGTGGAAGAATTGACGACTCAACTGCAGAGCCTTTTGAAAGATAAAGAGAAGGTAAGCACAGCAGATCGTGGATTGCGATACATGAGTGGATGCGGTCAATCTACGGCATGAAGTATCCTGAGTCATCATTCTTGTTAAACCTGTAGCTTCAAGCGGATCTAAGCAAGATCCCGATCTCTGGAGGAGGACCTATGGCCAGAAGGAAGGCCGAGTTGCTGGAGGAACAAATGGACACGAACGAACGGGCGATTAGCAGGGTCAGATACAGCATCCGCATGAGGTCGTGATTCTCCCTCTCACGACTTCCATCCACAGCCGAGTGGCTGAAAGGGAGGTGCGATCCTGCCTGTTGATATTTGATCTGGTCAAGTCTATCAGTCGTTCTATCAGTAGTGATCAGGAGTGACCATCTCGTCATCCTCGCAACCTCTGCAATAAAAATGAGGATGCCTGCAGAAGTCTTTCTTCTTTGTCTTCTCCTCCCCTTCCTCCCGACTATGGCTAGATGTAGTTCACGTATGTTCAACCCCCATGCTACCATTCTCATGCCAACAGACAACCATCCATCGGTATTCATGATGTCCCCTCCTTCCATTTTTTCCTGGTTGAGTAGGTTTAACTGATAGGTCATCGAAGGTGGGTCGGGGAGGGAAGGCCCCGGGGGTGCTCTGCTCTCTCCAAGGCACCACCCCCGGTGACATCCTGTAAGGATAAGCGTCCTGTGGAAGGATGCACACATCTACGGAAGTTGAATTGTTGACGCTCAGGTCCATATGCTCTATTAATGCATACATTTACACAGTTTCGACTGTAAACTCTCCTTCGAGCTCATCCCCTTCCTCATCACCTCCTCTCCCCTCATCCCCTCATCATGACCAGCCCACGAGTGCTCAGCATCCAGTCCCATATGGTCTCAGGTTACTGCGGTAACAAGGCCGCTACATTTCCGTTGCAGCTACTCGGCTTCGATGTGGATGTTATAAACACCGTCAACTTCTCCAACCATACAGGTGTGTAAAAAAGGCAGCTCAGCAGACACCATCCATTGATAAGAGTGGGACAACCATAGCCTCTAAATTTCTCTCCCCTTCTATACCACGTTCAGGATATCCTTCGTGGGCAGGAGAGAAAGCGACGGGCGACCAACTCACAAAGTTGTACGAGGGACTCCACGCGAATGGTCTTGTCGAATACACGCACCTCTTGACAGGTATGTTGTCATTTGCCCGTGCGTGCTCAGATGGCCCGTGTGCCACAATGTGTCCTCAACACGTTTCTCCCAATCCACTCCACTGTGAGCATAGGCTACATCGGCAGTGCCCAAAACCTGGCTGCTGTAACAAAGATCATTCAGGATCTCCAGTCCCATGGCAATCCATTCTTTGGTATGCTTAAATTACACGCTCTTCTATGGCCAATCGGACCCCGTGTCATTTTCTTACCATATACGTTCGTGCTTTGCTTTAGTATTGGATCCAGTCATGGGTGATAATGGTGAGCTGTATGTTCAGCCAGATGTGATCCCACTCTATAGGGAGCTGATGAAGCATGCTGAGGCTGTTACCCCAAACCAGTTCGAGGCAGAGTACGTCCATTCCTTCCTTCAACTGCACGGCATTCATTTCGACACTATTGCGCTTTCCCCCTAACATCATTCTATTCCGCACAGGACTCTTACCGACAAAAAGATTACAGATGTCAAATCTTGTTTTGAGGTGATTGACATCCTGCACAACGCAGGTGTGAAGAACGTTATCATCACATCCGTCACACTTTCACCAAGGGATATAGCGGCACATGCGATCACCCCTGCAACCAATGGAGGACAACAAAGACAAGAGGAAGGAGAAGAAAAAGATGACTTGTCGATGTACTGCGTTTGCAGCAGTAGACGTGGTGATCAAGATGAGAAGGCCAGGGTATTTGCGATCGGATTCCCGACCTATGATGGATACTTTACAGGGACTGGGGACTTGTTCTCAGCACTTCTTGTGGCCCGATTGTTTGAGGCACTTGAAGCAGAGTCGTCGTCACTTACCGACAGAGGGGCATTGAACAGTGATGGGCTTGGTAAAGAACCATACTCTGCATTGGCTCAAGCATGTGTTAAGGTTGTGGCGACCATGAAGGCAGTCGTCCTGCGGACGTTCCTGGCGCAAAAGGGAATCACGTCGGGTGGACAAATGGACCGAACGCAGGCGTCATCAGCTGCAGCGGTTAAACAATGCGAACTGCGATTGATTCAGAGCAAGGTGGACATTGAGAGACCGGATGTGAAGGACATGGATGCGATTGAACTCCAGCTATAGACCCGTTGATCCCCAGGATGCATTTCGGCCCTAAGATGTATACCAATGCCCTTGTTATCATAGACAGTGGACTGTGGAGGGCATAGATAACATAGTGCATACCACTTGCACAAGAAGCCATTGCTGGTAATGATGGGAAGGGCGTCTTTGTCCTTGTGGAATTCGACCCAGAACACCGTGAAGGTAGAGGAGAATGGCTGTGTGTGTTCCACCTGTCGCTTCTCTCGGTGTGGCATGCGACTTCTCTCTCTCTCTCTCTCTCTCTTCCCTTCTTTCTCTTGTCCTCTTTTCTCTTCCCTTGTTCCTTGTCTCCTGCCCAACTATACACCCTCGCTCGTCCACCTTGCTTGCTGCTGTGTTTGCTTCTGACTGCCTCGAACTCTCATTCCTTCATTCCTGCATTCCTAGCCTGTTGCTTCAAACACTCGATTCTTCAAGGTAAATAGCCAACAGCCTCTTCGCTTTGCCCTCTGCTCTCTAGGCTGAGGAAGAGTGTTCTCTTGTCGTGTTTCGTGATGCAAGTCGACTTGTTGATCAAACAAGATAGTTGCAATGCACACCGCAGCTGGGGTCGCGTGGAGAAGGGAGTTTGTGAGCCCAAACAGACAGGCACAGGATGGTGGACTCATTCACAGCGAACCGGCGCAGCAAGTGTGCAACAGGGGCATCTCTTCCCGCCACAGCTCAGTTGCTTCCATACATGCACACCTCCCTCACATCACAGCCTTCTCCCCATTCCCATTTGTGCCTCAACACACGCTGTCAGGAGTAGAAAGCTGAAGACATCATGTAGACTCAATTGGGCGGTGTTAGAAGCTAGTATATCCTCCCATGAGAGTGTGATACACCTTTGAAGCATTGGATCCAGGTCAAGGAGACGAGTGGAAACATTTGTCGACAGGCATGGAGCGAACGCCCCAACATAGATAGCTGTCGTCTGCAATTGGTCCTGTTTATTCTCCAGGGCTTTAATACAAAAGGATCTTTCTGCCGGTGTGACCGTATGTGTAGGTGCATTGTTTTTTACTGTGATCATGGCATAGTGAAGACGAAAAATAGATATTAGTAACAAAGCCCATTACAGTATGGATAAGAGAAGAGGAAAAAACGGGTTCAAACTGTCTAGACACTTACGACTTTGCGGTGCTTGAGACCGTGCTTGAAGACGGTGAAGAAAGGGGTGACGCCATCCTCGCGGTAGTTGAGAAGCATGACAGCGCCTTCGGGGTTAAGGGACTCGCCGATGTAGAACTGAACAAGACAATTGCAAAGGTTGAACATGATCAGCAAAAGACATATTTTTTCAGCGCAAGGACATTTTTTTTGAGAGTACATTACCTCGTAGTCCGCGAACTTGCCCAAGATGGTCTTGACAGCAGCAGCAGCGTCGGTCTTGAAGCCATCTACTTGATCTGCTGGGAGTTTGGCCGCGATCGCCTTCATGTAGCCCTTGATGTAAGTAGTGTAGCTCTTCTTGTCAAAGCTAGTCGCTTGAAGGCGATTAGAAAAGACGACGTTGTTGACTTGCTCAGTGCCTTCTTCATCACCACCATCGTCATCTCCTCCCTCAGCAGAGGCATTGGCACCGATGTTGATTTCACCAGCACCCTTCTTGACGGTGATAGTCTGGCAATCGATTTCCAAGACGGCACCCGATTCCTTGATTGGGAAAGAGTCGGAGAAAAGCTCGTCGCTGATTACATGAGAATACATAGACACGAGCAAGTATGAGTATGACTTTTTCCTGTTGTAGCAGGATCTCCTGATGGAAGAGACCGTGAGAAAGGAAGCTCCTTCTACGTGAGAAGAGGGGAATGGATACTTTACCCAGTGATGAGATCCTCGTAGATAATCCTTCAATCGGGAACGTTTAAAAGTATCAATAAGATCAGTTTTTTGTCCTTGATAACTTGTAGCGAACTGCACATTTCGGGTGGAAAGCTTTCCAGGCTGAACGGCAGGATACTTACATGGTGGTTAGGTGAAGTGCTGATGAGAGGGAAGGGTGATGGAAGAAGAGAAGCAAAAAAAAAAATTTGAACCCACAACAAACCCAGAGCGTTGAAATCGATATGACGTCACATGCTCATGTTGGCGCGTGGGAGCTGCAGAACTTGGGACTGGTGGAGGAGCTTCCAGGCGCGATCTCTGTGTAACGGTATCTCTCTCACGAAGCAAAGGAGAGGGGATGGCCACAGGGGAGGTAGATCGAGTCGACTGTGGAGGGCAGAAACTGCAGTTGGAGCGCTGCCTGACCATCCTTGTCCAAAGTCAACTTGGACTTTTTTTTTCAAGACTCTACTCCACGAGACTCTACTCCACTGGTCCCAGAACGTGAACACAGCAAAGTTAGCCATGGATTACACGAGGCAAGTCAATGTATCATCATGCTCGGTCACTTGAAAGAGAGGTTCTCGATCACTCATCAATTGCTGATATCCATGAAATGAAGTCCTGTGCTTCCAAGTTGCCAAGACACGCCACAATGCGGACTGCGTGCATGGCGCGTGTGGGTGCTGTGCTCTGCAATCTCGATTCTCTCTCTTTTCATTCCACACTCAACCCTCGATGCAAGTTGATCCCGTCCTTCCGCCATCATGAGCCTCGTGCGCGTTCTCAATCTGCCCGTGGTCAAGAAACTCATAGGCGTGTATCTCGGGAAGGGCTCACTTTTCCAATGTATCCACGTTTGCCAGTCGTGGTTCGATGCCTTTCATCCCATCCTTTGGCAGGATATCCAGGTCGGGGTCAACCAGGTCAGCGGGGTCCGGGTCGGGCCCCCGAATGACGTCCTCGTTCGAAACAATCAGCTTATCAAGTCGCTCAAGGTTCATTCGTTCGATGCCCAAGTCCTGGACGTGACATTCACACGCTTGACTGAACTGGAAACAAGCATCATTCAGCATACCATCGTCTTGCATTATCCTTGGCTAGCGAAGCTCCGTATCCAAGGCCCGTGCGATTACATCACGGAAGTAGCTGAGAAATTTGCATGGGACGCAGTGTCACAACTCATTCACCTGCGCCATTTGGCCCTTGAGGCTTGCTACATCGGCCCACATTGCGTGGACGAGTTTTGGAGCGCCTGCGGTCGATTGGAAAGTCTGGAGATCTTCTCGGTCACCCTTGAGCGGACGAGCAATTTGATCAACATGACGTTCCCAAAATTACGAAAGCTCTACCTGAAAGATGTGGTTGGATTGACAGCTTTGGACGAACTCTATCTCATCACTCGGTGTCCAAAGCTCGTGGATTTGAAATGGATCTCCAACGATCGAGGATGGTTTCCGGAAACGTCCTTGTTCGCTGAATGTGTCGTGGCTGGTGTATGGCCTAGTCTCAAGAAGCTGGATATACATGGCGTTATCTTGGACGAACAAATGACAATGATTTGCAAAGGCATGCAAAAGGCGACCAAGTTGGTCTTGGCTTCCACAGTTCAGACCGCGCTTCTTCCAACAGCCTGCAATCAACTCAAACGCCATTTTAATAGCCTTGTTCAACTGGATCTGAGACGCGCCGGCGCTGACAGCTCGACTGTCTGTTACATATTGTGTTCTTGCCCTCGATTGAAAGTATTCGCAGCGGACAAAGTCTTGGCCAGACATATTGCCGATCAACTTTCGTGGGATTGTGCCATGTCATTGCGAGTCCTGGCTCTGAGGTTGGTGTTCCAAAAGGACGAGTACACTCTTCAACGGTTGGTCTTTCAGAAATTGTCTATCTTGCATCGACTTGAAGAACTCAGCGATGATAACCATGAGGCTCTGGACCTTGATCAAGCTCGAATTGGACTCGATTTTCGACTCATGAGTGGTATGGGAGCTCTCGCGACGCTAAAGCAGATGAGAGTCCTTCGTTTCGGTTCAACCCAACGACTGGATACCGACGATGCAAAATGGATGCTTCTTCACTGGAAACAACTGGAGACCATCTGCGGAGAGCCCAGTGCGGATTGTAATGCGAATGGCACCATCAAGGAAATATTAGCTGAGGGCGGTGTTCGTTGTACGGCTCCCAGGACTCTTGCGAATGGCGAAGACATGGATTTGTAAAAGAACCTGTGAATGACGCCCTCCCCCTTTTTTTTTTTTTGGTGACCTCGCAATCCAGTCTTGCGCCTTCCCGGTGGTTTAATCAGGAGAACTCAATCTAGAGAACGAGCAAGAAGAATCGAGGTCAGCACCTTTTGCGATTGTAAAGGCCCTCTTCCAGGCCGTCGGTCATTGATTTCAGCACAAGTTGGTCCTTGTTTACGTGTTTTTTTTTGGGAGAATGTCTATCGGTGTTGCTTGAAGCTTATGAAATTGCTGTTAGTCCTTGAAGGCTTTCCCAGGCGGACACGACTTGAAAAGCTCCATGTTGGGTACCCAATCGCTCTCTACCACCGTTACATGAAAGGATTGTACATTCCACATCGGAGAAGCTCGAGTAATGTTGAAGCAACCAATGAGTCTTCGCCGTGTTTCCACTTGAGACCCTAGTCAATAAAGCTTGCGAATCTCCATGGCAACCACAAGTCCTTCAGAATTCTAGTGAGCTTATATGAGCGTGAAAAGTGTGACCCAGAATTCATGTCGCCAGAATACTAAACCGCTTACCCACGATAGTAGCACTCCTGGTGATGCCAGCGAGCCACCAGCTGCCTACACCGCGTTGCAGGAACTACTGAGGATACACTGGGCAACTTACCGACAACGCTCATTATCAGCTTACTACATCAAACGTGGAGGAACACACCGAACCTGAACAAGGATCTAGTGAACTTTGAGGAGCAAGGCCTTCAAGTAACCGACTGTTTTGGAACTACGGCGACGTATGACTTATTCGCTGTCATCAACCACTTGGGAAACACAGTGCACAACCGTCATTGTAAGTGCTTCAATATACTTGCTTAAGAGTCAAGTTGAACGAAAAGCAAGACGTTACCTGACATTGCTATTTCGCGGCGATAGACCATGCATTTGTGCAGAGCGGCAGACAGTGGTTCCATCTCATTGACGACGCCGAGATCGTTCCACATAGCAAAGTTGTGAAAGAACGCGTACCTTCTTTTTGTACAAGAAGAGGCCCTCTCCAGCGCATCATCAAGTGACGGGAGTGGGAGTTCAGGGTCATCGGATGGTGGGCATTGCTCAAGCATCCAGGAAGCGACCGGCAAGTGATGATGCCGGCGACGGCAGACAACGCAAGAAATTGGCCCTCTAGTTTCGAATGCACCTATTACTTGTAGTCATAAAGGCTGTTTGGAAAAAACAACACGCCTCTGCCTACTTATCTCCCAAATGCCTTGACGTTGTCATAGAATACATGGTATTACTGGTCGGTCAACAGACGTTCGTTTGATCATACATCCACTTGTTTCTCTCAGTCCGCCTTTCCCTATCCCATTGACTACTCTGTCCTCCCCAGCACCAATGTTGAAAGAATGGGAGGTTCTCCGAGCAATTGCGAGTACAGGAGATCACATAACCAGTGTCATGGGGATTACGCGCTAGTCAGAGTTTGAGTCCGCCGGTTGTTGTTGAATCAACAGCTTTACTACATATATCCTACTATGTCGCGGAGGGCAGACCCTTTCCCACCAGAACCCAAATGCTTAGACAGACGTTCTCTTGGAGTTCGAGAAGAAGGTTCTGATCACAAAGACTTGGAAAACTGACATGCACACGATCATGGTGGATTCAGTGAGCGAGAACCAAAAGATTCTGGCGTCGGTGGAGACAACGGTAGCAAAGTTACGGCTGTCTCTTGACTTGAAGAGTTTCTGCATCCTGTCAATCTCGAACAGATCGTCCGAGAGTTTGTAGATGGACTCCTCAATAGCCTCTGCCTGAGCCTGAGGTCCTGTTCCCTTCTCCTTTGCTTCTACCTGAGCAGGGCGTTTCTCGTTCTCGAGGGTGATTTCGAAATCGACAACCTTGTCTGCAAATGTGGACATGTCGTTGGAGAAACAGAACGAGTACTCGCCTACTTCATTTGCGGTGAGGACAAAGTCGCCCTGGCGTTCTTTTTCGAGTGAGAGCAGCACCTTGTCCGTTGGTTCCTTGACTTCGACATCGATATCAAATGATCCTCCTGATTGAACCTACAAGCCAAGGTCGACGGGTAAAAGGAGAATTATGATCAGTATTCAAAGTACCAGAGAGTTCAAGTGCAGAGCGAATCAGATCTGGGGCTCAATGAAGTAAAAAAGAGAGAGAACTGAAAATAACGACTCGGGAGTTGACTGGAGTAGAGGTGGATAGGTGAATCAAGGAACCACGCCGTCTGGGGAGACCAAAGGCGCTCGAGGAGAACGTGCTGAACTGTTGCGAGGAGAAGGGCAAAACAAGGAGACGCGATCCTTACAGCAAAATAAAAGCCGAGCTTCTTCTTGGGAACGTCAGTCCAGGTGTAGAAACAGGCGCGTTCGTGGGCAGCAACGCTGTAGGTGAGTGCAGTCGCGTGGACAGGCCGAGGAATAGCCGAAAGAGTGATGAGCGCGACCACGGCCATAAAGGCCATGGAGGCCGTTGAGAGGGAGGATGAAGGCATCGTCTACTGTTGTAAAGAGGAGAGATGTTGATGGTGAGTTCTCCAGCGTGGCGTCGAGAAACCGAGAAACCGCCACAGTCGTCGCTCTCTAAATGCATATTCCCTTGCTGCAATCTTCACCTGCATTTAGAGAGGGCGACTGCAGCAAACCGTCCAGAACCGTCCAGTCAGAACGCGTGTTGACTGAACGAACACCATAGAACACTCTGTTCTTAACCTTCGCCTTTGACACCGCCTCTTACTCCTCTCTTTTCTTCACTTTCTGTCCCTCTGACCTCCTGTACACTCTCCGATTCACACACACACATCATGAGCGTAAGTAGCCCTCGGGGGCATTCAGTCCGGCCCTTTCAACCCGTGTGTCCTTTCGAATCAGAGCACTAACATCAGCCGCTTGTTCCCGAATCGAATGTAGGCTGAGGAATTCAAAGCACAGGGTAACAAGGCCTTCCTTGCCAAGGATTACCCCACCGCTATCGACTTGTTTTCAAAGGCTATCGAGCTCGACTCTACCAACCATGTCCTCTACTCCAACCGCTCCGCGTGCTATGCCTCTCAAAAGGACTATAAGAAAGCCCTCGAGGATGGCGAGAAGACAGTCGAGTTGAAGCCTGATTGGGCCAAGGGTTATGGTCGAAAGGCTGCTGCTCTCTTTGGTCTCTCCCGTTACCCTGACGCCATTGACGTCTACGAAGCTGGATTGAAGCTTGAACCTACCAATACACAGCTTCAAAAGGGTCTTCAGGAGTCCCGACAGGCCATGGACAAGGGTAATGTATTCTCGGACCCTTTGAATGTATCGTGTATCCTGCATAGAGTTACGTCTTATTAACCAAGTCATCTTCCCACACATATTGAATAGAGGGTTCCATGGGATTCGGTCAATTCTTCGGCCCCGATGTTTTCACAAAGATTGCTGCTAACCCCAAGCTGGCACCTTTCCTGTCCCAGCCCGATGTGATGGAGAAGGTCAGGGCGATCCAGGCCAATCCCAACATGATGAACCTTTATATGCAGGATCAACGCATCATGACCATCTTGTTCGGCTTGATGGGTGTGGATGCCCGTGGAGCTGACGATGGCCCAAGCCCCATGGATCAGGACACTCCACCCACTTCCCAGTCTCCTCCTGCATACAAGCCCGCTGCAGAGTCTGCACCCAAGAAGGCGCCTGAACCAGAACCAGAAGAGCCCAAGGAGGAGGAAATGCCCACAGAAGATGAGTTGAACAAGAAGGAGGCCGTTAAGGTCAAGGACCTTGGCAATGCCAGTTACAAGGCCAAAAAGTTTGACGAGGCTTTGGGACACTATTCCAAGGCCTGGGAGCTGGACTCGACCAACATCTCGATCTTGACCAACAAGGCTGCTGTGTACTTTGAGATGGGTAACTACGACGAGTGTATCAAGACCTGCGAGGAGGCTATCGATGTCGGACGCGAGCACCGCGCCGATTACAAACTGATTGCCAAGGCATTGGGTCGTATCGGAACTGCTTACTACAAGCAAAATAACTTGACAGAGGCCATCCGGTACTATGGCAAGTCATTGGCTGAGCACAGAACCCCTGACATTCTGGCCAAGCTCAAGGAGGCTGAGAAGGCCAAGGCCAAGGCTGACAAGGATGCTTACAGGGACCCTGCTCTTTCGGCCGAGGCTCGTGAGCGTGGCAACGTTCTTTTCAAGCAAAGCGATTTCGTGGGTGCCGTCAAGGAATACACCGAGGCCATCAAGCGTGATGAATCGGATCCTCGTGCTTATTCGAACCGTGCTGCATGCTACACGAAGCTGATGGCGATCAACGAGGCTTTGAAGGACTGCGAGACTTGTATCAAGCTTGACCCCAAGTTTGTGAAGGGATATATCCGCAAGGCTGCTATCCAGTTCTTGAAGAAGGAATACACCGAGTGTCTCGAGACTTGTCAGCAAGCCAGGGATGTAGACGTGGACAAGAAGAACACAGCCGAGATTGACCAGCAGATTAACAAGGTACACCTTGAGCAGAGCAGGGGATTCCAGCGTCGCGAGGGCGAGTCTGATGCTGAGACACTGCAAAGGGCACAGCAAGATCCAGAGATCCAAAAGATCATTGGAGACCCTGCCATGCGAAGCATCTTGCAACAGATGCAGGAGGATCCCAAGGCAGCACAGGAGCACATGAAGAACCCCATGGTGGCAGCCAACATTCGCAAACTTGTAGCTGCAGGCATCATTCGCCTCGGTTAGTCTAGCGACTCGTATGTAAAGCCCTGTAGAAATTTTTTTGTCAAATATGCTGTGTGCGACCATCATTCTCTCAAAGTGAACGCCCCAGCCGTAAATTTGTCCACGGTTCAAGGAACAGTGTTCTCATTCTCTTCCTTTCTTCTCGTTCTAATCACTGCACTCACCATTCCTTGCTGTAACAACCACCAGACCCCCACCCTTCCGCATCCGTGCCCTCTATTCTCTCAAACCATACAACACTGTAGAACAACCAGCTCGATGCCTACTAGACCTCAAGTGGTTATTCCAGGGTGCGGAACGGTACAGGGCGTGCAGGCGGAGCTGCAACCTACGGTGGCAAAGTTCCTCAACATACCCTACGCGACCGTCGTAGAGCGCTGGCGTCCGGCCGTCAAAGCTGCACCTTGGTCAGGCGTCCGCGACTGCTCCGTTCTAGGGTAAAGCAAGAGACAAATCGGCCTAGAAAAACGACTCGGTAATCGTACTTCTTCGTTAACAGAAAACCGAATGTCAATGATAATTTAGACCTGCATGCCCACAACCCGCCAATGAGAACCCGCTGGCGAACCTCACCAACGACCCCAAGGTCGCTGCTGCGTTGTCCAGCATTCAGTACTCTGAGGAGCATTGCCTGAACATGAACATTTACACACCTCTCGATCACCTCACCAAAGCGCAGACTCTAATACCAGTCATGGTTTGGATTCATGGTGGCGGGTTCATGAGCGGATCCAATGCCCTACCATTATACGATGGTACCAACTTTGTAGCACGGTCGATTCAACTCGGAAGGCCCATCATTCTGGTGTCGATCAACTATCGTCTCAACTACTTGGGGTTCATGTCTTCTCGAGAGCTTGTTCAGGATGTTCACTCGAGTCCTGGCGGAGCAAGGACAGCTGTTGGCAATTGGGGACTACTGGATCAAAGGATGGCGTTGGAATGGGTCCGCGATCATATTCACAACTTTGGAGGCAATGCTGCAGATGTTACTGCGTTTGGAGAGTCGGCAGGCGCGACCTCGATCGGATATCACTTGCTGATCCCAGGCCATCACGGACTCTTCCAAAGAGCGATCATGCAATCTGGCACACCAACCACAATGGCTGCAGGAAGAGCAGAGATCGAAGGGCAACGATATTTTGATCATCTGTGTCGACACTTTCAACTGGATGACGACCACATCAAGAAAACCTCCTCGGAAGAAAAGACGTTGACGGCGGAAGAAAAAATGAGGCGACTTCGCGCTATTCCAGCCACGGAACTCGTCAAGGCTGGAGACAAGGGTCGAGTCGGCATGTTCACCCCGACAATCGACAATGTCTTGATCTCTGCAGATGTTCGAGATACAATTCATGACCCTACGCAGTATGATCCTGGACTCAAGGCCGTGATGTTGGGGGATTGTCGCGACGAAGGACAGGCGTTCATGCCGACGATAGGCGCCAGGAGCATGAGGCGCTGGGATAAATTCGTGGCACGGTATTGTCCCCCAACAGACGAGGACCGTAAGGAGTTTGAGGCGATGTATGGCGTAGCCAAGACGGACAAGGAAGCAAGACGGATCTCTGCGCAGGTTCTGACGGACGCTGTGTTCGCGTATCCAACCTATGCAGCCAGTGTTACCCTGATGAAGACACTGCAATTGCACTCACCACAACATCAACAGCATGAGTTGGAAATGGTTCGGTTCCATTTCGATCGTCCCCTCCAACTATTGGATGACATGGGCCTACGTACCCTGGGCGCGTACCACGGATCTGAGCTACCCTATGTCTTCGGATCCGATGCCTCTCGGTTAATCTTGTCCGAGAACGAAAAGGCTCTCTCGCAACAAATGATGGATATCTGGATCCTGTTTGCATGGGGCGAAACTAGTCGGCGGTACGGTCTCCGACATGGTTTACAATCGCTCTTGCCAAAACATGCCCTTTCACAAGAAGCCATTCTGTTCACAGAGACGTGTGCAGTTGAGAGAGGACTCACAGAAAGAATGGACCACCAAAAGGTTGCGTTTTGGCAACGGTATGAACAATGGGTTCGCCAACGGCGTGCTAGACAATACACTGCTCTTGCGAAGCAGGCTCAGAACAAGCTGTAAACAAGTACATGTATCAAGCAACAAAAAAAAACAAGAATTCGCCTTTTTTTTTTTTTTTTTTCCGGTTGTAAGCATTTAT
>Ga0247824_10001006_pt1 | contig 15061 bp, 7 predicted proteins | sample 13C_PalmiticAcid_FD_194412 | JGI IMG/M metagenome (GOLD analysis project Ga0247824, IMG submission 194412) | Soil microbial communities from agricultural site in Penn Yan, New York, United States - 13C_PalmiticAcid_Day48 | ecosystem: Environmental > Terrestrial > Soil > Agricultural land... | reverse complement strand
GTGTACCAGAGGGAGCGGGACTGAGTGAGGATGGGGGGTTAGCAGGGTGGTAGTTGACGAGGTTGTTGGAAGGTGGAAGACTTACATCCCGCGGGGTGAGGTCTGGGAGCATGGAGAACATGGTTGCGGTGGTGTTTTGGTATGCAATTGGAATGTTTTATGTCAAGGTTTCAACCACACGGGAGGGAAGCGTCGAGGTGGATTAGTCGGATAAGACTTGCGGTGCGGCCGCCATCGGTGTTACGGCCGTACTGACGCGGTTCCTGCAACCTGCAAGTGGTGTCGCGTCGCGATGTTGCCCAGCTGAATGTGGTGTTGAATGACGGCAGAAATTCGATAGTGCGAAGATCAATCTTGGTGTACCTCGCACAGTAAACAAGATACTTACCCCACATCGCAGCAGCCTCGATATCGTCTGTGCACGGAAAGGCTGAGGCAAGCAAGGATCCTCCGCACAAGGCCGCGGCAGGCTAAAATCGGCCCCACCAAAAGTTTCTCTGTTCCTTGAAATCAGGGACACCTGAACGGCCCCTCTTCTGCCATTCCTTTTGCCACCGAAATCTTGCCATGCCGCGCTGCGTGCGAGCTTGGTGAGCCAGTCAAATTGTGTGCGTTTCAAATCTCTACTTAGCGCAAAAAGCGGTGGTCTCTCAACGGGAATGCTGTCTGTGGCTCCGGACTCGCCCGGCTGCTGTCAAAGAGCACGCGAACAGTTGCTTCATCCAAGACCGAGGCAAGTCGGCAGCCCGCCATTGACTCCGTCCATATGTAGGTAAGGTACCTATGTGCTGGGTATTCCACAAATCCACAATGCCAATTCCTCGGTGCCGTCTAACCCGGTGGGTGGAATCCAGGGGTCGGCTGGTTCCCGAGGCTGTCAACGGGGAATTTGAGATTCTATGAGGTAATCAGAACCGACTCCTGCAACCTTGTGAACGGTGCCTGCATCCATTGCCATGTTGTCCGCGAACCTAGGCCCCAGCCTGCATCCAAGGTTGTTGTTTGAGACAGGAACTGCCAAATGAAGGCGCGGCCAGTTTTCGTGTCCACCCACGCTAGTGGATTCTTGGTCGGGATTTCCCGGAACTTGAACGACAGCAGGCGCCTGTTGAACGCGGGCACAGCGCCGACTGCGCAGCTCTGGTCCTCCGAGGAAGCGCTCGGGCTGCTTTTTCCTTTTTACCCTGTCTTTCGGCTGCCGAGTTGGACAGGAGATTTCTCGGGTCCTGGCGTTGTCGGCTTCGGCTGGACAGCTGGGCTCGCATGATCTTCGCCGTGGCTGACGGCGGTCTGCCGACAAGACCAATTGGGAGCAGCGACAGTGCCGATACCGGTCGGGTCGGCGGCAACAGCTCATTTACGAGATGCTGGTGGTGCGTCCGCGGAACAATGGATCAGGATGACTCTTACCGTCCAACTTCAGGAGGTGGAGCGGAGCTGGCCGAGCGCACACGCCCAGCAGGTGGTGGAAGCCAAACCGCCTGTATTCGTGCAGACACCCACGAGTCCCCCCACGAAGTGGAGTGGCATTCAGTCGACCAGGAGCCGGGGTATTGTTGCCCTGTTTGTGACCTCTCTTCAGGGCGATGGTCGGTTCAGCGAATCCTTGGTTCGTCATGGATCCTCGATTCGAACCCAGAATCTGCAGCTTGGGCTCCGGATACAGACACACAACAGCAGATCCGGCGCCGCAATATGCAACTCGAGCATCCCGCCGCCGTCCCGGCTTCTGGGAAACGGCCGTGAACCCCACCAACCGACCTTATTAGGCCCGGCGGTTTCTTCCTCAGTTTCTGGTGGCAGCAAGACCAAACTGCTTGGCTCCGTCTTGTCCGTGCGTAGGGCGATCTCTCAAACCCGCTCCGCAAGCCATCCCGTGCTCCCCATAGGCTGGGCGAGGGCAAGGCTGCCCCGCCAATGCAAGATAAGGATAGGGAGCTGTGGCGTGGGCGGTCTGATTGGTAAGAGCGATCTGGCGTCTTGATAATTTGTTTTACAGCACCCTTTGCAGCAGCTTGCTCAGGCCACGAAGGGATGGCGTCGAATGCAGACAAGAGATGCCGAAGCTCTGCTTGCGGGATGCGGATGTCAAGCATCCTTCCTCGCCGTTTCGGGCTTTGCCCGCAGCCTGCGTGCCCCTATTCGACAGCATCCCACCTCGTGTCTCCTTTCCTCTTTCGTTTTTTGTGTCTGCAAAATCTCGACGACGCTGAGCCAATCCAGGAGCAACTGTAAAAACGGTCGAGCTCTGGATTGGGAAAACAACCTAACCTAAACGACATCCATGCCTTTGCCGTTGGGTACCGTGATAAAGTAAAAAGAAGAAGCGGCGGAACAGTGCGGGGTCTCCAGGTTGTTTTTCTGGGGCAACATGTGCTGCAACTCTGGTCTCTTGCGTTCGAAGGCGGGCAAAAAGCAGTTCTCGATCAACACCGGCAGACAGGGTCTCCAGGGTCCTTCTCCGCAAGCTCCTGGGTTGGCGCTTGTGCTGGCGACATCGGCAGCCGTCTTTGAAAATGATCTGCCCTGATTGGCTTAAACCCCAGCAAGGCGTTGACGTTCGACTTTCGGACCCCGGTCGCTGAGCCAGGATCTCAAACGTGCTGTGGATGCTCGCATGCAGGCAATGCTTGTGGATCTTGGGCTAGCCCGTCTCGGACATGCAAGATGCAGCCCAGTGTGGGGTACATTCGTGAAGCCACCTCCTCTTCCGCAGCCCGAGGATGCTGAGGTGATGATGGTGTCCTACCAGGGCATCCTGTGAGGAGTCAAAATTGAAATGCAAGGGCAGAGACGTCTAGAGTGTCATCACTCATCCCTCAGATTGCGGGAGCATGATCAGGGGACCATCGTCTACATAGAAACACACATCTGTCACATTGCGGCACTGAAGCAGCATCCATGACGCCCATGGTGCCTTTTCCCCAAATCCAGCAACCTGACACCCATTGACAGTTCCGATCCCGATTTGATAATCGCAGCATTCTGCAGACTGGACACCAAAGTCGAAACAAACAGGAGAGGTATTCGTAAAGTCGTCTGCCCATTGTTCGTTCGATTCTGTCAGTGATCCAAAAACCCGAGACAGGATTGGGAGGAAGTGGTCAGACAGCATGCACCATGGCGCTGCCCTGATTGGAGCCAGCACTGAACGAATACCTGCCCCACCCATCAACCGACCAGGGTCCCCACCACACACACACCCCCACCATGCCGATGCCAGCACTCGCCTTCAACACATGTCACTGCTTCAGCATCCGACGTTCTTTCCACTTTACCCCCTGCAATACGCAGCTTGCCTTGGCCAGTTCTGCTCCGCTTCGGCCGCCCAGCCCAATTGACTTGAACGAGGCACGCAGACCAGCAGCGAAATCTCCTGGGGGCGCCCGGGGTGCACTGGAACCTTGCGTCAGTTCCCATCGCCGACTCGCTCATAAAAGCATAGTCGCCACCTCCCCCCCCAACTGCGGTTTCCCTCTTCCCTCTCTTTCTTCTTCTTTCACGAATTCTTAGCCCACTCGCCCCGGCATCGGCATCGCGCTCATCCCGGAGTCCCGCCCAGCAAACAGTGTGCTCGCGACTTTGCTCCCGAGCTGCATTTCAGTCAATTGGTAAGTTGTTGCAGTGTTTCCCTCGCACACACCACCATCACCACACAACCCCGCCGCGGAAGACAAGATGCGATCCGGCGTGCTCCAATGGCCCCGTCCCTGAGTGGATCTCGACATGATTCGACCCGGAAAAGGCTGGAGGCACGAGGTGCGCCGACGAGCTACAGCCCCAAAAGTGGTCGCACAGCCAGCGCCGGGCACAGCATACCATGGATGTGGTCGCCTTGTGATCGTTGAGCAAATCGACGTCGCACAGCCTGGACACGATGCAGCAAGTGTGAAATGAACACGATTCGGGGAAAAATTCATGGCGATTCTCGATTGCATCCCACAACCCGACCAGAGCGGCATCACACGACACGAACACACACAGACGAGCGGACGGGAGAAACAATGGCGTTTTGGCTGGTGCCCGTTCCGGATTGGGGACCAGACATGGATTGGCATGTGCTTGCGACGGGGGTCTTGGTGGGGGTTTGCTGCCCCGCTTCCCCTCCTTCCTAGGCCTCAACCGCCCTTCACGCACACGCCCTCGGTACCTTGCCCCGTTCGACTCGCCGCGCAACACCAAGCTGGTTTTCCCGGCGAGCGGCCAGCAACTCGGTTGCGTCGACAATGGCAAAATGCTATATCGGCTCGTGTCTGGGGCCGCTGATCTAGACCTCGTGTCCTATCAGCAGCACCCCCTCTTCGCATGGGCACGATAAGGCACAGAGAGCAATCGCCTTGTCGTCATCCCGCGTCGAGTTGGGGGGCTCCGCGAATGGCCAGGCCTGGAATTGGTTGGCTGCAGCTACATTGCATTGCATCACTGCCCCAGTTGGCCCGCAAGGCTATCGGGAGCTATCGCAGAGAGCGGGTGGCCCGCGATGCGACCGTGGTTTCGCTTGGCCATGTTGCAGCGCACTAGCCAGGACAGCAGCGACTCCATACCCCTTCGACCGTCCCAGCTCATGGGGTCTCTCGTTGGGAACGGCCGAGCGAGCTTGATGGAGATGCCATTTCCGGCCGCTCATGGCTCACGAGGGGGGGGCTGTTGCCGGGGATCCTGCCAAACCCAAACAATCGACGGAACACAAGACATCTGCCGCTTTCTCAGCTGGCTTCCGATGACTTGAAATTCGCTCATGCCGGCTCTGCGCATGCGTTCCGAACTCGCTCTGTTCCACTGCCAACTGGACTTGTCAGCTGGATCTACCAAGACGATGCATCTGTACTCCCCCCGCATAAGGCCAACCGTCGGCACCAACCGGGTTCCTTAGGAGTTCCGTTCCCGGACCATGGACCTCACGTCATTGTGTTGAATTCCGGCCCCGAGATTCCTCGACTCGATATCATCCATTGCACTCTCACTGACTGGAGCTAACCTTCTCTGGGCCCAGATCGTTCAGTCGTTTACAGCGGCTTCGGTACCCACCTGTTTGCACCAGACTTGGACCCAAAGCCAACCCGAGCGCTTTGACGATACCCCCGTGCAGGCATCCATCGAGCAAGCTTGCCTAGCATGGGTGTCATCAAGGTCACCGAGGAGTTTGATGACCGACAACTACACATTGACGCCGAGGCGGAGCAATACCATCCTTATGAGTACCAGACGGAGAACAATGACTCTTGGGCGGGCGCCCTCCCGGTGAAGCAGTACGTCTCGGAGCAGCACCTCGTCGTCTCCATGGCGCAATTGCTGATTTGCGGTTCCCAGGGGGTTGTATGACCCATCGCTCGAGAAGGATGCTTGCGGTGTCGGCTTCGCTTGGTATGTTTCTCGAAACTGTCTCGGCTTGAATTCGCAGGCTAACAACTCAAAGCCACATCAAGGGCAAACCTAGCCACAAGATCGTCAGCGATGGTAGGCCTCTCCCCCTTTTCTGTCCGCTGCCGGACAACTAACGGATGTAGCACGGAATCTTCTTTGCAACATGACCCATCGCGGTGCGGTGGGCTCCGACGCACGAGATGGCGACGGTGCGGGTGTCATGACCTCTATCCCCCACAAGTTCTTCATCAAGAACTTTGAACGCGAAGAGGGAATCAAGCTTCCTCCTTTGGGTCAGTATGCCGTGGGGAACTTGTTTTTCAAGCCCGACCAGGAGACGTTGCACGAGTCCAAGCGGCAGTTGGAAGATATTGCCGAGTCATTGGGCCTGAGGGTCCTGGGGTGGCGAGAGCCTCCCACGGACTCGACGCTCCTCGGTCCTGCTGCCGCTTCTCGGGAGCCCACCATCCTTCAGCCCTTTGTCGTACTGCAGTCTGCATACGGCCCGGGCAACGCCCCCGAGGTGACGGACCCGGAGAAGTTTGACGAGAGGCTTTTCGAGAGGCAGCTCTATGTCCTTCGGAAGCGGGCCACTCATACTGTCGGGCTTCAGAACTGGTTTTACATCTGCTCCCTCTCGAACAAGAACATTGTCTACAAGGGGCAGTTGGCGCCGGTTCAGGTTTACCAATACTACCATGATTTGGTGAATGCCGACTATGAGGCTCACTTTGCCCTCGTGCACTCGCGCTTCTCCACCAACACGTTCCCTTCTTGGGATCGTGCCCAGCCTCTGCGGTGGGCGGCTCACAATGGTAAGCAGTAGATCGGATCCCAGCGAAATGGCCAAGTTGGATGCTAACTGTTCCTCTCTAGGTGAGATCAACACCCTCCGCGGGAACAAGAACTGGATGCGTGCTCGTGAAGGCGTCATGCAGTCCGACATTTTTGGTGACGAGCTGGAGATGCTGTACCCCGTCGTCGAGGACGGCGGTTCCGATTCCGCGGCCTTTGACAACGTGCTCGAGCTGCTCACCATCAACGGCGTGCTCTCCCTCCCCGAGGCTGTCATGCTGATGGTCCCTGAGGCTTGGCAAGGGAACACCCTGATGGACCCCAAAAAAGCCGCTTTCTACGAGTGGGCTGCGTGCCAGATGGAGCCCTGGGACGGCCCTGCCCTGTTCACCTTCGCTGATGGCCGGTTCTGCGGTGCCAACCTCGACCGCAACGGCCTTCGTCCGTGCCGTTTCTACGTCATGGATGACGACCGCATCATCTGCGCCTCCGAGGTTGGCACTATTCCTGTTGACCCCGAGAGGATCGTTCAGAAGGGCCGTCTGCAGCCCGGCCGCATGCTTCTCGTCGATACCCAAGCTGGCCGCATCATCGATGACAGTGAGCTGAAGGCTGCCGTCTCGAGCCGTCACGACTTCAGGGCTTGGCTCGATGAGAACCTGATCACAATGCCGGCCGTGCTCGACAAGGTTTCGGAGAACAAGAGCGTCGCTCTGGCCGCACAGCCCGATGCGACCAAGCTGCAGGAGGATCCCCTCCTGCACGCTTTCGGCTACACATTTGAGCAAGTCAGCTTGCTTCTTGCTCCTATGGCCTCAGACGAGAAGGAGGCCCTTGGTTCCATGGGCAACGATGCTCCTCTCGCATGCTTGGCGGATGCCCCCAAGTTGCTTCCCGAGTACTTCCGCCAGCTGTTCGCCCAGGTCACCAACCCCCCCATTGATCCGATCCGCGAGTCGATCGTCATGTCTTTGGAGTGCTACGTCGGCCCCCAGGGGAACCTTCTTGAGATGGACGAGTCCCAGGCCGGCAGGCTGCTTCTGCCTAGCCCCATCCTCTCGATTGAGGAGTTCAACGCCATGAAGAACATGTCGAGCCTCTACCCCGAGTGGACAGTCAAGACCATTGATATCACCTTCCCCAAGAAAGATGGTATCCAGGGCTACATCAAGCACCTTGACTACATTTGCAACGAGGCCACCGCTGCGATCGAGGCGCGGGACCGCATCATTGTCCTGTCCGACCGGAACACCTCCAAGGACCGTGTTGCCGTCTCGACTCTGCTCGCTTCCGGCATGGTTCACCACCACCTTGTCGCCAACAAGTGGCGTGCCATGGCGGCTCTTGTCGTTGAGACCGCCGAGGCTCGCGAGGTGCACCACATGTGTGTCCTGCTTGGTTATGGCGTGGACGGCATCAACCCCTATCTCGCCATGGAGTGCATCCTGAAGCTCAACCGCGAGAAGCTGATCAAGAAGAAGCTGTCGGATGACGTCCTCATCCGCAACTACAAGCACTCGTGCGACGGTGGTATCCTCAAGGTCATGAGCAAGATGGGCATTTCTACCCTCGCCAGCTACAAGGGCGCCCAGATCTTCGAGGCTCTCGGTGTCGATGATTCCGTCGTCGACCGCTGCTTCCGCGGCACCGCTTCCCGCATCAAGGGTGTCACTTTTGAGCTCATTGCCGAGGATGCTTTCCGCTTCCACGAGCGCGGTTTCCCTTCGCGTGAGACCGTCTCCGTTGCCGGCCTGCCCGAGTCTGGCGAGTACCACTGGCGTGACGGTGGCGAGGCGCACATCAACGACCCGACCTCCATCGCCAACATCCAGGACGCCGTCCGGACAAAGAACGACAAGTCGTACGAGGCCTACTCGCGGTCCGAGTACGAGCAGATCAAGGCCTGCACGCTTCGCGGCATGCTTGACTTCAAGTTCGACGACTGCACGCCCATCCCGATCGACCAGGTCGAGCCGTGGACCGAGATCGTGCGCCGCTTCTGCACTGGTGCCATGTCGTATGGTTCCATCTCGATGGAGTCCCACTCCACCCTGGCCGTTGCCATGAACAGGCTCGGCGGCAAGTCCAACACCGGTGAAGGTGGCGAGGACCCGGAGCGCTCGCAGCGGATGCCCAACGGCGACACCATGCGCTCGGCTATCAAGCAGGTCGCCTCAGGCCGCTTTGGTGTCACGTCTGCCTATCTGGCTGACTCTGACGAGCTCCAGATCAAGATGGCCCAGGGCGCCAAGCCCGGTGAGGGCGGCGAGCTGCCCGGCCACAAGGTGTCCAAGTCGATTGCCCGCACTCGTCACTCCACCCCGGGCGTCGGTCTCATCTCGCCTCCCCCGCATCACGACATCTACTCCATTGAGGATTTGAAGCAGCTCATTTACGACCTCAAGTGCTCGAGCCCGCGCTCGCGTGTCTCGGTCAAGCTGGTGTCTGAGACGGGTGTCGGCATCGTCGCGTCCGGTGTCGCCAAGGCCAAGGCCGACCACATCCTCATCTCGGGCCACGACGGTGGTACTGGTGCCTCCCGCTGGACAGGTATCAAGTATGCCGGCCTGCCGTGGGAGCTGGGTCTTGCCGAGACTCACCAGACGCTGGTCCTGAACGACCTCCGTGGCCGTGTGGTTGTCCAGACCGATGGCCAGCTGAGGACGGGTCGCGATGTGGCGATTGCCTGTCTGCTTGGTGCTGAGGAGTGGGGTTTCGCTACGACTCCGTTGATTGCCATGGGCTGCATCATGATGAGAAAGTGCCACCTAAACACTTGCCCGGTCGGCATTGCTACCCAGGACCCCGAGCTCCGCAAGAAGTTCACTGGCACGCCCGAGCACGTCATCAACTTCTTCTACTATGTCGCCAACGAGCTCCGCGCCATCATGGCCAAGCTCGGCTTCCGGACGGTCAACGAGATGATCGGTCACGCTGAGGTCCTCAAGGTCCGCGAGGATATCAGGAGCAAGAAGACCGCCAACATTGACCTGTCGCTTATTCTCACTCCTGCTCACAAGCTCCGCCCGGGCGTTGCCACCTTCAACGTCCGCAAGCAGGACCACCGCCTCTATGTCCGCCTCGACAACAAGCTCATCTCCGAGGCCGAGTTGACGCTGGATAAGGGCCTGCCTTCTCGCATCGAGTGCGACATTGTCAACACAGACCGCGCCATGGGCACGTCTCTTTCGTACCAGATCTCGAAGCGATACGGCCTGGAAGGGTTGCCCATGGATACGGTCCACGTCAACATCAAGGGTTCCGCTGGTCAATCGTTTGGTGCCTTCCTTGCTCCTGGTGTCACGTTGGAGCTGGAGGGTGATTCCAACGATTACGTCGGCAAGGGTCTGTCTGGCGGTCGCCTGATTGTCTACCCGCCGCGGTCGGCTGTGTTCAAGGCCGAGGAGAACATCCTGATTGGCAACGTTTGCCTGTACGGCGCCACCAGCGGTACCTGCTTCTTCCGTGGTGTGGCCGCGGAGCGGTTCGCTGTGCGCAACTCGGGTGCCACAGCCGTCGTCGAGGGTGTCGGTGACCACGGCTGCGAGTACATGACTGGCGGTCGCGTCGTCATTCTCGGCAGCACTGGCCGCAACTTCGCGGCTGGTATGTCGGGCGGTATCGCCTATGTCCTCGACATCGAGAAGGACTTCCTGTCCAAGCTCAACACCGAGATGGTTGAGGCCAGTGGGCTGGAGGATCCCGAGGAAATCGCGTATCTGCGCGGTCTCATCGAGGATCACCACCATTACACGGGCTCCGAGCTCGCCGCTCGCATCTTAGTCGACTTCAACCGTGCTCTGCCGCGGTTTGTCAAGGTCCTTCCCGTCGATTACAAGCGTGTCCTCGCTGAGGAGGCTGCCAAGAAGGCCGAGGCCAAGCGGGCTGAGTACAATCTCCCCATCATCCCGAGCGGTACTCCCAACAAGGAGGAGAAGGCAAAGAAGGAGAAGAAGGACAGCGGTGCCAAGCTCCAGGACATTGAGGAGAGCGTGAGAGACGACGCGGCCGACAAGAAGAAGGCGCTCGTCTTGGACAAGACTCGCGGCTTCGTCAAGTACCAGCGCCGGTCTGAGAAGTACCGCAACGCGAAGACGCGGACCAAGGACTGGGCCGAGCTGTCGCAGAGACTGGACGAGGACGAGCTCAAGTACCAGTCCGCTCGATGCATGGACTGCGGTGTTCCCTTCTGCCAGTCGGACACGGGGTGCCCCATCTCCAACATTATCCCCAAATGGAACGAGTTGGTATTTCAGGGCAACTGGCAAGACGCTCTCAACCGCCTGCTGATGACGAACAACTTCCCCGAATTCACTGGCCGCGTGTGCCCTGCCCCTTGCGAGGGCGCCTGCGTGCTCGGCATCAACGAGGACCCCGTCGGCATCAAGTCGATCGAGTGCGCCATCATTGACCGCGGCTTCGAGATGGGCTGGATGGTCCCCAACCCGCCCAAGGTGCGCACGGGTAAGAAGATCGCCATCATCGGGTCTGGCCCTGCCGGTCTCGCGGCGGCCGATCAGCTGAACAAGGCGGGTCACACCGTCACCGTGTATGAGCGTGCCGACCGTCTCGGCGGTCTGCTCATGTACGGCATCCCCAACATGAAGCTCGACAAGCGCATCGTCAAGAGACGCACCGACTTCATGGCTGCCGAGGGCATCAACTTCAAGACGGGCGTGGCCGTCGGCGAGGACGTGCAGCTCATGGACCTCAAGGCCGACAACGACGCGGTCATCATCGCGACGGGCGCCACGGTCGCGCGCGACCTGCCCATCAAGGGCCGCAACCTCGAGGGCATCCACTTCGCCATGGAGTTCCTCCACCAAAACACCAAGTCGCTGCTCGACTCGGAACTGGCCGACGGCGCGTACATCTCGGCCAAGGACAAGAACGTGGTCGTCATCGGCGGCGGCGACACGGGCAACGACTGCATCGGCACGTCGGTGCGCCACGGCGCCAAGAGCGTCATCAACTTTGAGCTGCTCCCGCAGCCGCCGCCGGAGCGCGCGCGCGACAACCCGTGGCCGCAGTGGCCGCGCATCTACCGCGTGGACTACGGCCACACCGAGGTGCGCCAGCACATGGGCAAGGACCCGCGCGAGTTCTGCATCATGTCGGAGGACTTTGTCGACGACGGCACGGGCAAGGTCAAGGGCATCAACACCATGCGGGTCGAGTGGACCAAGTCGGCGTCGGGCGGCTGGGACATGAAGAAGGTCGAGGGTTCGCAGCAGTTCTTCCCCGCGGACCTGGTGCTGCTGTCGATGGGCTTCCTGGGCCCCGAGGGCCGGGTGCTGGGCGACGAGATTGAGAAGGACGCGAGGAAGAACGTCAAGACGCCGCAGGGCAAGTACTGCACCAACGTGGAGGGCGTGTTTGCGGCGGGTGACTGCCGCAGGGGGCAGTCGTTGATTGTCTGGTAAGTTCCTCACTCGGCTCTTTTTTCCTCTCTTGTCTTGCGATGATGCTGACTGTTCTGTGTTTAGGGGCATCAACGAGGGTCGCCAGGCGGCGCGCGAGGTCGATCTGTACCTCGAGAAGTGCACCAACCTGCCGGTCACGGGCGGCATAGTCAGGCGCTCGGCTGAGGAGGTGTTTGCGGCGGAGGCGATTGCTGTGGCTGCTGCTTGAGTGTGAGGGAGGCCAGTTGAGGGCGCTTTGGGGACGAGATATGGCCGGGGAAGGCGGGCTGGGATTTTCTTTTTTCTCTTTTCTTTTTTTCTTCTTTTTTTTACATCACTGAGCATAGCTTCGTCCTGATTTTGATTTGATTGATACCATTCCGCAACAAAGCATCATCAACAGCAGTCAGTCAGTATGTTGGTCGGTCTCAGGGGTTTGGATCTGGCGTGGCGATGGTGATGCATTGGACACGGAAGGCGGCGTCTGTTTTTGCACTGCACTTGCCATGTTATGCTGCAATTTCCTGTACTGGATTTGTCAAATAAGCAGAGTTTGATAGACGTCGTGTCTGCCTTATGGTTTGATGTGTTTCCCTGCTGGACTGTTGTCGTGGTGGCAGTTTCCAAATCCACCAACACAGTTTCAACATCCCCATTTGCTCATAAGCCCAACCTTTTGATAAACCAAAGCGAGTGGCAAGTCAAAATCATCTATACTGTCCTTCTTCTTTTTCCCTTACCTCTCTGTCTCTTCTTTTATCCCTTCCTTCCTATTTTCTCTCCTTTCTTTTCTTTCTCCTCCTCTTTTACTTCCTCTTCTTCTTCTCCTTCTTTTCCTTCCTCCTTCCTCCTTCTATTTTTTCTATAACATTTTTCAAAGAATAAACAAGATCTGACTCTACAGGGGGAAAGGGAATGAAGACGCCCTGAATGCTGTGGCGGTCCGGGCGTCACATGCGGCGCTCTGGCCAGGGCTCGAGGTCCGCAGCCAAAAGCTTGTCGGTCTTCTCAAACCACGTGGGGCATCGATTGGTCAATGGCTGTGGTGCTGACGGTACGGGGTCCAGCAGCTGCAGATGATGGAGAGGTACTCGAACTGTGAGAAAACTCAAGATTTGCAGCAGTGCCAATACCTGAGCTCTGTTTGATTCTACAAACCATCAAATGAAAATGGTATTCACATATAAATCCGAAATTTCTCAGTATCATGTTGCATGACCAAAGGTTGTGGGAATGACACATCCAGACCCTTCTGCTTTGCGCTCCAGGTCGACCGCTAACACGGTTGAAGAATGCGCCAAGTATTGTGGGGCATGCTCCGGGGTCTGCGCCGCTGGTGGGGGCAGTTGGAGGCAATGACGAGTGGACCATGGGAGCTCGACGTCTTCCCTCTCTCGCGTGTTCGCAGCCGACAGCGGCGGGTCAGTCGAACGGACGACACGAGGCTCGTTGACGAGGATATTCGTTGCTCGCATTATTTTCCTTCTTGTGCACACAATTGAATTTTTTTTGAGATATCGTCATTCAGCGCCAACCGCCGCAGCGGTTTCCCTTCGCGACGATGCGCTTTGGCAAGACACTCCGCCAGTCGGTCTATCCGCCCTGGAAAGACAGGTACATCGACTACGCGAAACTCAAGAGCATCCTGCGCGAGGACAAGCCCGACGACGAGGACGAGCCCTGGACCGAGGACGACGAGAACCGCTTCTGCGACGAGATCTTCAATGTCCAGCTCGAGAAGGTCGCCGGCTTCCAGGCGCAAAAGGTCGAGGAGCTGCGCCGCCGCGTCGATGCCGCCTTTGATAAGCTCAAGGAGCTGCCCGTCGCCGAGGAGGGCAAGCCCAAGGCCGATGCCGACACCCAGCAGCTCAAGGACCTCGAGGCCGAGCTCGACAACGTCACCAACGAGGTCAAGGAGCTGCAGAAGTACAGCAACCTCAACTACACGGGCTTCCTCAAGATTGTTAAGAAGCATGACCGGAAGCGCGGCGACCGCTACAGGATCCGGCCCATCATGATGGTCAGCCTGTCCAAGCGGCCCTTCAACTCGGACCAGGCCTACTCGCCCCTGCTCAACAAGCTGTCGCTCATGTACTTTGCCATCCGCCAGCAGCTCGAGGAGCCCGGTGCCGCCCCCGCCGACGCCTACCCGCTCGACCCCGACAGCACTCCGTCGACCCATAACGGGGAGAAGTACACGGCGCACAAGTTCTGGGTGCACCCCGACAACCTGCTCGAGGTCAAGACGTACATCCTCCGCCGCCTGCCGGCCTTGGTGTATAGCGAGCAGTCGGCGAAGGAGGCGGACGGCCAGCAGGACCCCACCATCACGTCGCTGTACTTTGACAATTCCAAGTTTGACCTCTACTCCAAGAAGGTCGAGCGCAAGATGGAGGCTTCGTCTCTGCGGCTGCGCTGGTATGGCCAGCTCAGCACGCGCCCGGATATCTTCCTGGAGCAAAAGACGCTCCACGACAACGGCACCAGCGAGGAGCGCAAGGTTGCCATCAAGGAGAAGTACATCAAGCCTTTCCTCGACGGCGAGTACAAGATGGAGAAGTCGGTCCAGAAGATGGAGCGCCAGGGCCAGAAGGCAGAAGACGTCGAGGAATTCCGGTCGACGGCAGACGCCATCCAGGAGTTTGCCCGCGAGAACAAGCTTGAGCCGGTCATAAGGGCGAACTACAAGCGGACGGCCTTCCAGAAGCCGGGCGACGACCGCGTCCGCATCTCGATCGACACCGACATCGCCTTCATCCGCGAGGACACCCTCGACCGGGACCGCCCGTGCCGCGACCCCAAGGAGTGGCACCGCGTCGACATTGACAACAGCAACATGACATACCCCTTCAACAACATCAACCAGAGCGAGGTCTCACGTTTCCCCTACGCAGTGCTCGAGATCAAGCTCAACGAGGACAGCACCCGCGGCAAGCGGCCCGTCTGGATCCAAGACCTGATGGGCTCCCACCTCGTCCACCCCTGCCCGCGCTTCTCCAAGTTCGTCCACGGCACCGCCTCGCTCTTCGAGGACTACGTCAACCGCTTGCCCTTCTGGCTCTCGGACCTCGACACCGACATCCGCAAGGACCCCCAGGTCGCCTTCGAGGAGGAAGAATCCCGCCGCGCCCAGCGCGCCGAGAACGAGCACGTCGTCGGCAGCTTCCTCGGCACCAAGCTCGGCTCCTACAAGCCCTCGCGCAGCTCTCCCGTCGCCAAATCCTACCTCGCCGACCGCCTCGCCGCCGAAACCTCGACCGCGCACACCCCCAAATCCGGCACCTTCCCCGGCCGGCCCAGCGGCGCCGGCGACGAGGCGGGCGAGTCCAGCACCCTCACCACCACAATCAACAGCAACCAACCCGAACCCCAATCCGCCGCCGCCGCCGCCTCCGCCTCCGGCCGCTCCGCCCTCAACTACGGCACCCTATCCTCCGTCTTCCCGGGCTTCTCCCTCTCCAAGTACGCCCGCGCCAAGGAGGCCGCCGCCCGCGCCCGCC
>Ga0247824_10001005_pt1 | contig 15063 bp, 12 predicted proteins | sample 13C_PalmiticAcid_FD_194412 | JGI IMG/M metagenome (GOLD analysis project Ga0247824, IMG submission 194412) | Soil microbial communities from agricultural site in Penn Yan, New York, United States - 13C_PalmiticAcid_Day48 | ecosystem: Environmental > Terrestrial > Soil > Agricultural land... | reverse complement strand
AGGGAGGGAGGGTCGAGACGACACGACATAACAACAACAGGTCCCCCGGGCACGACACAAACACACCGACAACGAGACAACGAGACTAAGACAAATTGCCCACCGCCTGAAGCTTAAACCTTGTTTGCTCTCCACTTGGCAGTCGCCCGTCTTGTCTGCCTCCCATAGGACACTGCCGCTGCACCACTCGGGCATATTGTGCCTACTGACTGCAGTACCCTTTTTATTTGCCTCCTCTTTTTTTTCACTCACTCTGACTCTCTTTTTCCTTCTTCTTTTCTCTCTCTCTCCTCGTCACTGTTACTTCTGCTGCTACGTTTCTTCTTCTTCTCTCCTTCCCTTCTCTCTTTCTCTTTCTCCTTTCTCTCCCTCTTCCCTCTCCCTCTCTTTCCTGACTCCAACTCTCTCTCTCTTTCTTTCTCATTCATTCTTCCCTCTCTCACTCCAACTCGCTCTCTGCTCACTCTCTGGCTCTCTCTTTATTTGACGAACAAGTATCCAAGTATCACAAAAAGACTCACACGTACACAATAGCCATGGCTGCCCTCGCAGATACTCTTGCTGCCACTGAACAGCTCCAGCAACTCTCTCAAGACAAACCCCAACGGGGCAAGCGCATGCTTTCAAGCCCGAGTCTATCTTTGGCCTCCCTAAGATCCTCGATCTCTCAAATGTCCTTACAGCAGGACCGCAAGAGCGCTCAGCTGGCTCAGCCAGCTCTGCAGCGGTCTACAAAGACCCCTGCATCCCAAGAGCCAAAGAACGCTAGCCTTAGAGAGTCCAAACCAGCTCTTCCCCACCTTCACATCCCAATCAAGAAGCAGCCTAGTCAAGCTAACTCCCAGAGCACGCGAGCCGCCACCAGTACTGGACACGACGAGGAGGACGATGGCTACTTTACCGCCGCAAACAAATACAACTCGGATGATGACCCAACCTCCCCCTCCAGCGCCTCACCCACTTCCCCCTTTTCCGCACACGACTGGGTAGACTTCAGATCTGCTCAACCGCCTACCCCACCCGTCAACAACAACAACAACAACAACAAACATTTACGACACATCCAGACCCCTGCGCCAAAACGTGTGACGCCCCTGAGGAGCTCTTCGTCGGCTTTTGGTGATAGTCCGAGCGTCGAAAACAGCCCGATGCTCGCGGCCTCGGCCAGGTTTCATACCTTCTTGAACAGGGGCAGTCAGGATTCGCTCTCGCTCGCTAGTGTCTCCTCGGGTTGCTCTTCTCCCTCCTCCTCCTCAGCGCCCTCGCCAACCATGCGGGCCCACACAAAGCGACCTGCCCCTGTGCCTGCCTCGTCTGTGTCACCCCAGATGCCTCCTCACCCTTTTAAGGATGCGCGTGATGCCAGGCCTGACCACCCAGCAAATGACATGCCAAGGCACCTGCTCCAAACTCAGTACCACAACAACAGCAGTTCACACTTGCCACTCAACACACTCCCATCCGTGGCCATGGAGGTGATGCGGCGGAACAGGTCAGCCTCCGTGGCAAGTTATGCAAGTCTGCCTACTCCTCCCTCCTATCTAGGAAACGCTAGTACGCGTGAGAGGAGCAACTCTATTCAGAGCCCGCAGAGCCATCCGCCCAAAGATCGCTACTCTGGTCTGCAAGCTCGCAGTTCTAGCGCACCTACCTTCCAGCGCGAGGATCTTCTCCATGCTCAGCAACGCCATCAACAGCGTCAGCATCTTCTTGAGCAAATGCACTCGCCCGTTAGGCCACTGTCCCATCAAGCCCAGCGACCCAGCCAGCAGCAGTCGACTCTGTCCCATGGCCTCACTCCCTCCGAGATGATGTTCCGCCGCTTTGATGACCAAAAGCGAACAAGCAACGAAGAAAGGATGTTTGGCTCCAAGACCTCAATTGCACGACCCAAGGACCCACGCAAGGTCGTCTTTGGTGACATGATCACAATTGTCACTGTTGAACGAACGGAAACGCCTCCACCACCCCCCTCGGACAAGAAGAAGAAAAAGAAAAAGATGTTCAGCATGGGATCGAGGGCTGGCCCTCATCCAGATCCCGAGTACGACTCTGATTACTACAATGAGCCTTATACCCCAGAGCCGGCCGAGGTGGTTATCACACAAGCACCCTGGATCGGAAACCCCAACTATGACGAGGAGAAGCAAAACTCGAGTTTCTACTACGACTATGACGATGAGGAGGAGGATGGCCAGGGAGCTCCCGGATATGACGGAGAGGATGAAGAGTACGAGGATGACGAGGACGAGTACAGACATGGAAATGGATCTTCAAAGAAAAAGGGTGGCATCTTCAAGTTCAAGCGCGCTGTCAACCGCCTTCTCCGCAACTAGGACACGCTTTTTTTTTCATTTGAACAACTCCCCCTCCCTCTCTCTACCAATGCTCCTCCTCACTTGATTTGTACATTAGAGCAACGTGTATATTATTATGAATAATGAAGATAATGACCTATTCATAAACCCGACCTGGTTCCCGCTCTTCCTCTCTCTCTCTTCTCCCCTTATCAACTGCTCTCTTTTGGCTCATCCTTAGCCTGGGACAACCCCTTCAGTAGTCGCTGCACGGCGTCTTGATTTGCATTCTTGAGCTCCATCTCCTTTTGCTCCTTTCGCTTCTTGAGCCCTTCAAGCGCAGCCGCCTGCTTCGTCTTTCGGACAGCTGCCTCTGCTGCGGACGTGGTAGAGATCTTAGAGAGCTTGTATTCGACCGGTGAGGGATCTATACAGGTTACTGCATGATCCTCGTCCGCCTCCTGTGTTGTTGCACTTGTCGAGGGCAACAAGGTCGTGGGCGGTGTGTAAGGAATTGGGTATTGGGGAGTGGTTCGTTTCGCAGATGGGGAGACCGTGGGCCAGGAATGCTCACTGTCTTGGTCATCATCGCAAGAGCAGATCTCCTCCAGCGACAACCCTGCAAGTGCCTGTGCGATGTGGAGACCACATCCTAGTTATAAAAATAATCAAGGACGCCAAAAGCGTTAGTAGAATGCCATTCAATTGAGCATTCGGATCATTTGAGCGCTTATTCCCTCTTTTTTTCCCAATTGCTAGTCGAATAGGGAATCCCTTTGTTACTAGTGGGGTGGAGAGGGTGAAGAACGCGTGTTGGAAAAGAATAAAGAGCGTTTACCTTCCCAAGTCCATTTGCCACAGTCGTTGCAGATAACTCGATGGCACATTCCTTTTTGGCAAAAAAACACTTTGTGGAGTGAAGGAGAAGGAGAGGGAGAAGGCAAAGAGGGTCGATCCAACCGGTAGAAAGAGGGTAGTGCAACTGGATGGACCGAGTGGATGGATAACGGAATGAGGAGGAGAGGACACAATGAGGGATGGGTTGAATGAAATGGGAAGGGACGGTACAAGGCGATGAACGGGGAGCAATTGCCTTTTCTGCCCATGGGTCAAAAAGGTTGGGCCTGTTATATCCATGCAGAGTCCGAGGTCTTATTTCACTGCAGATCTCGCGGATTGACCGCAAATACCGTCTCCCCCCACCCTCCCTGCTTTTTCAGGGGGGCGGGCGGACACGAACAACCTCCTAGAAATCTAGGACAATGGTTACGACCCGTGGAGGGCTGTTCATCGTCCGTGTCTCCCAGCCAAAGGGAGAGCTCGTCGCTCCCTCACGGAAGCAACGGTAGCGAATCAATTCCTTGTTGCGGGAGGGGTGGGATGGTGGGACAAATTCATGCTCTCCGGAATGGATTCATGACGACAATTGCCAGGGTGTTTGGGCCATTGTGGTGCCCTTTTTTTCTATTTCTCACATGAATCTGTGAAATGCGAGATGTAAATTCCAGCACCCTCCCCTCTTTCTCCCTCTTCCAGAAGGTTCAGATTCTCCTGGGGGCTCAGGAACGTGTGTGCATCGGCTAGACCTGGTAATCGGCTAAAACGAACGCTATGGGGTGGGCTTTCAGGACCGAGTCGGCAATGTTGGGCAAGTTGGACAATGGAAAAAGATGTACCGCGCCAGTATCCTCCCACGGGAGGTCGGCTCTCTTTTCACGCGTACCTGCGGGAACATATGATTGGCCTGTGCAGTTCCCATCAGGCAGCGAACAAAAGTGGGTCGTAAGCAACTTGCGAGTTGGATTGGCTCTGGTTGTACCACCAACATGTAGGAACGATCGAGAGGGGGCACCATGTCCTTGTAGTAACAGCACACCTACTACTATAGAACCATTGCCTACGGGTCGCACGAAAAATGAAAAAGCTCTCGCCTGTGCAGTCCATTGGCTCGCTGGGTATGAAGCTGGCCTCCTAGGGAACAGTCGCAACTGGCACCGCTGGCCGCGTTAGGGTAAAGACCTTCATTGAAATCTTAGCCAAGCCATATCTTAGGAGAGGCAAGATTTATGCGATCGCATTCTTTTCTTCTTGCCTTCGCTTGAACTTTTTGCTCTCTCGTCTTCTTTCTTCCACTCCATCCTTGTCCCTCCCCCTTCCTTCACTGCCATGCGTCTTTTGGCCCTCCTGCCCTTGCTGGCTGTGGTTGCTGCCCATGCCGATCATGCCCACATCGAGCGCAGATCCCAACCTGGCGTCCCGAAGCCTAAACCTGTCGACCTTCGCCCGCTAGAGTGGGGTGACTTGAACATCATCAGTACCACTGACACTCACGGCTGGCTGGCTGGGTAAGTGTGTCTTGAAGGCTATGTCAACCTCAAATAGCCAACCTTCTCGTGATCCATCCTTTAGCGTGAGGCAGGGCTTTGACAAGGTAGCTGACCATGACGTTATTCGCTTTTCGCTAGTCATATCAAGGAAGAGGCGTACTCTGCAGACTTTGGCGACTTTGCCTCTTTTCTTTCTCACATGCGCGAACAAGCGCACTATCGTCGCAAGGACCTCTTGGTTGTGGATTCTGGAGATCTGCATGATGGTAATGGTCTTGCTGACGCCACTCCTCTCAGCGGCCAGGTGTCCAACCCCATCTTCCAGATGATCAACTATGATGCTCTAGCTATCGGAAACCATGAGCTGTACCTTCCAGAGATCGCAGAGGACACCTATAGGAATTTTGCACCCAAGTGGGGTAAAAAGTACTTGACCTCGAACACCTTTATCAAGGATTCGCGCACCGGCAAGACCGTCCCCATTGGCAAGTTTTACAACAAGTTCCGCATGAAGTTTGGCAGTAAGTGTACTTGATGGCATGGACGTTGAGCATTGTCAACTTGGACGAGAAAGCTTGTTGTTCACACAACATATCCAACACAATCATAGCCCGTGTGATGAGCTATGGCTTCCTGTACAACTTCATGGGTGCCGCCAACAACACTATTATCGAGCCTGCCAATTTCACCGTCACCCTTCCATGGTTCCAAGAGTCGTTGAAGGAGGATGTCGATGTGTACCTGGTCGTTGGACATGTCCCTGTCCGCTGGAATGAGGCTACTACTGTTGTGAAGGCTATCCGTGCTGTTCACCCTTCCAAGCCTATCCTTGTCTTTGGTGGCCATCTCCACATCCGCGACTTTAAGGCTTATGACGCTCGTGCTTACGGCCTCTCTGCTGGTCGTTTCATGGAGACCCTCGGCTGGATGTCAGTTTCTGGAATTCGCGACCGCTCTTGCCGTGTGGAGGCCAACTGTGTTGGCAAGAACCTGACTGTCAGCCGTCGTTACCTCGATACCAATGTGCACACCTACAAGACGCACGCTCTTGCACACCCTCGCCAAAAGTTCGACACCTGGAGGGGTCAGAAGATCTCAAAGGAAGTGACCAAGCAACGCAAGGCCTTGGGTCTCACCACTGTCCTTGGATGTGCCCCTCAGGATTACTACTTGAACAGATACCCCTACACGGACAGTCGTTCGCTCTTGGACCTTGTTACTAAGGAGATCTTGCCGTTCTCCGTGATCGATAAGACCCGTCCTTACCCCACCGTTGTCCTGATCAATTCTGGATGCCAGCGCTTTGATGTCTTCAAGGGTGCCTTCACCGTCGACGATACCTTCATTGTATGTTGCTCGCTTGTCTGTCTGGATATGGGTTCATCAGCGAAACGTTGGTCTGCAGCTCATCATCTTGTTTCTTATGTGTAGGTCTCGCCTTTCCATGATGACTTTGTCTATGCCACTGTTCCCTACAAGGTACGTTCTCGAAATCGCCATATATGTCGTTTTGGTTTCCATGTCATGTCGACTGGATAGGCTGACCATTGAGTCATGGATCCAATAGGCTGCCAAGAACATTCTCAATGCTTTGAACAAGGCTACTTTCCAGAAGCGAGAGGATGCCCCACAAACGTTTGCTGAAAATGCCACGTTGACGCCTGGTTACGTAACCAAGGATGATTACGGTTATGGTGGAGATGATTGGCCTCATAGCTCCATCCCCTATGTCGCAACGCCTAATTACGTCTCCTCCCCGCTGCCGACGGGTCTTGGTGACAATGATCTGGTCGATGTTGCTTGGTTATACTTCTTCAACAACTTGATGTTGCCTATTCTCAAGACCTTGGACCCTGCAACCACGTACACTGCTCAGCCTTATCGTGTGGGTATCACCACCAATGAGATGTGGTCAATCTATGCCAAGGCCAAGTGGGCCAACTCGACCTGCTAAGAAGGCAAAACCGTGATGGGCCGAGACAAAATGCAGAAGATCCTAGATGTCAATGCGGCTGGCCGTATATAGATATAGAGATGCCTTTGGTAAGACTGCAATGAACACGATAGCGATAGTGTAGTGCGTGGTGTTCTTCGGGTCCATTTGATCTGAAGTGGCGTTTTTATTGCAAAAGGGTGAATGTGGCGGTGTCTATGTTGGTGTGTGTGGATATGTGGGTGTGCGAATGCGGAATCTGTACTTTCCAGCCTCAAGCCGTGTCTTTTCTAGTGTTTGTTGGTGTCGAGTCCTGTAGTCATCTTACTCTGTCTTCTCCTTCTCCTTGTATTGAAGGGAGCTCAGGACCTTTTCCTTCTCGGCGGGGTGCATTGGCAAAGTCTTTCCTCCACCCCCTTCGAGCTTCTCAAAGATCTTGTCCACTGCCGTCTCAATAGGGTGGTCGAACATGATGGGCAGTGCAGGCACAACGCAGAGACCAATGGCTGTAGGACCCCACTTCCTCAATGTGACATTGGCCGTATTCTTGAAGAGTTTTGCTGATTGATGGACGACGGTATGAATGGTAATAGCGGGCTGTTTTATCGATAAAAGGGGAGAAACAGTGTTTAGATCAAGCTAGATCAAAACAATTTCAGACCTTGCAGGGTTGGTGACAACAAAGTAAACAAAACAGCGGCCATAATGAAGCCCTTACCATTATCAAACTAGCAAGGCTTTGGAAGATACCTCTTTTCAACATCTAAGAGAATACAATCAAATGAAAAAGAGGTGAGCCAAACGGGGCGCCATGGACCAGCCTTTCCTTGATTTAGGATCATAGCTCAACCGAAATAGTGACGAGCACATACTGTCATTCCAACGGCGTCGCTGGGCGCTCCTGCTAGCTTGGCCTTGTATCCCTCATAAGCAACATCGAATCCAACATATGCAAATGAGACTAATTGAGCGTGTACGAGAACAAAAGAGCTGGGTCAATGATGGGGCCTCCTAGTACATAGTACATAATAGGATTGTGCTTGTCGAGTTTCATCCTGCAGTGTAACAAAAGGGGAGAGGGCTCTTTACCTCCGTACATGGCATTAACGAAGAAAGTACTTGTGACAGGACGGAATGCCTCCCCAACATCGGATGAGTAAGCGAGATAACGGGTTGAGGCGACGAAAAGAGTCTTGTAACGACCGAGGTAGGCGAGGTAACGGGCCGGGGTTTCGACTGTATCGACTTGGCCCTCCTCCAGCTGCTGGATTTCTTCCTTGATCTCTTCCTTGATCTCCTCCTTGATCTTGGACGCAATGGGCGCGTCTGTTGGTGTTGCTGGCGAGGACATGATCGATAGTGCTGTGTGTGGTTGTGGTTGTTGCGGACGAGCGGTAGTTGGAGAGGGAGTTGAGAAGTGAAAGTAATGAAAGAGAAATTGCTGATCCGATCGAGAAAACTTTTAACCGATCATGCTCTCGCCCAAATAGGCAATTCTGTGCATGGCACTCTCAAAGAGCTTTTTCCATCCTCGGAACGGGGCGGCCAGTCCGAGTGGGGCGGCCAGGTGTCGTCATCGAGCATGGATACATGTGGAAGCCAGAGGATTCCCTGGGGGCACCCATCGCTTCGAAATAGGATCGATGGTCGATCGATTTCACGGCACTTTCACACTCGCAGAGTGAAACGGCCTAACCACATTAAGGGCTACGAGCCTTGAACACTGACCGCAGTCTGCCCTCCAAGCTCTTTCCACACACACCCGACGCGACGCGCGACCGCAACAGGGACACGATTCCACGATGGCGACACTTGGGAAACAGGGCTCGGGACTCTCGAGGAGCAGTCTGGACACTCCTGCAGGATCGTTGCCAGCAACCAATGCCATCAACACATCGGCCCATCGATCCGTCAACATACAAAAGATCGCCTCCTTGAGTGCCCAAGTCAAAGGGGGCAACTCCAACATCAACAGTCGACTGGCTCTGCCCCAACTCTGGTCACAGTGCTCATCTCACGACTCTTACATATCTTCCGTGGCCAGCGAGTCTATTGTCGACCTGGTCTTGAAGCAGACCTTGGAGTGGAACGACGCCCTGTCCGGCTTTGAAAACGCGTTGTCGACTGCTGAGGGACAATCCATGGTCAACATGATACACTCCCTCAGTACTCTCATCATCGCAGCCGCTGAAGCTTATGGTACGCCCTCAAAGTCTAATCTTACAGTTAGCAGGAACGTGTTCGCTGCCAAGAACGGTCGGCACCCGTACATCGCCTTGATCTCGACCAAGGCATCCGTGGAGAGCATCCTCTTCTCGGAAATGGACAAGATCATCGAACATCAAACAAACTCAACCCAGTACCGCATTGCAGCGTTCGATCTTATTTCACCGTTTCTGGACTTTTGTATACTGGATCGTGACAAGAGAGGAACGATCGTCTCTGGCACAGCCGTCCTGTGGATCTCCAAGACTCTGAATGAATGCTTGCTGGACCCGGATCTAGAGCCCTTTATCGTCCACCTCTTCAACTACCTTTGCTCTCTTCCAGACCGATTCCCGTTGGACCGATCATGGCTCAGCACAGCATTGCAAACTATTATTGGCACGCTGGTGGATTTCTATTGCCTTCCTTCTACGCAAGCATCGCTGTCGGCAGGTTACAAAAAGACCCTTGGAGGTCGGCTCTTACTGGTATTGCTCTCTTGGGCCGGGGATATGAGGCGATACGACTTGCCGACCCTCTCATTACTGCAGTCTGCCCAGAAGCTGCAGCGGATCCGAAAGGGTTACGTTCTGCCTACACTCCCTTTTGACATCCTTTGGCCCTTGTTGTCGTTCTTGCTGATGGATTCGCCGACGGTCGACGAGCAGCGTATTCTGATCAACTGGATGTTGGCTGTCATTACTGCGGCTGAAGAGCCTCTTGATCCCATGATCGCCCATTTGGCTTTGCTTCCAGTGTTCCAGCTCCTGGTCGAATCCCAGGCGGAGGCTATCACTAAGAGATGTTCCGACATTCTGCAAAAGTTGGAAGCACTTCCAAAGGAGACAAGCGCCCAAGAGCTTTCGCATTCTGATTCACTGGCAACCTCGGGTGTCGCTGCCATGATTCAAGCCGAGATCACTCACTTGCGCCACTCGTGGAGCTCTTTAGGAGACGAGGAGGATGAGTCGTTGTTCACCTTGGGCGACAATAGCACGCTCTCCAGTTTGATATTCACAACGTCCATGTTCCACCCAGATGAAAACAGAAGGATTGCAGCTGCATCACGACAAGCGCAGGTGGAAGGCGGACAACTGGTGTCGCTGGTCCTCTTCATCTACATGCTACGGGTGGACTCTTCTCCTGCAGTCAAGCTGCATCTGTTGCAGGAAGCGATCCCTTCATTGGTGACCGCCAAGGACGAAGTGGCAACAGCCAGGGTACTGCGAACCATTTTGACCCTTATCAACGGCGTCCCCAATGCCCCCGCTGGATCAAAGTTCCTGAATACACACATGGGAGCCGTCGGGGTCAGGATCCTGTTCCTCATCTGGAAGCGTCAGCCTCGAATCTGGAAGACTCTTCGACATGTTATTCACGGATGGGTCGAAAGCCGGCTTCGTCTTATCAAAACACCAAAGAAGGGAGATGCCGAGTTTGAGATGGAGGTCGCTGTTCTTGCTACCATCAGGCAAGAAGAAACAATTGGGCAGAGTCAGTTGACTTTTGCGTTGACCTACATTGCATTAACACCGATCTTTGCATTCTCCTTTTGATTTACAGGGACATATGTGCTATCGATGCGGCGGGATACGCGGAGGTGTTGATCCCTTTCTTGGCAAACCTTCTGGGATCTGTTGAGCTTTATGCATCTTCGATCTGTACCATCATCGAGACCATGAACTTGACTGTCCAGGCCAACGTTGTGGAACCTAGAGCAGGTACGCTGCAGGCATTGTTTCATACAGTTCTTCTCGCTCTTGGTCGTTATGAAACTAATCTTTTCAAATGGTCCGCTGGTTCGTAGCATGGAATGTATTGCTTTGCCATGTGGCAGAGCATGCTATGAAGTCTAGTCATACTGGAATGCTACAGGAGATGTGCGTCTTCTACGGGATTGTAGGATCTAGAAGTGAAGGTACAGGAACCTCGGTATCCACATTCTACTTGAATAGTATGAGCAAAGAAGCCTTTCGCCATCTAACATCGATCCTTTTCGTCTTTAGATACCCAGATTTACTTGGATCTACGCGAAGCCGTCCTTACGAACTACATTCGACCTCTGCTGCCTTCGAAAGACCCTGAAGTCCTGGCATCCGCCCTAAAGGCGCTTTCGTGTTTCGCGGCACCGGAGATTCTACCCATCCTGGAAACTGAGCTGCCTTCAAATTACATCCGCGAGCGCATTTTGGACACCTCGGATTCGTTGGTGGTTGACGAGTATTCCTTGGTCATTGACAAGCTGGTCCGCCATGAGCTGCAACACATGAGGCGTGGACTTTTCAAAGATGCCGCGTTCAAAAAGGCAACACCAGAATCACAGACAGGTCCACAGGAACTGGACCGATTGCAGGGGGTGCTTTCGGTTGTGTCAGGCAACGTCGTCCACAAGTGGCAGTCTGGAGATGTCAATCCAGGTTTGCGAATCGGCTACGCTCTTTCCAGCTTATTGTGCTCCTCTCTCGAGAACTCCAACCCGGCCGCATCCACGACAACAGAAGGAGGGGAGGAAAGCGATGCATCTGCAGAGACAATCAGAGCCCGACAGAGTTATCGGAATGTGATGACGGCCCTGAAGGATGTTTCGTTTACGGATCATTTGGTAGAGCGAATCTCCGCGCTGGAAGGATGGACGTCTCTTTTCGACAATATGTGGGACTCGAGTGATGATGCCCAGACAATGGTGATTGCAGAGACCATGATCGGGGACCTCTACAAAAAACTTACAGATGGATACGTACCTGCACACTCTGCCAATGCCCTTTTCGCCATCACAGGTGAGTGTTATGCCTTCTGGACTATTCAACAGCGTTGAGGCGAGCACTGGAACGAGATACTTATGCGCAGTCGCGGTCTTTTCATTAGGAATCATACTTTCACTCCATCGGCATTCTCACCCGGCTTCTACTGTGCAGAGTTCTCTCTTGGCGAAACATCTGCTACAGGAATATGTTCGCACGGAGACTCTAACAGATGTCAGTGGGAGCGACGAGGTTCAGTTCGCAGTACTTGTGTCCCTCAGCTTCATTACACCTTTGGCAGCTGTGGATGAGAAACTTGTTTCGTCCGTTCTCGGAGTCTTTAGCGACCGTCTTCAGGCTGACGCTGCCAGCACCGACACATCTATGTAAGGGATGCAAAGATCTTTCATAACAACTTTTTTCTTCGTATTTCACCTTCGCATGCACTAAATCCAACTTCTGCGTCCCTTGACATTTAGTGATGTCTCCAAGTGGGCAACCTTTGCGACCGGATGGGCTTTCTGCAATCTTTTGGCAGGGCTGGTCGACTCACCCACCAAAACTGTTGAGCTCAACCAAGTCTGCCAACAGATGTTGCATCAAATTTTGATGATCTTCGAAATCAATACGGCCTCGTTCGCACTGACACTCGGCGTTTTAATCGCTTTCCCACGTCTTTCGGTCGCTGTGGCATCGTCATTGTCTTCTCAAGCCTCCAGAACCACGACAACTGATGAAGAGGCTGCTGCTGTCGAAAAGATCAAGAACATTGCACAGAAGGATTTGGAATCGTTCCTTGAGGACCAACAGCAAGTGTTCTCTTCTCAAGCACTGGCCCGGCTTTTGGGGGCCCCATGGGTATTGGCGTTCTCAGATAGGACTGCAGCCTCGCCCGAAGAACGCAAGGAGCAGACAGACTTGCTGGATCGCGCACTTTTGGCAGCGACTTCAAGAGTAAGTTGCGATGTCGGACGCATTGCATCCCGTGCTTCCGATAAATGAGACATGAAGCGATCGTTGCTAATGCCTTTATCATTATGCGCGATCTAGAGGGATTTGCAGCCTCAACTCATCCACTTTACAGTTCCATTCTGCCACATGATTCACACCAACCTCGACGTGAGGAATCCATCCTCGAGCGAGATCTCGGTCTTCACAGCACGTATCCACTCGTTGGTCAATCTTATTCGGATCACTCCAACAACTGCTGCACGTCATACTGCTGTGGTAGCCCTGGCGTCTCTGTTTGGTGTCGATTGGTCTCGTGGCCCTACCGTGACCTCATCAGGAAGCCACGGCCTGTTCGCATATCTGGCATATCCTATCAACCCGGGAGCCATGGCTTCCGTAACGAATTCTGCACTATCAACGTTGATTGAGTTGAGTGGGCTCTCCATCTCCATCACGACAACCACTGCCTCTGGTGGTGGTGCAGGATCTACTGTTCATGCGGTTGTGACTCTGGGAAGTAAGACGCCCAATCCCAAATCAGCATTGATGTTGCAGGACCTCAAAGCTGGACGACTAGCAGCCATGACTCTTGGTCATATCGCCTGCCATATCCATCGATTGGGACAAGCTGATACTGGAAAAGTGATTGGTACAAGCACTGAACCAAAGGACTATTCAAGATTGCCAGTTTCATCGTCCTGGCTGCGTGCACTTTGGGATAACATGTGGGTTCCGCTGCAGTTGGGAACTGCGCAAAGGGCTCAAAGATCCTATGCTACCGCGTTGGAACTGCTACTGTATACTATTCACAGTCTCCCGACACCTCTTCCTGCTGTGAATTGGTTCCCGTTATTAACCCAGCTTGTGGCGATGGAGTCTCAGTTGATTGTGCCGGCGATTCAATTGGCCTCCAGACATGCCCATACATCGACATCTCTGATGGAGTTTTTGATTATTACGCTTTCCAATTTCAAGGTCCAAACATTGACTGACACGGATGCCCAAACGGATGCAGAGGACCCGGGTCGCCTATCAGCAGAAGAGCTGTTTGTTGGAGAGGAGGGACTCGGCCGAATCTTGAGTCTTGGAGGACTACCCCTGACGGCTGTGGGTGGCGACCAAGCATTGGCGGAATTGGACAAGATTCGAGGTTTGGAGGGACTCGCGAAGAAGGTTTCACTACCAGGTGCTCGAGTGGTCGACCAAGTGGAGAGGTTGGTCAAGACGCTCTTTTTCAATCTAAATGGTACTTGCAACACAGATCCAAGTCCATCCTTGGAGGTATTGCAGCTTATCTTCCTGGACACACTGAGTAACCACATGAGATCCTACCGTCAGGGACGTGTTTCGCCTGCCGTCGGCAGTACATCCGGAAAGACCAAGAAGACGAATCAGGGACTTGCTGAGGACGCCAAGGAACTCTTGAACGACCTACGGTCTGTGATTCTACGCGTGTTCTATCAGGTCTCGTTTCCAAGATTCATGACCGCACAACGTGTCCTCAGGAGATTGGCTGATCTTTCACTCACGTCGTTGTCCCACTTGGATGCTGCTCAATTGGACACACCTGGTCGCCATGACAGTGCGGGCGCTGGAGGACGGATTCTCAAGGAGGCCATTGGTATCACATCTTTGTACCAGGCTGGTTTTTTGACATCTCAACAAGAAGGGCGGCTGACCCGCGCTGCAGAATCGGCTCTTCTGGTCGCAAGCAACACCAGCCAATACGAACCAGAGGACCGGAAAATGGCAGAATCAGCCATCTCTGTTCTATTACACGCCATGAATGGAGGTGTTGGTGAACGATCTACTCTACCAGCGACTCTCACACAGTCCAAAAAGAAGAGCAGTCTGCGTTTGAGTTGGCTTCAAAGGATTCTGGATGTCCTCGTCCTGATGTCAAGTCAACACGAGGTATTTGAACGTGGCGTGCTCTTGCTTCTTGGAGGTGCGGTTCTCCTATGGTGGGACGAACAAGACATTGGCACCCATGGTTATCGAGAGGTCAAGGTTCGCGGTCAGATCGATGACCAAGACCAAGTCTCTGTCAAGGCAAGCTCAACAAAGGACGACGACATGGAGGCGAGCCTTTTGGCCATGGTGGACGACCACTTGGAGCATGGTGATGCAAAGAGTGAGAACAGATCAGCCAGCATGGATTACAATATTCAGGAGGATGATGAGTTTGAACAATGGCATGACAGGTTCTTGCAGAGCATCGCCACAGAGGATGTTGTTGAAGTAGACGATCAAGAGGCTGCGAAAGCTCACCATCAGGACATCCTAGGCCGAGTATCGCTGATTATGCCCGACATTATCATGAGCATCCGTGGCACAGGATCTTCCTCAAGCGACCATCAAACTGCCAGCCGATTGCTAAGATTGGCCCTCGACCCACAGCTCAAGTCGCCCCAGAAACAGTTCCTGATCACTCTGCTGAGACGCATGGAAGACTTGGTACCCAAAGGACAGAGCTGGGTGTTGATCTAGAAACCCAAAAAAAAAAAAACTGTCCCTCATCCCTATGGGGATTTTCTCCGGACCCAGACTCTCAGAGAGATGTTCCCCAATGCCCCCTAGGCCCTAAACACAGCAGGTGTGGTTCAGCC
>Ga0247824_10001003_pt1 | contig 15069 bp, 14 predicted proteins | sample 13C_PalmiticAcid_FD_194412 | JGI IMG/M metagenome (GOLD analysis project Ga0247824, IMG submission 194412) | Soil microbial communities from agricultural site in Penn Yan, New York, United States - 13C_PalmiticAcid_Day48 | ecosystem: Environmental > Terrestrial > Soil > Agricultural land... | reverse complement strand
GTTGTCGACCATTCTGAAGACCAACGCACAGCCATCGTCCGAGCCTGTGACGCAGGTCAATCCATCATCTGTCATTGCAAAGCACAACACCGAGTCCTGATGGCCTAACCAGGTCTTGACGTTTTGACCTGTTCTTGCATCCCAGACTTGCACCGATCGATCCGCGGAACAAGTGGTGATCAAAGGTTGCTGCGTATGCCATTGAAGTTTGATAATCGGTCCTCGATGTTCACATGTTGTACGGAGTTGTAATGTTTGAACGTCCCAAATATTCAATCGACCGTCCAAAGATCCTGTAGCTGCCAAGTTCATATGGTCTGAGAAGCCAACTGTCTCGATGGCATCTGTATGGTTCTCGAAGGATCCCAAGATCTAATGTCATCATGGGGAGGAGGCACTTTGGGTTAAGAAGTGTCTTTGAGCAGAGGAGCAGAAGAGGAAAGAGAGACAACTTACAACTCCACTGTTGAGATTGATCAGCTTGGCTGTACCGTCCGCGGATCCTGTCATAGCCAATGAACTGTCCTTGTTGATAGCCAAGCAAGTAATGACGTCGCTATGGAATCGAGCATCCTCCGAGGTGAGACGATGGACAACAGTGGCGGTCTTGGGATCCCAGACAATCAACGACGCGTCCTCAGAGACGGTGACAATGCGTTTGCCGTCGGGTGTGAACATGCCGCTGGTGACGGGGCCAGAATGACCATTGAACACGTTCATGAACGAGCCTGATGGAACAGCCCACATCCAAACGGAAGAATCTGTTGCGCCAGCGAGAAGGATGTTGCCCTTGGGGTGCCAGTTGATCCACTGGTTATTGTCATTTGTCGCATGTGGTTGTCGTCGTCGATCGAAACAGAAACAAAAAGCAAACAATGAGTAAGATGCGAGGAGCTCAGCGAACAATCATGAAGCAAAGGGGGAGGGGCGGATGGGAGGTGAGAGGGGTTCACTTACGACAACCTCGTCAGGGCCCTCCAGTTCGCAGACAAACTGACCGGTCTCACTCTTCCAGACGCGCACTTTGCCGTCCATGGATCCACTGGCGACATATGTTCCGTCGACACTGAAGCCCACTTGCGTAACCGAATCCGTGTGTCCTGCAAACTCGTACAACTGTTCGCCATCGTATAACCGCCAAAGATAGCTCTTGTCATCGCCACCTCCAGAGACTGCAATGTTCTGATGGACTGGATGTAATGCCACATCGTACACGGGTTCTATAAAACACAAAAGCGATTCCCCCAGCACAAAGGAGAAAGAAAGAAAAAAAAAAAAAAGAAGGGGGTTAAAGTCTCGGTGAATAAGCATGTCGTTGGGCTGAAGAGAAGAAGGAAGGAGGCGTTTTTTTTTGTAGCAATTGGCTTTTGTTTGATCAGCTTTTCTCCTCGGTACCTTTGTGCGCGAAGAATCCTTGAACAGAGTCGTCGTGCAATTCGACCATCTCGTCGTCGTTAACAACAGGGTTGCCGTCCTCGTCAAATTGGTCGGCTTCCTCAACATTCTCATCGTCGTCTTCTTCCATCATATCTACGGAGAAGAAAAAAAAAAAGTATGCCAGAAAGAGAGTCAGTTGAAGGTACGCAGTAGACGGGCTACGCAGTGGTGTTGTTGTTGCTTTTGGTTGTCAAGCTCGCGGGTTCGCCCGTGTCGTCGGTGCTCTTCCTTTACCTTCAGTGCCATCGAGGACCTGAACCTCATCAACCTCATCGGGATCCAAGAACTCTTCGTGATCGCTCTCGTCGTGCCTTGTTGGGTCCTGCTATGGAAAGCGCCACCAAATGACAAAGAATAGAAGCAGAAAAGGGTTGTGTTAGACACGAGTGACTGGGTCCAAGTCGGTAGTGCTCTCAGTCTCCTTGATAGCTTTGGTATCCTTACAGGATTGGACATGGTATATGTTTATGTGTGGAGGTTGGTTGTGCAGGGAGGAGTGAAGAAGTGAAGAGAGGAGGCAAAAAAAAAAGTGCCCTCCTCAATATTTGTTTGTGCTCACATTTCGCCGTCACCGACACAGCTCCTCCCTCCGCTGCGCTGGCGCTGCGGCCGCTTAGTAATTGCTAGTATGCTGACGAAGAAGAACGAAGAGGAACCTTGCCCGGCCTCTCTGCCTACCCCACGTCAGTTGCATGGCTCTACGTGCTCATCTACACAATCCATAGCGTCCATGTGGTGGAGGAGCCGCCGATACAAGTAAAAACCCAGTCAACTCCACCAGTGCAATACACCCACATGCCTTACGCAGTGACCAGAGTTAGGAGGCTCAGTAGAGCGTGGGGCGTTGAGCTAGTGAAATCAGATCGCCCACGTTGTCATTGATAGATATTGCCATTCGTCGGCTGACTCTTCTACGGAAGGGAGACATGAATGCTACAGTGAATTTATCAGTTCAGTTGACAGAACCATTCGCAAAAACTAAGAATCCATCGTGTCATCCCCGGGCAAACAAATCTCAAAACGATTCTCCCGTAGCCATTGGGCCGCCTCATCCTCCTCCTCATTTCCGCCAAGCCCACGAATGACACGTAGTCTAGGCCAGTGTACGGCCATCCATTGTACCTCTATTACGCCGATCCTCGTTGGCAAGCCGGTAACGCTCAATTCCCTCAGCCTCTTCAGTCCAGAGAGATTGTCCAATCCACTCTCCAGCGACATCTCAAGACACTGAGGGTCATCAGAGTGGTGATCCCTTCCTCCTAGCCACAGCGTCTCCAAGTTGATCAGTCTTGCAAGTCGCTCATAGACTAAACCTTGAATATCTCGTCCTTGACCAGCGTAGGAATCTTCTCTCGAATCCAGTCTTGGAATACCTCCGAACGTGAGCTTCAGCACCCTGAGAGATCCCTCGCAGTTCCATGGCCTGAGCATGCCAGTGTCAGGATCCGGATCCATCAACACCCTGGCGGACCAGGAAGAAGTGCTTGTCATATGGCACATCTTTGAAAGTCTTTAGATTGCTGCATGAACGGAGCACTTGAACAATGTCATTGTTTGACATTCTCCTGAAACTACAAGTCTCCAGATGCTCGAGGGTGGGGAAATGTTTCGCCAAGGCATCCATCCCACCTTGCTCAGGCCATACAAACGGTTCAATCTTCACTGTCTTCCATCCCTTCTGTGACCCAGGGAGGAGCGTTACAAAGGTGTGCTTGATGAGATATCCAATCTCTCTGTCCATTTCAATCTCCAAGGTAATCTCACGGAGATTCGGCATGTAGGCAAACATATTTTCGGCAATCCTTTGAGTGGTTTCAGGCATGTTTCGGTCGCAAACCGTCATCCGCTCCACATTTCTGCATCTCTTGAACAACCATGGCCAAAACAACTTGGTGCTCCTGTCATGAACGCATTGAAGCGTCAGTTCCTTGAGAGATACCCACACCTTCGGCTCTTCCTCAGCTTGACCTTTCGTGATCTCACGCGAAATACCGATTTCAAGGTTGAGCGTCTCCAATGTGGATGAACACTGATCCATCAGATCCATCAGTCTCAACATTTCATGGGTCGTACGGGGATCCATTCTTATTATGGATAGATGGCGAAGGCGAGGGATAGTGAAATCCATTAGAGTGGTAATCACATTGTGAAGGATTCAGGGTTTCGTCCTCTATCTGGAAGTGATCCACTTGTACGTCTGAAGAACAGCGTTCGATAAGATGTTGATACAGCTGGAATGGCGTCGGAGACCAGAGTTTTTCAGCTCTGCGAACCTTTCGAAGTTCATCATAAAGGCAGGACAGCCCAGGTATCGCTCCAATCCAGTGGCCGTTTACTGACAATGGTGATAATGGAGGGGATGGCGATGGTTGATCCAGGCCATATACGTCAAACAACAGTTTTTGGTACTGTCGTTCAGCAAGACAATCTTCAAGAAGCATCATGCAGAAGGCTCTCGCGTTCCCTTGGTGGCGGTTGTCTCTTGAAGAAAGCCACGAGAGGTCGCGCCATAGGTGAGGAGTAACGGTAGAGTGCCACTTTTTGCTGACTTGCGCACAGTGAATCAAGTCTCGCCTAGCCAGTTGTAGGCAGATCAAGTCGTCCAGTTCCTGTATGCCTAGCATGGTCGCGATGAGTGGGAGAGAAACGATGAGACGAAGCAATGAGGGAAAGGGAAAGGTAGTGCACCACATTTTGAGTTTGGCTCGTGTCACACCACTCTTCAACAAGACAATAGCCTATTGTACTCCTTGTGCAGAAAAGTCTCCCAATGCTCAAGATGCCTGAACTTCGGGGTAGTGCTCCTGCAACCATTTTGCTACAGTGTTGACATTTCCAGCATCAAATCCGCGGATGGAACGAAGTCTGGCCCAGTGTATGACCATCCATTGAACTTCTTGTACACTCATCCTTGTGCCCATCCCCGATACATCCAGCTCCCTCAAGTGTGTGAGTTCTGATAGCCTGCGCAACCCATTATCCAGTGACATCCTCAAGCAGCCAGGACGGCTCCCTCTGGATGAATAGCCTCTCAGCCTCAATACCTCCAAGTTGGTTAGCCGCGCGAGTCGGTCGTACAGTAGAATCTCCACCTCTCGTTCTCGATTAGCAAGTGCCGCCTCTCCCTCAAAACCTAACCTCGTAATACCCTCGAGAGTGACCTGGAGCACTTTGAGAGACCTCTCGCATTTCCATGGCAAGAGTGCGCCTGTATCAGGATCTAGATCGACAAACATGTTGGTACAAACGTAGGACTTGTCACTCGCCCATCGAGAGGGCATTTCGGTGTAAGCAAAAGTATGGAGATTGATGCTGTGCCTGAGTAACTGAACCAAGTCACTGCTTAGAAGACCGGGGTTTCCATGAATATCCAACTTTTCAAGTGTAGGGTGGTGTCTCTTCATGACCTCCATTGCTGCTCTCCCAAGCCTTGCATTGGACCTCACCGTTACCACCTTCCATCCACTGCGTGATCCAGAGAGAAGTGCTGCGGTCGCATCGGCTTCAATACTGATACCTTGCTCAAAAGCATCTTCGTCACACAAGGTGATTTCACAGAGATTAGGCATGTAAACCCACATGACTTGTGCAAGGCTCTGTGCGCTTCTATCGATGCCATCGATCTCCAGCCTCTGGACATGGCTACAGTGCTTCCACAGCCACGAACAGAATCCGACGGCATCCAGAATGTCAGAGCGATACTTCAGGATCAGTTCCTTGAAAGATGCCTGACTCTCCACCCCGTTCCCCACCAGATCGTGGACTTCGTCCGCACCGAGAATTTCAAGGTCGATGCGCAAGTTCTCCAGTGTATGTGAAAGCTGGTCCAGCATGCCCTCCAACTTGACGGATTCTGACCAGATGCCTTCGAGGGAAGCTTGGATATGAAGGCTACGCGCGCGAGGGAGGGTAGCGCTTAAAATCAACTTCATCTCGTTCGAGTCATAATCCGCGTAGTCATATTGAACGTGTTGTACTTGCATCTCGGACGAACAGCGCTTGAAGAGATGGAAAAGCAACTCGTGCGCCGTTGGTTTCGCGCTTTGATTCCAGAGTGTGTGTGGTTGAAGAACCTCAAGGAGCTCCTTGATGCTTGGCAACATTTGAATCCATTGACCGCAGTTTGACAAGGCGGGCGGTTGTGCTCGCTCCGTGTGAAATCCTTGCTTGTGCAGTCCGTAGTGACGTTGGCCAGCGAGATAATCTTCGAGAACCATGCTGCGGAAGGCCCTCCATCTTCTAGGGGTGCCATACCATCCAAGCCATGAGAGGTCGCCCCAGATGCGAGGAGCAACGACAGAGTGCCACTTCTTGCAGACCCGTGCACATTGAGCCAGATCGTGCCGGTCCAGATGCCCACAGATTATATCATCTAGTTCTTGTATGCTCAGCATGGTTGCGATGGGGAGGAGAGAAGACGATGAGTTGCAAAAGTGATGAGAAGAGACGATGAGGGTGCAAGAAGTGTGGCCCCAGGCGAAGCCCGAGGAAGACCAATGACACGACTCACTTTTTTATCCTTGACTAATCCTACCCTCATACCACTGTAATCTCAGGATGGTTCTCTTCCAACCATCTTACCACTTGCTCATACCCATTTCTCCGTAACCCATCGATGGTACGTAGACTGGGCCAGTGTTCAGTCATCCAGCTCACCTCCTTCACACCGATCCTCGTTATCAAACCCTCCACATGCAATTCCTTTAGTCTCTTCAATCCTGAAAGCTTGTCCAATCCACTTTCAAGTGACATCTCAAGACATTGAGATTTATCCGAGCAGTGTGAGCATCCTAGCCATAATGTCTCCAAGTTGATCATCCTTGCAAGTCGATCATAAACTCGGCCCTGGATCTCTCGTCCTTGTCCAGGGTGTGTCTCTTCGATAACATCATGGTGCTCCAAATCCGGTCTTGGAATACCGATAACCTTGGTCCTGAGCATCTTGAGAGATCCCTCGCATTTCCATGGTTTTAGTGAATCTGTACAAGTATCCACATCCGCAAACACGCTGGCATCGACCCAAGAAGTGGTCCAGCCATTAATCCTATCTGTGATCGCCACGGTGCGGAGATTGTTGCAGGAACGGAGTACTTGAACCAAATCATCGCCTAGGAAGCCACGGCTTTGCTCTATCTCCAGCGCCTCAAGGGTTGGAAAGTGTTGTGCCAAGATATCCCTGACAGGTCTCATGAACCGTGTTGATGGCCCGAGAGTCATTCTTTTCCATCTCTTGCACGGGCCAGAAAGGAGTGATATGGCCGTGTCGTCTTTCATTACTCTAAAATTGCAGTTATAGGTCATTCCCAACGTAATTCCTTCGAGGAGTGGCATGTGGGCCAACATACCCTCCACAAGAATTTGTTGGGTTCCAATGCAATTTTCAATCCTCATCTGTTTCACACCACTGCATCGCCTCAACAACCACGGCCAAAATAACTTGGTGTCCGTATCGTCGGCACAATGGCGTAAAGTCAATTCCTTTAGAGATTTCCAGACCGTTGGTTCCTGATCCATTTGATTCTTGAGATCCTCATTGTTATCCCTCGAGATTATGACAAAGAGGTCAAGCTCCTCCAATGTGATTGAGCAGCGATCCAGTAGACTCATTAGTGCTGACGCCTTTTGGAGAGGAGGTGAATAGAGATCCATACGAATATCCAGACGTCGAAGGCGAGGAAGACTGAAGTCTTGGATGGCTTTCTTGGGCTCGTCTGGTTCAAGGTTGAGATTCTTAAATATCCTGAGGCTGTCAACTCGTACATCAGGTGAGCAGCGTCTGAAGAGATATATAACCAGTCCTTCTATTGTCGGAACATTGTCTTGTTCTGTCACAGCTTCACGTAGGGCGAAAAGAAGACGATCTGGGTCTGGCAACAATCGAATCCAACGTCCATGCACTGACAGTGATGACGGGGGTGAAGGCGACAATGCTTGATCTATGCCGTTTCCGTGACCCGATAGTTTCTGGCGCTCTCGTTCAGAAAGAAAATCTCCAATAAGCATGGTGCAGAAGGCTCTCACGCTCCCTTCGTGGCAGCTGCAGATTACTGGGCAGCTGCAGAGTACTGGGCAACTGTCCTTTGAAGAAAGCCATGAGAGGTCGCGCCAGAGGTGAGGGATCAGGATAGAGTGCCACTTTTTGCTGACGCGTGCACACTGAGCCAAGTCTTGCAGAGTCAATTGTAGACAGATCAATTCGTCCAGTTCCGGTATGCCCAGCATGGTCGCGATGAGGGGAAAACGATGAGGAGCAAAGGCGATGGGGAGGGAATAAGCGATGGGGCACTGCTCACCAAGAAAATGAAATTTGAGTTTTGTTCATGGTCACACCAGCTGCAGCAAGATTTCACAGTGGCATTCTCACTAGGATACAAGTCAGGGCGGAAAGATGTGTTATTGATAACTGTTTTCTTCCAACCACAAATGATCTAGAGTCAATTTGATCTCAGGGTGGTTCTTCCATAACCATGCTATTGCTTTCTCGTTGCAAAGTCCATATAGACCACGTAGCTTTGGCCAATTTTCTGTCATCCATTGGACCTCGTCCACTTCAATACGCATCCTCTTACTTGGCACATGCAACTCCTTTAGCATCGTTAATCCTGATAGCTTGTGTAGTCCACTGTCTAGCGTCATCCCCAGACAAACAGATTGGGCCCAAACAGTGTTATTGTCCAAACACAATGTCTCCAATTTGGTCAACCGAGCGAGACGATCGTACACTAGAGTCTGCGTTTCTTGATCGTGATTGAAGTTTGAGTCTCTCCACGCACGCGGCCCTGGTGTGCTTACGATCGTGACATGGAGCACCTTGAGGGTAGACTCGCATTTCCATGGCTTGAGAGAGCCTGTAGTGGGATCCTGATCTGCAAACATCTTGGGGTCAGAATACGAATTTTCGTACATCAATGTGTGCAGATTGTCACAAGAACTGAGCACTTTAGCCAGACCATCCTTTAAGACGTCAATGGTTCTATCGACAACAAGCGATTCCAGGCTAGAAAAGTGCTTCTCCAAGGCTTTCATCGCTGTCATTCCGAACTTTGAGTTGCCACGAACATTCAGACCTCTCCATCCTTTGCATGATCCAGAAAGGAGATCCGCAATTGCGCTGTCGTCCACGGAACCACGCCCAGGACTGGCAGCTCCCAGAGTGATCTCGGTGAGTTTAGGCATTTGAGATAACATGGCTTGTACGAGGACCTGAATGGTTCCCCTGGTGCTGTGAACTTCCAATTTCTCCACACGACCACATCTCTTGAACAGCCACGGCCAAAACGTATTGGTGTCGGTGTTGTCAGTCCACATGTACAAGCATAGCTTCTTGAGAGATATCCAATCCTTCGATCTTTTCTCCAGTTGCTCTTCCTTGACATCATTGATTCCTGTTCCAGCAGTGATGTCGATATCGAGCTCCAGCTCCAGCAATGCTTCCGAACACTGGTCCAACAGATCCATCAGCTCCAAGACCTTTGAGCTAGATAGTGAGGACGTGGCTCGAACGCATAGACGGCGGACACGTGGAAGTGTGAACTCGATGATCGTTTTCTTGGGATTGCCTGGTCTGAGATCCAATTCCTTATCAAGTAAATGTGCCATGAAGAAATCCACTTGAACATAAGGTGGGCAGCGTCTGAAGAGATGTAGAACCAGTCCTTCTGCTGTAATCTCGCCTCGTGCAGTAAGGCTTTGACAATGAAAGCTGTTCAGAAGATTTCCCAGAGCTGGCAACACTCGAATACATGACCCATACTTTGCTAGAGCTGTTAAGGCGGAAGTTGACTGTGATTGAACATTTTGTTCCACGACATAGCCTTCATCCAACCACTTTTGGCGTTGTTGTTGTTCTCCGAGATAGTCCTCTAGAACCACCCTGCAGAAGGACAGTCTTCGTGTAAAGGAACGGTCTAGATTTGTCAGGTCGTGCCAAAGATGAGGGATCGCGATAGAGTGCCACTTTTTGTTGACTTGTGCACACCGAGCCAAGTCTGGTCGAGTTAGTTGTAGACAGATCAAGTCGTCTAGTTCCTGTATGCCCAGCATGGTTGCGATGAGAGAGGAAAACGATGAGGGGTGCAAAGGGGCGATGAGGGAACAGACAACGCCGGTCGCAAAGGACAAGATTTTTTTTTTTTGTTTGTCACACAATCCAACCCGAAATGGCGAAGGCTTCTTCAAGAGAGGACGACCGGAAAAGACGACTCTCTCATGATGCCCATCGACCCAGGACGTGACATACGAAAAAGTACTGATATGGTGTTCGCGCTCAATTGCCCTTACTATCTATTCATCCTGAAGCCTGAAGTGACAGTTATCAGAAGTCACTCGAATCTCAGGATGATTGTCCCTTGACCATATCACGGCATCTATGTTTCTGCCATCGTCAAGTTGAGAGATGCTATGTAGTCTGGGCCAGTGTTCTGTCATCCATTGAACCTCGTCCGCCCCAATCCATGTCCCCTCGGATAAATAAAGCTCCTTCAGCCTTGCCAAGCCAGACAACTTGTGCAGTCCGCTCTCTAGCGTCATCTGCGGAAAACCAGGTCCCCATATAACTTTGCTGTCCAAACACAGAGTTTCCAACTTGGTCAACCGAGCGAGACGATCGTACACTAGGTTCTGCAATTCCTGCTCTTGGCTGAGGTCCCCCCCGACAACTGCGATTGTCAATGGGTTTGGGACATATATCGTGACCTTGAGCACCTTGAGAGTAGATTCGCATTTCCATGGCTTGAGAAGACCTGTGTCGGGATCCTGATCTACAAACGTCTCGGCATCAAGAGCAGAAAATGCACCGGCGTCGACCAAGGTATGTAGGTTAGGGCAGGAACTGAGCACTTGAGTCAGACCATCCTGTGGGAATTCAGGGCTTCTATCGATGACAAGCGATTCAAGCGTAGGAAAGTGCTTCTCCAACGCATTCATGGCCGTTATACCGAAGTGTGCAGTGCTGCGCACGTCCAGAACCCTCCATCCTTTGCACGATCCAGAAAGGAGTCCTGCGATTCCAATATCACCCTCGGGACCGAACCAATGATAGTTGGATCCTAGAGTGGCCTCGGTCAACTTAGGCATGTGGGTCAACATGGCTTGTACCAGGACCTGAGTGGGTCCACCGACATTGTACACTTCCAGCTTCTCTACTTGACCACATTTCTTGAAGACCCACGCCCACGGCCAAAACGTATTGGTGTCGATGTTGTCATTCCACCTGTGCAAGGTCAACTTTTTGAGAGATGTCCATTCCTTCGGCTCATTCTTCATCTGCTCTTCCTTGACACCATTCCTTCCTGGACCTAGGAGATCGATATCAAGCTCCAGTTCCCGCAATGCGTCCGAACACTGATCCAACTGATCTATTAGCTCTGAGGCTTCTTGGTTAGATGATAGGGAAATGCATCCAATGCGTAGACGGCGGACGTGTGGAATTGCAAGGTCGATGATCGTTTTCTTCCGGTCGTTAAAAAGCAACCCGTATCCATATAACAAGGAGTTCACTTGTACATCAGGCGGGCAACGCTCGAAAAGGTGTAGAATAAGGTCTTCTGCTTCAACCTTGATTTGTCTTGTTGCGATTTCACGATCAAATTTGTTTTGAAGATCCTTCAGATCTGGCAATACTCGAATCCATGGTCCATACTTTGACAGGGCCGACAGTGCAGAAGATTGTTGTGGTTGCCCGTCTCGCCCCATGGCAAGACCTTCGCCCAGCGACTTTTGGCATTGTTGTAGTTCAAGGTAGTCCTCAATAACCATTCTGCTGAAGGATGGATTTGGTAAATGGGACTCGCTCAAACTCGTTAGGTCGCGCCAAAGGTGCGGGACCGCGATAGAGTGCCACTTTTTGTTGACTCGCACGCACTGAGCCAAGTCTTGCCGAGTCAGTTGCAGACAGATCAAGTCGTCCAGTTCCTGTATGCCCAGCATGGTCGCGATGAGGGAGGAAAACGATGAGGTGTGCAAAGTGATGAGGAGAGGAAGAAGCGATGTGAGGGTGCCTGGGACAGTGCCCACCCAAGGTGTGAGTTGGATGTTTGTCACACATTGTTTCCATTTTATCGATCCTGTATTTGCAACGACAATGGCTCATTACGCAAACCACGGGACCCTGCTACCCCACAATTCAATCTCTGGATGGTTTTTCTCGAGCCATATCACTGCTTCCTCGTCGTCGCCGCCTTCCTCAAGTCCATAGATGCCCCGCAATCTGGGCCAGTGCTTTGTCATCCATTGAACCTCTTCCATTCCAATCCTCGTCCTCTCACACAATAACGTGAGTTCCTTCAACATCGTCAATCCTGACAACTTGTACAATCCGCTCTCTAGCGACATCTTCAGACAATCCGGTCGGTCCAAATAGGCGTCGTTGCCCAAACTCAGCGTTTCCAATTTGGTCAACCGCGCTAGACGATCGTACACTAGATCGTGTAGCTCTACTCTTTGAAGGGGTTCCCCCAAAGGATCATTTGCCCCAATGATCGTGATCTTGAGCACTTTGAGAGACCCCTCACAATTCCATGGCTTGAACAAACCCGTGGTATGATCTAGGTCGATGAAATCATGGGCATTGAGTATGAAATAGTCGCTCAATAGCCTGGAATACGGATCGGTGGACGCTAGAGTGTGGAGATTGGTGCAGGATCGGAGAACTTGAACCAGATGCTCGTTAGAAACACCATGACATCCTTTCACTTCCAGCATCTCAAGCGTTGAAAAGTGTTTCGCCAAGGCGTTCATCGCTGCCTCCCTGAACACTGCTCCTGATCCTAACCTCACTGTCTTCCATCCCTTCCTGGGTCCACAGAGCAGCTCCACGATTTTTTCCTCTTCCAAAGGAGCCCCTTTATGATGGCCACATCCCAAGGCTATCTCTTCGAGATTCGGCATAAGGGTTGACATGTCTTGTACAAGGTTCTCGACTATTCCGGCGCACCCATGGACTTTCAGCCTTTCCACACTACTGCATTTCCTTAGCAACCACGGCCAAAACAACTTGGTGTCCGTTCTGTCAGCGCAATTGTGCAGAGCCAGTTCCTTGAGTGATATCCAGACATTCGGCCCATCTTCCTCTTTGACGTCCTTCGTTTCTGTGTATGTGATATTAACGCTGAGTTCAAGTACATCCAGTGTGGTTGAACAGCGATCCAACAGATCCACTAGCTTCGAAAGCTTCTGGCCGGATGGATGGAAATCCATCTGGACGAATAGATGGCGAAGGCGCGGAAGGCTGAAATCAAGGATAGTCTTCATGGGATCGGCCGGCAAGAGATCCAGATCCTTATTGACTACACTGAGAAACGCCAGTCGTACGTCAGGCGAGCAGCGCTTGAGGAGGTGTAGAACCAGTTCGCCTACAGTTGGGCTATCGCCTTTTCCAGGTTCAAATTGTGATTGAAAGCAGGACAACGCTGGCAATGATTGAATCCAGTGTCCATACTTTGCTAGTGTTGACAAGGGGCGGGATGGAGATCCTTGGTTCACGCTATTTCCATGACCCAGTAAACCCTGGTCATGGTCCTCAAGGACCACCCTGCAGAAGGCTGTCTTGTTTGCTCGGTTGTTCCTTGAGGAAAGCCATGAGAGGTCGCGCCAGACGTGAGGGGTTGCGATAGTGTGCCACGCCTTGTTCACCCGTGCACACTGAATCAGGTCGTTCCGACTCAGGTGCCAACAGACATTGTCGATCAGTTCCGGCAGGTCCAGCATGGTTCAAGTGAGAGAGGATGAATGAGGAGAGGAGCAATGAGGGGCGGTGCTAGAAGGGGAGAAACACACGGGCCGGCTTGGCATGCACATCATGTGAGCGATGGGCGAGGTAATCCTAAAGAGCCTTCTCGCTGAGGGATTTTTTGAACAAAGCCATGAGAGGTCGTGCCAGGTGAGGCGTTGGTAGAGTGCCACTCCTTGCGGACAAGCACACACCGCAATAGATCGTGTCGGCTCAGCTGCTGAAAGATGATATTATTCAGTTCTGGTAGGTTCAGCATGGTTACAACGGGAATGAGAGGGAGAATGTTTGTCACACCAGGAGGACTAATCCACTTCAACCTTGGGGTATCTTCTCCAACCACTCTGCTGCTTCGTCCTCGTTTGCCCCGAGTCCGCGGACGACGCGTAGTCTCGGCCAGTGTTCAGTCATCCATTGGACCTCCTTGACACCAATTTTCGTTCGCAAACCATTGGTATCCAATTCCCTCAGCAGCTTTAGTCCTGAAAGTTTATCCAGTCCACTCTCCAGCGACATTTCCAGGCATCCAGACATGTGATGGTAATGGTTGCCTTCCAATGCCAGTACCTCCAAGCTGGCCAGCCTTGCGAGTCGATCGTAGATTTGATCATGAGTCTCTCGTGCTTGACCAGGGTATGCCTCAAAAACAACATCATCCCCCATCAAATCCGGTCTTGGAACGCCTACAAGTGTGACCTTGAGTGTCTTGAGAGACTTCTCGCATTGCCACGGCCTGAGGGAGTGGTTGTCGGGATCCACATCCATAAAATCCTTGGCGTCTATCTGAGGGCGGTGGCCCCTGTTGAAAAACGAATCTGCGTTTTTCATATATTAGCACTACGAGCTACCACTCTCTCAATGCAATCTCAGGGCAATTATCTCGTAGCCATCTCTTTGATTCTTCGTTATGCTTGTTTTCGCAAAGTCCGGTAATATTCCTTAGTCTCAGCCAGTGCTCTGCTATCCATTGAGCCTCTTTGACACCGATCCTCGTATGTATGCCCCGAATATTCAATTCCTTCAGCTTGTTCAATCCTGAAAGCTTGTCCAATCCACTCTCTAGCGACATCTCCAAGCAATCCGAATGAGGCTTGAAACTTATGGTCCCCAATTGCAACCTTTCCAGATTGGTCAACCTTGCGAGTCTGTCATACACTTGACCATGAAGCTCTCGCGCTTGACCAGGGTACACTTCAGCAACAATATCACCCGTCAAATCCGGTCTTGGGATGCCAGTAATCTGGGTCTTGAGTACCTTGAGAGAGTTTTCGCATTGCCATGACTTGAGTGAACCGGTATCATCCACATCTACAAACACCTTGGCATTGATTGGAGACTGATTACTCTCGTAACGCCAATGGGAACACAACAGAGTGTGGAGACGGGTACACGAACTGAGCATTCGGATCAGATGATCGCTTTTAACGGTTTCGCATCCATCCATGTCGACACTCTCAAGAATAGAAAAGTGCTTTGCCAGGGTATTCATTGTCGCTTCTCCGAATATTGCACTTGAATGAAATTTCACCATTCTCCATCCTTTGCTTGACCCAGAGAGGAGGTGCGCCATCGTGTCATCTCTCATGTTATCACCTCTAATATAGTCGCCAAGGGTGATTGCATCGAGATCTGGCAAATGAGCCAACATACCCTCCACAAGGTTTCTGGCGATCCCCGAGCACCTTTTGACCTGAAATGTTTTGATACCGGCGCACTTTCTCAACAACCATGACAGAAACACATCGGTGTCCTTGCTGTCAACATATTTGAGCAAGGCCAATTCCTTGAGGGATGTCCAAGGCTTTGGTCCATCTCCCGTCTGATCGTCCTTGATACGGATCGTTCCCACTTTTGAGAGATCGACATCGAGTCGAAGAGTATGCAGTTCGGTTGCATGCTGATCC
>Ga0247824_10001000_pt1 | contig 15090 bp, 19 predicted proteins | sample 13C_PalmiticAcid_FD_194412 | JGI IMG/M metagenome (GOLD analysis project Ga0247824, IMG submission 194412) | Soil microbial communities from agricultural site in Penn Yan, New York, United States - 13C_PalmiticAcid_Day48 | ecosystem: Environmental > Terrestrial > Soil > Agricultural land... | reverse complement strand
ATTCTTGAATGCACGTTGAACATCCTTCCAAAGAACAACAAGTTCTCCTGTCTTTGGGTCTACAGAAGTCGGGATATTGGCAGGTTTGCCGGATGAGCGACATCGGAAAGCCTGCTTAGGTTGCATTCCTGGGGTATTCGTTGTGGTTGGTGATGTTGTGATATGGATTGGTTTCTTAAACGAGTACGAAGGGTGTGATGTTGCAAGGGAAGGAACAAACATTGAGTCTCGCCATCTCAGGTCAGGCATCCAAGCCATCCAAGACGTCATGATTTTTTTGTCAGTTTTCCCAAAGTTTATTCGGATTGTAATATCCCAGTGAGAAAGGGGTCGCGTCGGCCTCTGTCAACAATATGTTCCCGAGCAAACAAAAGCCCTCCAAGTCGTGAAGAGGGCGCACCCAAGAAAACAGATGAAGGATGGTGATGAAGAGGAAGGCTGGCGATATTGAAGGATAGTGCAGCGAGCAAGGAGTGAATGAGAGGTGACGATGGAAAAGGCTTAAGTGCACAGAAAACCACAAACAGAGGCTCCTACTGACAACTACAGTGGAAGAGTAGCACCCGGGCTATGCTCAGCGGTCACTCACTGAACATGACGAACCTTACAGCCTTGGTCGCCCCTTCATACCACCATGATCCCGTATGTGTTCTGGATCCAATCCAGCTGCGCCCTGGCAGCAGAACTTTCCAGCAATGCCCGTTCCAGTATCCGTAAAAGGCCCTGTCCTTTCGGCTTTTGCTGAACTTGGGCTTGAAGCTGTTGGTGTATCTCTCCAATTGCCCGTGATATGTCTGAGAGCATCCTACCCTCCATGAGCCTTACTATTCTCTGATCCCAGGTCTGACTGGCTATGGTGTCTCGGTTGCTCTGACGGCGATTGATATCGACTATCACAGTCTATTCATGACGCGGGGAAACGAGTTGTTGGTTCGTTCATGTGTGGTTTCTAACTTGGATGACATGACATCCATCTTACCAGCTTCAGAATTGACAATATGTCGTTCGCAGCACCACCCATCATCCAGAGCCAGCGAGCATGCGTGACGCCTCTGCTCCCTGCACTTTGGTCCGGGCTGCTTTTATCATGGCCTTGCTCCTCTGCATCACCGACTTCTTCATCGATCCATGCTAACGAGCCTTCTTCCCAGAGACTCGTGTCTGGAACTTCCATAGCCAAATGTTCGCTCTGCCATTGCCTTGGAGACGAGAACCAATCCGATTGTGCAACCTGCGAGCACCAGCGCTGTAGTAGGCTGTTGATCAAGATGAAATGACTCGCGTTCAGTAGCGTGGAAGTCAGGCTTGTTTTATGTGTTTCTGCATGCGTGGGTGATGTTGACGGCCCTGAAGTTTCCGATAGAGTACTCGAAATAGGGCTGAGAAGTGTATGAAACTCGGGAAGTGCCTTCCACAGGATCGCATTGTCCGTCTACGAATGAACAATCCATCGGAACATATGGACACATTCGAGTAAGGTATATCAATGGCGCAATCGATGCTGATCGGTAGGACAATGGGATGCGCCTCTTACCATAGCCACAAGTCCGTCTCGTAGTGTATCCAAAAGGAGATCCAAGTACTGGATCAACTCTGTTGCATTGTTTCTCGACCCCTGTGGTTCCCCACTAGACGTAAAAGTCACATCGCGATCGTCTATCCGATCTATCGCCTGTGTTGCCAATGTACAGACCAACTTCCAAAGCACTCTCCTTTGAACACCACTTCCATCTGTCTTGCAATAACCATGGTCCCAGAGCCACAGGGCATAGTCGATATATAGTATCAAATCGTCCTCAGAGATCCGGAATGAATGTGGACAAAGTGCAGGAGCATGGCTCAAGAACAGCAATCCTTGCATCGAGAATTCCACCATGGCGCGCCGCTTTGGCAGCATTATCGATTGATAATCTTGCTCCTGAGTACGAAGGTCATCCATTACATCTTGGACGGCGTGCCAAAGGGACTGAAGTAACTGCGGTTCATCCACAAGCGGGCCATCTAAGATTAAGAGATTCGCTGTTAGTGAACACTGCACATCACAATCCTAGGCTTTCATGACCGCTGAAGGCATGCTTACTCTGGTCGAACTTGGTCAGAGCAAAAAGTAGCCGAACGTTGGATGCCATTCTCCTGAAAAACATGTTGTCCTCATGGTGTGCCCGGCCAGTCTGAACAACTTCGATCTGAAGGAAGAGATCATCGATCACTGTGTTGATGAATGTGAGGGGCCACCTTAGTCACGCGCTTCAAAGCGCAGAGACACGAAGCTGATAAATCGTTAATCACTCTACCTGTTGGAAGATAAATCGTAGCGTTCTTCAATTCAAGGAGCGGTCGTCTCTTGTTGAGCGTGCAACACTGCAGCCATATCGGGTCGAGCATCTGCCAAAGAAGCTCCATTGCTAAAGGAAGATGCGGTATGTTACCATGCAGTCAATATCCAAGTTTCCAGAGTAATAGTTACCAACGAGAGAGACCTTTACCTTGAGCAGCCGGCGATGGCGAGTTTGAAAGTATTGCTAAAGTGGCTGTTGTGACGGACTCGAGGAACATACGGACCGGGGAACTCAGGATCTGAAACTTTACAAACGCCTGTAGGATGTAACGAATCACACTGCACATAATGCAGAGAATGTGCATGATATGGCTATTATCGCGACGAACTGGACAGGAGACAGCAGCATTGGAGATGTCCGTGAACAGAATCTATTCGATGATCGAGATCCGCGTCAAAGAAATGTCTAGATTAGATAAACAAAGCTTGACTCTTGTGTTACCTGTAGGCAGGTCAACCCGCTGGGAAATTTGAGAGCAGTTCGTGAAGCAGTGGCCACATCGTCAGTGCCAATCAGACCCATCCGCCGTTTCAGCTCGGCCGGAAACTCTTTCAGTAGCCACATCAATGTCTACGAAGAGAAAGCTCAGAACCATATTAATGGTGGCTGAATGTCAGGGAAGGGCCGAATCTAGCTTCGTGAGTGACACTGACCATCTCCGGAAGCATTTCGTTCGATACAAGCAGTTTGGACTGGATCCATTCCGGATCGTGCTTCCATATCCACGGAAGCAGGTCATCCAGCATCCTACTCAGCACAGCTCTGGCGAACCATCCCTCTGGCTCACGGATCGACATCCTAAGACCACGCAGGATCTTTGAGAACGTGAAGGGTCTAGCCTGAGAACACTGGGGATCCAGGTCGTTATGAAGCCTCTAAGATCCATGCAATGAAGGTCGGTCACTGTCGATCGCCACTGTGCTGGGCTTTGCCCATATCCAGTTGAACAGTAATCTTACAATGTATATCCAGGTGAGTTGGATCCAGCTAGATCCATAAAGGCGTTCGAGCGACTTGTCTCTCGTGATCAAGTCGGAGACAATCTCGAACAAACCAATTGGCGCTCTAATCAAGGATGCCTCGTTAGTTTTTATCAACTGTATCAAGCAACTCGTTGAGATGCTCATCCTCTGTACCTTGAACCAGTGATCTCCAAAAAGAATATGACGATCGCCCAACGCCGCCTGTCATTGACGTCTGGAGGTATTTGGGCAGAAGGTTGACCTTGAGGCTTAAGGTACGAGGTCAAACTATCCACTACAATGCAAACATGTAAACATGTTACTACCATCTTTCAATCGCAGGGGGTTCATATCTGCCTCAGAGGGACTCTCCAGCGTCAGTTACCTTTCAGTGCGGTCAAAGCGTCCGGGTGTGGAAGGACATCTCCATAGTTTACGACCTCAGTTTGACAAGGTGAAGGGTGAAAAAGCTCGGAGGACTCGACGAATGTTGTGATAAAGGCTCGACAAGTAGCAGCAATAATCGGTGTTGTTGATGTTTGCTGACATTGCAGCGCTCTCTGGAGAATGCCAGATGCACCTAAGAGTGTTGGATTGTTGCCATGATGAATGATATCCATTAATTGGCGTCCATGACTGGTTCAGTAGCGATTGGCTTTTTTTGAAGAGAACCTACTCAGTCTGCGGATGAGTTCTCTTTTTGCTCTTTGGATCGTTTCAACATGGTGCGCTTTCCCCATGTGTTGGAACAATGCCAAGAGACCAGAGATCAACCATGAGACATCTTCGGAGTCTATTGACTTTATGCAACATGTAAAGCAGATATGGTAAGATGAATGATTCACTACATACATGCTTCGAGCCAAAGCGTATCCTTCAGAGCCGCAAGCTGTTCGGAAAAAAGAATTCACATACAAAGTGCATGGGTAAAAGATACTCATCGAACATATGCACCACAAGGGTCATCGTATCAACAAGAGCCGGCGTAAGCTCAGACTCTTTGTCATGGAACGGAAAGATCGCAATCAAAAGAGAAGCCAGCGTCTCTTCGCCTATGTTGCATAGAGCACATCCGAGTAAAAATGAGACTCAAAGGAACTGTCCATCAGTCCACCTTCAGCAGAACAGAACCACAAAGATAAACTTTGTTACACTGCGTTATAACATGAATGACTCCACGTCGTCCATTGGCGTCAGGAGAAACACATCGCAGCCGAGCAGATTCCAAGAGATCAAGGTATGGTACAAGAAGGTTGGATACCAAAGCATCCACAATGGCCTTCAAACTCGTACTCGACTGGCTGTTAGGGTCCTTATCAGGTGCTATTAGTCCACAGTGGATAGAGTGAATGATCCTGCTTGTGAGTTCAAGCGGAGGACCCATGGCGATCACAGGGTTCTGAGCTGAGAAAACGAGCTGAGCTGTTTTGTACATGATTTCAAAGGCAGCAGAGATGAGAGCATGAGCTAGCGGAAAATGCATGTTTCAATGACCCTAGCATCCATGTTGTCACTCACCAAACAAAGAGGCGAAGACGCGATCAAAGAACGGCCTTAGCAAGGATAAAGCTGCCAAGTTCCTCAGTGTGAGGATAGCATCGCATAGGGCGGGTTCATCCAGTCTCTCCTGAGGGCCCGATATGTCTGAACCCGTTGGTGGCAACAAGCCTTGTTGTTGCAAGAGGACGAGTTGAAGCTGATCCAGCACTGTTTCGAGCACTCGGATAGCGTGGTGGATCGCAACCATGCTGGACTTTGAAGTATGCCGAGAAAAGTATCCGAGGTGGTTACCACGCAGCTCATTGGAATGAATGAGGGAGGGCTCGGGGTGGGTTGTGAAGAGAAAGCTGATTCCATTTGCACCCCGCCAGTCCGTTCGCCCCTCAATGAATCACGGCAGTGTTGGCAGCGATGTTGTGATGTTGTGCAACAAACCTGTTGCAGCCTAAAAGCTGCGCTAAAAAACAGTCTGCAATTCTGCAATGGAGCGGACTCTGTGTTCCATGCAGACGATGAAGACGAGAGGGAAATGGAGAGCACCATCGAGCACCCGGGGTGACACAGGATCTGGCCCGCTTGCGGGATGCAACAACCATTGAGGGACGAGGCTTGTCGGGATACACAAAGTACATATATGAAGACACGCCATGTCCCTGTCACCGCCAAACCCATTCCACTGCCACCGACGACCTGTCTATGCACTGCCCTGGGGTATATTATGTCCCATGTTGCCATGGCGGTGCTGCTAGCCTCTATACTAACCTCTCTGTGGCCAATTGAAAACTCGTCCCCCTTCCCTGCCAAACATTTCATGAAAGGATCTTCCACCACTATTTTGCTCACCTTTTTTTTTCCTCTTCACCGATCTCTCTTCCCTGTCCGTCAGGACACCGGCATCACTCATCACTCTCCCCCTCATCTCATTCTCACCGACTCACCCCTGCCTCTCTTCTCATGATTCCCCAACCACTCCACCCTCCCTCCAGGGGGAAACCCTCCCCAAACCTTCTCCTCTCCACACTTCTCCTCTTCCTCCTCTGCCTTGCACAGGACACCTACTTTATCCAGGCACAAAGCCCTCCCCCCACTTCCTTCAAACCCCTCTCCACAGTCTCCCCCGCCTTTGCAAGAACCGCCACCAAGCTCTACATCTGCAGCGGTAACAACACTAGTATCAATCGACCTCAATTCTTTTCCATCGACCTGTCTGTCCCATGGAATTCCTCTCAGCCTGCCTGGAAAGAGCTTGCCGACGGCCCGACTCAATTACTTTTCCCAGCCGTCTTTTCCGTTGACGAACAGACCATGGTCACATTTCATTCAGGCACCACTTTTGCTATGCGGTACTCGGTTGCCACAAACACTTGGTCTCCTTCCAAAGTGAACGTCACTTATGGAACCTTTCAAGGTGTCAACGCTGTCACCGATCCTACAACAGGAATTGTTTACTTGGCTGCAGGGTACACGAGTGCCCGCTCCGAAATGAGTGTATACGATTTTGCAAAGGATTCCATGGTATCGTCCCCGGACCCGATGCCGGCTCCAGCGACAATCTTTCAGGCTCGTACCTATTACCAGAATGTCTTCTCCAAGAGAAGGAACAGTATCTTGTACTTTGGAGGATACGATAGTGCCTTTGGGGGTCTACCTACGCAGAATGTGATGACCGAATTTGTGCCGACCACCGGTGTGTGGCGAACTTTGGTAAGGGAGGAATGCAAAGGGGGTGAAGAGGGGAGAGGTGGGATATATCTTGCTTTTGGGGTTGTACCCGATGAATCTGAATCTGAATCTGACCATCCGTGCCTTGCTTCCTGGTCTCTTTCTCGATGCTTTTTCACTTTTCCCGCGGAAAAGTCCGCTACTGGTACACCGCCACCGATGCGCGCAGATCACTGCATGGCCACCAGTAAGATCCTGTTTTCAAAGATTCATCCTCGTTCATCCCTTTTCTTGTGTTAACCCTTGCTGCTTTGGCATCCATGTATCCTAGACGACGACGGTACTCTGGTAGTTATCTATGGTGGTCGTGTTGAAGGCAGTCCGACCTACGCCAATGACCTGTACATCTTCGATACCGTCTCTTTGACCTGGCGTGCAGGGATCTCTGGACCCTCCAGAATCTACACAGCATGCACCATTGCAGGAAACCAGCTCCTTGTTTGGGGAGGCCAAGACGCTCAAAGAAACCACGTCAGCACCGATGTTCTCATCTACAACATTGACAAGAACATTTGGTTGTCGACCTACACGCCTTCAGCCTCGTATATCAAGCCGAATCAGACAGATGACAAAGGCAACGGGCGCAATCCTCAAGACAAAGAATCTTCCTCTCATACAGGTGCTATTGCTGGAGGAGTCGTGGGTGGTGTGGCAGTGATCGCCGCCACAGTGTTACTCCTCGTGTTCCTCAAGAGACGTCATGCTCGTCATAGCCCTTCACTCATTCATTCGCGGGACGACGATGACGATCGGGATAGAAAGGCGACCCCCGACCCGAACAATGACGCGGAGCTCCAGAACCTTCGTGACCGTATCCAGATACAACAAGAAGAACTGGACATGCAACGCAGGTTGTTGATATTGCGCCAGGAGCAACAACAACAACAGCTACAGCTACAACATCAACAGCAGCAGTTACAGTTAGAGCAGCAGCAAGAACCCTTCTACCAACCCTATTCATACCAACCCCCAACCTTATTCACCCCTGAACGACCAACTGTCTACAATGGTGAGGCACCACTGATCTACACCGCTGGTCCACCTGTCAGCGACCCCTACACAACCATCAACCCTGCCTATACCTCGGATACCAAGACCACACAGGCCGGTCCCTCTTCTTCAGGTCAATTCTTTGTGCCCATCTCGCCTCAGCCATCCTATGCAGCCATCGCACCTCCCTATCAGGCTACAACCGCACCTCCATTACCCTACACGACGCCCGTCGTGACCACTCATGGCGCAGATACTAATAGAACACCCGTCGATGTCAACCCTACAGCACCGGTCACTGCAACTAATCAAGTGAGAGATCAGTTACCTCCAAGGCCGGTTGGTAATCCACAACTTGGAGCTCGAGAACGCTAGGAGCCACATGACTATATTAAATAATGACCCCTCCTCTCGATGAGTTTGAGCTATGAGAATTGCATATTTATGTATGTTTGTAAGAGAGGGGGCTGAGTTGCTTCAAACACAAGTGATACCAGCGTGGGTCAGTCGCCTCATCAAAGGATAGTTGATATCATAATCAATGTTCAGGTACTTGGACACGACCTTGAGTTGAGGCCACGCTTGAATCATCCAATCAATCTCCCTGATCCCCATGGTCTGTCCAGGTCGAAACAATAGAATGCATAGCCGCTTCAAACTTGTCCAATGACCCAACCCAGCAGCCAACCGGTACTCTAACTGTCGAGTCTTGGGCTGTGGCAAAGATGCTTGACCCGTGTCTGCCAGGAAATGCCGACCGAGTTCCAAAGTTTCCAGCTTGGAAAGCACAGCGATTTGGCGAAAGACGTGTTGTTGTACAAGATCAAATTCTGAAGTGCGAGGATTGGCATCCACGTTCATGTCAAGACAGAGCTTGAGGGTTCGAAGGTGATGGCATGCCCAAGGTCTTGTCACCAGTGTTGTAGTAGTCGTAGAAGTGATAGTCGTGGCGGCGGCAGGAAAGCTGGCATGTCCGGTATCGCTGGTAAAAGTTGAGATGGAGACGCAAGGCGAGACCTGAACCATGTCTTCGACGCGTAGTATCCCTGCAGAAAAATATCTCAATGCCGGCATCATGGTCAACATTTGTTGGATCATCGGACTGGACACGTTCTCGCAGGCATACAACTCGAGGGCTGTGATCGACAGATAAAGTTCAGACTGAACTAACGCGTGCAGTGATAAGGGTCCAAACCCTGTTCTTGGAACCAACAAGTGTTCAAAGTGGAATCTCGACTGGCCTGTGATCAGTGTGGCCAACTGCTCATCCACGAATTCACCCCCGGACACATCCAACGTCTTCAGGTCTGGCCATGTCCTTGCGTGAAGAGCGGTATTGAACTCCTGAACAGGGAAAACATAACTCACTCGCGGCAACCAACAGCCTCTCCAAAAGAACGACTTGAGATTCGGGCAACGTCGCATCCATTGAAATTGATCCTGAGCGCCCATCCCGCGCATGTCTTGAAAATGAAGATCCTGTATTCGAAACATGGGCGGGACAGCCATTCCTGCTCCTTCTCCCAGGAAATATCGTTGCGAGGGCATATTTATCTGCTCTAATCGAAGAGCGACAATCCTTTGGGCGCAAGTTTGTATCAGTGCTGCAACGTCGGAATGGCCAAAAGATACGCCGTTCAACCAAAGGGTGGTGAGGGTGCGAGAGGAACTGATAGCATGGTACACGTTCCGTTCGATCGTTTGGCCTCGAAGGTAGAAGAGCTCAAGGCGAATGAGCGCAGGTGCATGTTGTATCAGTGCCACCAAGCAATTCTGGTCCCAGTTGCTACTCGAAGGACTGAGCACCCCAAGAGAAACCAAACGCCTACAATTCGTCAAATGAAAGTACTCGGCAGGGAATTTGCCAGCGTATCTCAAGGTGCGGATAAGAGTGCTATGAGCTTGGAGTTGGTCTGCGGGTGGAAGTTGCCGAGTATCTTTGAGTTCGACGTGTGTCCAGAGTAGCGGACGAAAGGAGGCGTGCCAGTCTCTGGAAACACGACAGCAGACAGCCACCTCGGCAGGGCTCAGGAAGACACCAATGAGTTTTTTGATTTCGTCGAGATCGAGTGCGTGGAGCATAGCGATGGCAGAGGGAGGTCGAGAGTTGTGATGAAGAAAGACGAAGGGACACATCACAAGGACCACTGTGGTGGGTGGGGCTGTGCATGGACCATGCAGCAGGAAGCAGATCATTTGTGAAAAAGGGCTCAAAAGGGCCAGAACTTGGGACTTGTGTACCGCTCAAGACTCTGCGGACTCTGCGGCGGTTCCGCTTTATTGCACGCTCACGCTCACTGCCCCTACCGCCCCGACTGGCCCCATGGCCCCTGCCTCGGCTCCCTGGTTCCTGTCCTTCTTCTTTCCTCGCCTGGGTGGTTCAGGACGTGTCTTCCATGTCGAGGCTCTTGTGGATGGTCCTATTCAAAGCAGCCACACAATATCAGCATGCATTCGTCTTTTCTTTCCTTTTTTTGTTTTCCAATGCACCAAAAAAAAAAAAAAAAAAGCAGGGGGGGAGGCCATCTCATTCGAATAGCTTGCTTGTAAGCCATTTCTTTTTTCTTTTTTTACCTTCAAACCACTTCAATCCCAACCTCAAAAGGTCGCGTCGTAGCATGGTAAGCGTCACTTCATGTCCATACTCATTCCTTAGTGCTGCTTGGATCCGTACGGCCGATGCAGGGATATTGTCTCTGTTCATGCGATCAACAATCTCCTTGATTCGTGCTCCATAGTTCTCATCCAGAACCTTGGGCTTCCTTCCCACCTTGCTCGCCTCATCTGCAGGGATCTTGCCTGCTTTGGAGTATCGAATGGCCTTTTGAGCAGTGCTGAACCCAACTCCGGTAAAATTGGCCAGTTGGTCACGTAAACCTTGTCCATAGTTGACTCGCACGTCGTTGGGCAAGGTCAAGAGTTGACGATAGACGTGCACCAGGATGGAGTACTCATTCCTGCGTACCCCGCACTGTGTCCGTTTGATATCCTCACCACCTGGACCAGCTGCGTCATCTCCAGCAGCCTGTTGGTTGCCTTGTGCTTCGACAGGAGCCATAACCGCGTCGGGTGCTTGGACTGCTGCCAGTACAGGGATGGCGGTCTCTGAAAGAGGTGAGACAGCAGTGGTGAGCTCATTGACGAGGGTTCCATGATCGAGCTCCTGATCACCAGAGTGAACAGTGTTGTTCCGAATAGCAGCGATCGTGCTGCCGTCCAACTCCATATCCATGCTCATAAACTGGGGGCTGTGCTGTGCTTCAGTGATGGGTGGAAGGGTTGTGTAGCAGTTGGGAGAGTGAGAACAGTGATCGTGCCAAGCTGCCGTTGTTACTCCGTTTTTGTTTGTGCTTGGAGTACACGGGGCTACCACGCCACCCTGCGGCAATAGGCGGATGGGAGTTTATGATCAGACGAATTGCACGTGCAAGCATCACTTGCAGAAGAACCTTCATGGTTGGTTCGTGCAGGATCCAGGAAAGTCCTCTCTCTTCCCTCCGTCCCTCAGACCCTCTGACCTGTTTACCCTGCGTCGGCTGCGTAGGACACCTCCACCGCCAATTCAGTTCACGACAAGCCTGATAAAGGGCCCATATACCCATTCCAGCGACAATGCTGTCTTAGAACGGGGAAGACTTGTGGCTGCGGCGAGAAAAGGAGCGTTGTAAAGTGTCGGGCGAAGTCTTTTTTTTTCTCTTCATCCCAACTCCCTGCCATTCCTCATCCTCAATGCTCATGGACAAGCGCAAGGAGCCTCCCACTCTGGACGATGCTCCCTTCAAACGTCTACGACCTGACGATCCAACCCACTTTAGCACCACCATCACTCGCACCATTGCTTCCACTTGTCCGTGGGCACTGCCTCTGCACAGCGCAACAACCAAGGTCTTCCAGGGACACACTGCAGAGGTCTTTACATGTCAATTCAGCCCGTCAGGACACCACGTCGCGTCTGCAGGCGCAGAGAAGAGGATATGTAGGTTCAATGCTGTTCCTCTCCAGGGACATGCAACCCTGCTTGATGCATATTCCGCGGTACCCGTGGACGTTCCACAAGAAGATACTCTAACACGGAGTGCTGCGCTATTCTTCATTTTGCACTGCTTCAGATCTCTGGAACACTTTTGGCGACAGTAGCAACTATGGTATCATTGCAGGACACATTGGATCTATCCAAGAGTTACAATGGTCAAAGGATGAACGGCAAGGGCACAATCCTCTCTCTCTCCTTCTCCCTTCTCTTTCTCAGCCATTAAGCTCGGTATCGCCTCTTGGAGCTGATCTTGGACATCTCCTTGAATCCTGACACGATCACTTAGAACAATCTTCACAGCAAGCGCTGACAAGACTTGTGGTGCGTTTGATGCGCAAACGGGCGAACGGGTAAGAAGTTGCAAAGGGCACAATGCTGCCGTCAATAGCTGTTCACTCTCGCGACAAGAACCTGAACTCTTGGCAAGTGGATCGGACGATGGCTCTGCAAAGGTGAGTGGTCTTTACTATTACTTCTACTACCCTCTGGATGTGCCGAGCATCTTTCACTTTGGGCTCATACTCACCCTCATTGCCCGCCCAATCGGGTCGTTGTTGACGAACTTAGATCTGGGACCTTCGGACATCAAGTGCCGTTGTGCATTTTGGAATGCATTATCCCATCACCTCAGTTTGTTTCTCCGACACGAATGAATTGCTCTTTGCAGCAGGGAACAATCACAGTATTCTCGCATGGGATATACGAGCGAATCGTGTACGTTTTACATTACGAGGACACTTGAATACCGTCACAGGTATCACTCTCTCGCAGGATGGAACACAGCTCCTCTCAAACGCCATGGACAATAAGGTTCGGATATGGGATGTAACGCCATCCGTTGAAAATACCCATCGACTACGGGCAACATTAGAAGGAGCAGTTCATGGATCTGAACTCCGTTTGGTCCGACCTGCATGGTCCAAGGATGGATCAATGATTGGTGCAGGATCAGGAGACGGTACAGTCATCCTTTGGAACGCTTATACCCATCAGATCATTTACAAGCATCCGTCACACAAAGGCAGTGCCAACGCCATAGATTTCCACCATACGGAACCAGCGGGTAAGCGGGATGCGTTGTTCTTTATTGACAGCTTGCAACGATTCACGTTGGATTGGTTCATGGCGGCCAAGACACAATTGACGATATCTGGTGTACCCTTCTTTTTCTCTATCATGGGCAATAGTACTTTCATGCAGTTCAGATCAGACTTTGACTCTCGGCAAACTATATTCGTTCTCATAAAATACATGTTTTCTTCATTTCTATGGTCTCCAGTCATGAACCCTTGCGCAAGGTCACCTGGAAAGACACGAGGATTATTTTTTTTTTGCACGGGACTAATGTGAAGATATCAGGACGGGTGAATAGGTCGTAAGGGAGGGCGCTGAAGAACTGGATCGGCGGAAGAGTAGCTACTGCTTCGACTACGACTTGTGGTACTAAGATCACTTGGAAGGCCTTGAGGATGGTTTTGTCTGAGTTCGGTAGGACGAAACAAGGCCGAGTGTTCATGGTGTGATGGAGATTGTTGTGGAGATTGTTGTAGAGGTTGGTGTGCGGCTGCACCGGGCGATGGGGGCGCATATCCTGATTGATCTAATGTGAACTGCTGTGGACGACCGGGCAGATGGCCATCCAGTACTCGCTGCTGCAGTTGGATCATTTGCTGTTGTTCTCGAATCGTCTCCACCAACAAGTTACGTTCCCGCTCTCGGTCGACGTCCCGTTGGTGTTGTCCTTGAGATGGTCGAGGTGGTGCTGGTTGTGATTGTCTCTGCGCAGGAAGACTTGTGTGGGACTCTCGCAAGCCTGAAGGCTGTGTAGGAGACCATCGTTGCTCCTTCCGCAATTGCTCAAGGTATATGTCTGCCTTCGATAGAGGTTTGAATATGGCGATTGGGCTAGGTCCCTCTTTCTCGTGCCGAGTCGTTAGCAGAGTGAAATCACCGTAGCCATTGCTCTTGTTGTCGCCATCACTAACAGTGGCTGCAGGTTCTTTCGCCTCCCTCAATCCTTTGCGTTTCCTGAGCACATAAACGAGCACTGTTATTGCGATCATGAGTAAGATCGCCGCTGCTGAGCAAGCCCCAATGATAATGTTCCTTTTAGATGTTGAAGATGGCTCGGTGACAGGTGGCGAGTACTCCGTGATAAAGGTCATTGAGGGAATGTCAAAGAGGATCGCAGAGCTGTCGGCTGTTTGTACGCCATCATATCCTAAGCAACAGATAACAAGACACATGAATACATTTGTCAGGGCAAGCCCATCAAAAAAGCAAGCACACTCTGAGCATTTCCCTTCTCTGATCCTCTCGTTGAGCGTTTACCTCCCCAACTTATGAACGTGTTGTTGACAATGGTACATGCGTTCATAGATCGCCTGACATTGGAATCAGGACCTCGCCTCCAAGTTAACGTGGGGATATCAAGGACCCAAGTATCACCGGCCACAGCCTTGGAGTCCAACAACCCACCGAATATCATGATCGTTGTGCCATTCTCCGCTAGTTAGACATTGTGAACAGCGATCAGTTGGGACTGCCGGGTAACCCTCCTTGAGTGATCATGATGTTGCACTTTCCCATTGTATAGATTGCTTACATGCTGCCATGCACAGGTTTGAACGATGGGATGGTCCAGCGTTCGTGGTCGTCTATTGTATTCCGTGTCAAGGTGATGAATGTCCATGAGATATTTGCAGATACCCCACCTCGAACCACCATGTTTTTCGGCCCAGAACTTACCAGTTTTGACCAAGCCCCTGTCGATGGAACGAACTCGGTCAACGCTCCAGGACCAGAGTTAATCTGACCACCATTGGAATTCGGGAACCCACCAAAGTAGAAAATACTCTTCCTCGATTTGACATACACTCCTGCATAATAGGATCGATCCGCCATCATTCCCGTTGGAATGATGAAGTTTGGTGACACCACGGTATCCCTTGTAAAGTTGTACACTGACATGATGGAATCGTCAGTCTCGAATCCACCTGCGAAATACACCAACCCCGTCTCCAAGTCTCGAACACCTTGTACTTCTGCACGATTAGGGTTTGGAACGACAACGCGAGAAGGAGCCCAGTTGTCTTCTTCAACTTGATATACATATCCAAAGGTATCCAACATGAGGCCCGTCACCAAGAGACGTTGCTCATCCATAGAGACGACAGCGTTGTGAAGTGCTGTGGCGGGTCCACCATGGTTCAGTCGGATCCATGAAGGTGCGCTGGCAGACCAAGGTTGAGTCAAATCCAGAGCAAAAAATTGGCTGAGCTTGCTGCCTGCGACCCTGTTCGTTAGAGTGATCCCTCCTTGGATGTAGAGCCTTGTCCGAGACCGTGCGTACGCTGCACTGAGAACAGGTATTGGCGTCGATGTTGATGGGGAGGTTCCTTGACTGTCCACTGGGTGGAGGATAGAGAAAAGACACCACACGAAGAAAAGGAAGAAGCCAAATTGGCACCGCCCCTTCTTTCTGCCGTGATTCTTGTTGACCGGCATTTTTTTTTTTTTTTTTTTTTTTTTTTTTTACGTTGAT
>Ga0247824_10000999_pt1 | contig 15096 bp, 16 predicted proteins | sample 13C_PalmiticAcid_FD_194412 | JGI IMG/M metagenome (GOLD analysis project Ga0247824, IMG submission 194412) | Soil microbial communities from agricultural site in Penn Yan, New York, United States - 13C_PalmiticAcid_Day48 | ecosystem: Environmental > Terrestrial > Soil > Agricultural land... | reverse complement strand
CAATGCATGCTCTTGATATGAGGGTGCGACAACATGGCTGTCCAGAACGAAGGTGGCGCATCAACAGAGATGAACGTCAAGCTAACAAGTGACGGGTGCAGTCCGGCAATGTCTACGTTCAGGATTCCGCCCGTGCTCTTGGCATAATACAGATGTAGATGGTGCGTGTTGGGATAGTGGTACGTCTCGACCCTGCGGAGCTCCCCGATCAGGGTGATATCCTGTATAAGGTGTCGATGTTTGAAAATGGCTTCATTCTTAGGACCATAAGACGTGCGTACGTAGCCGGTGTCCTGGAATTCCGAATGGATGACTCGCCATCGGTGGGGAAAGAATATGTCATACCAGTTCTTGGAGACGCAGAGACATTCTGAAAGGTCTTTTCCTTTGAGATACGAGGCGATCAGGTTCATGATCTCTGGTACGTCTAATGGATTCTCTGGAGGCATGGCTTGCTTGTAGACTTGTAGCGAGGTTCCGGCGACGGAGTTGTGGGCTGAATGAGATGAGAAGGAGAAAGTCGAGTTGAACAAACAAGTGGGGAAAGGGGAGTCGCGAGGATTTAGAGTTCAACATGTGCCACGTATGTAGGACGTACATAGGAAGTACGCGCTGCCCAATGTTGCACGAAACGAGCGCCACATCAAAGAACACTTCCACGCTGTGTACATCAACCATCGGTTTCTTTCAGTTGTCCCAAAGCGACCCATACGAACAAGAACGTCTGCTGTTCAGCCACAGCTAGAGAGCGACAGGGATCGGTGGGTTCGATCGATTGTATCAGAGAGGCACAGGCCCACAATACTGCAGCATAAACGAATCAGCTAGGCCCATGGCCTATTAGTTGCTTCAAACATCATTCATTCTTTTGTCAAGGGGGTACCTTGGCAAACTACTGAACGTCAATTGCCCCTCTATTACGGTTCCTTGTTGAGACCGCGGGACTCGATTATTCTTTTGAGCTCGGCATTCACCTCTCGGTTGCTATTGAGATCTCCATTGATAAACTTCAAGTTCTTCCAGGTTTCCATCATCCATTCGACTTCTTGTATCCCAAGTTGAGGAAAGTATGGCTTGTCGGGATACTTGATGTGCCCGCTAAACGTGAGACGGACCAACTGCTGCAGGCTTGCCAAATGTTGCATCCCCTGGTCCAGTCGGAACCCGAGTAGATTCTCCTCCTTAACATATTCCATGGAATCGACATTCACCATCAGTTCTTTGAGTTGAACCAATTTTGACAAGCGCTCAAATACTGCAGGCTGCAGATCCTGTTCCTCTTTTCCAACAAGAACAAATATCCTCAGCACTCGGAGTTGTAGGCAGACCCAAGGTCCTCGTTCCATGATATCCTTCGCGTACACGGCCCTAGCCCAAAGAAACTCCAATCTTGGACAGAAGCACAAGAAATCCAGGATGACAGGACTGCTGGTATAAGGACTCCATGAGAGATCCACCTTCACTAGATTGCCATAATGAAGAGCAATGGATTGATACGTTTGTGTTCCCCATTGATGGTAGCCGCCTAACCTCAAGTCGACAATGGTACCAATGCCATCCCCTACACCTCCAAAGATGGGTGCAACATCTTTATCTTGGAGATCGCCGTCGATGTGCAATTTGTTGAGCCGAGGCCAATGGTTGCGGGAGATGGACTGAAAAACCGATGGATCATCAGAGTCCTTGTAGTCATTGTATTCCCATTCCAATGACTCCAGGTTTGGAGATTGAATGAACAAATGCATTTGCTCTGCTTTGTTCAATCCGTTGACTTCCAGTAAAGCCAAGCTGCGTAATCCATCGAATACCATATCCTTTGGGATGGTGCCCTTGATTTCAAGAGAGACTGTGTCCAATCTGAGACTCTCGAGTTTCCTGCAAACGTCCCAAAACGCCGATCCATCGTGAATCGTGAGGTATCTGCTTCTCCAATGCATGCTCTTGATATGAGGGTGCGACAACATGGCTGTCCAGAACGAAGGTGGCGCATCAACAGAGATGAACTTCAAGCTAACAAGTGACGGGTGCAGTCCGGCAATGTCTACGTTCAGGATTCTGCCCGTGCTCTTGGCATAATACAAATGTAGATGGTGCGTGTTGGGATAGTGGTGCTTCTCGGCCCCGCGGAGCTCCCCGACCAGGATGAGCTCCTGTATCAGGTGTCGATGTTTGAAAATGGCCCCGTGCTGAGGACCCAGAAAAGTGAGTGTGGAGCCGGTGTTCTGGTATACCGAACGGACGACTCGCCATCGGTGAGGAAGGAATATGTCATACCAGTTCTTGGAGACGCATAGACATTCTGAAAGGCCTTTTCCTTTGAGATACGAGGCGATCAGGTTCATGATCTCTGGTACGTCTAATGGATTCTTTGGAGGCATGGCTTGCTTGTAGACTTGTAGCGAGGTTCCGGTGACTGAGTTGTGGACTGAATGAGATGAGGGGGAGAAAGCCGATGAGTGTTGCAATGAACAAGTGAAGAAAGAATGGAGAGTCGCTTTGCGAGGATTAGAGTTCAACATGTGCTACATCACGATGTGAGGTTGGCGCGCCACACCCACACCATCAAGCGACTCACACGTAGGAGAAAATTTGCTGTTCAGCAACGCGAAAGCGAGAGGAGCTAGTGGATAAGGCACAGGCACTGTTGTATCCGCAGAAATCATTCCCCTCTTCCCTGCTAGGCCCATCCTTCAATTTTTTTTTTTGAGAGGTTTTTATTACAGCTTCTTGTTGAGACCGCGGAACTCGATCACTTTCATGAGCTCGGCATTCACCTCTCGGTTGCTATTGAGAAATCCATTGATGAACTTCAAGTTCTTCCAGGCTCCCATCATCCATTCGACTTCTTGTATCCCAAGTTGAGGAAAGTATGGCTTGTCGGGATACCTAATGTGCCCGCTAAACGTGAGACGGACCAACTGCTGCAGGCTTGCCAAATGTCGCATCCCCTGGTCCAGTCGGAACCCGAGTAGATTCTCCTCCTTAACAGGTTTCAAGGGAGAGACACTCACCACCAGCTCTCTGAGTTGAACCAATGTTGACAAGCGCTCGAATACTGCTGGTTGCAGATCCCGATCCTCCTCTTCAACAAGGACAAATATCCTTAGCACTCGGAGTTGTAGACAGACCCAAGGTCCTCGTTCCATGATATCCTTCGCGTACACGGCCCTAGCCCAAAGAAACTCCAATCTTGGACAGAAGCACAAGAAATCTAGGATGACAGGACTGCTCGTATGATGACTCGACGAAAGATCCACCTTCACTAGATTGCCATAATGGAGAGCAATGGCTTGGTACGTTCGTGCCCCCCATTGGTGGTAGCCGCCTAACCTCAAGTCGACAATGTTACCAAAACCATCCCCGACACCTTCAAAGATGGGTGCAACATCCGTGTCCCTCAGATCGCGACCGATGTGCAATTTGTTGAGGCGAGGCCAATGGTTGCAGGAGACGGGCCGGATCAGGGATAGATTACCAGAGTGCCTGATGTTATCGTATTCCCATTCCAATGACTCCAGGTTTGGAGATTGAATGAAAAAATGCATTTGCTCTGCTTTGTTCAATCCTCTGACTTCCAGTAAAGCCAAGCTGCGTAATCCATCGAATATCATATCCTTTGGGATGGTGCCCTTGATTTCAAGAAAGATGTCATCCAATCTGAGATTCTCGAGTTTCCTGCAGACATCCCAAAACGCCGATCCATCGTGAATCGTGAGGTGTTTGCACTTCCAATGCATGCTCTTGATATGAGGGTGCGACAACATGGCTGTCCAGAACGAAGGTGGCGCATCAACAGAGATGAAAGTCAAGCTAACAAGTGACGGGTGCAGTCCGGCAATGTCTACGTTCAGGATTCCGCCCGTGCTCTTGGCATAATACAGATGTAGATGGTGCGTGTTGGGATAGTGGTACGTCTCGGCCCCGCGGAGCTCCCCGATCAGGATGAGCTCCTGTATCAGGTGTCGATGTTTGAAAATGGCCTCGTTCTGAGGACCCAGAAAAATGAGTGCGATGCCGGTGTTCTGGTATAGCGAATAGACGGCTCGCCAACGGTGAGGAAGGAAAATGTCATACCAGTTCTTGGAGACGCAGATGCATTTTGAAAGGTCTTTCCCATTGAGATACGAGGCGATCAGGTCCGTGATCTCTGGTACGTCTAATGGATTCCTTGGAAGCACGGTTTGCTTGTAAACTTGTAGCGAGGTTCTGGTGACTGAGTTGTGGACTGAATGAGATGAGGGGAGAAAGTCGATGAGTGTCGAGTTGCAACAAGCAAGCGAGAGTCTCTTGTGATTTAGAGTTCAACTTGCGCCACTAAAAAATTCTTGCCCGCCGACTGAGCTGTGCCACGGTAGGTGATTCAGGATTCGAATACGCGTTACATTGAGCCGGTTCCGGCAGTTGAGGCGTCCCGCGGGTTCTTCCATAGTGTCGTTCATTATGCATACGACCTCTTCCATTTTTCAAGCAGGGGAGTGTACCCGCGGCTTGCTCGTGTCGAATGAAAACGTGGTCAATTGCTGTAGGCTTGGCTACTGTTGAATCCTGGCCGAATTCCAGCATACCACCCTTGTTGACATGCCGAATAGGACTATTCATTGACAAGCGTTCAAGCCGAACCAGTGCTGACAGGCGCTCAAAGATCAAAGACGATCAACATTTCAAGTTGACGACGCCCATTTATTCCATCGCTGATTATTAGATTACTCTGATACCAAACGATTCAAAAATTGCATCCTTCACTTCAGCCTCTATCTGTTGGTCGCTGTTGAGGACTCCCATGATGCTGTGTAGCTTCCAGTGTTCTGCCATCCACGCGACCTCATTCATTCCGAGTTGGGGATAGTATGGAGTGCCATAATATTCGATTGGCCATTCCAGATTTTCTGCTTCAAAGTAGAGAGAGGCCAATTGTTGTAGACTGGTTAACTTGCCCATCCCGCAATCCAGTCGGAACTCTAGTACATTAACACCATCGGCATCCATCGGTGGTGGTATCATACTCAGATGTTGAAGCCTAGTCAATGTCGACAAACGCTCGAAAACCAATGGCTGCAGATCCTCCTCCGATTCTTCGACCATAATGCATATAAACAGTCTACGGAGTTGTTGGCAGACCCATGGCCCGCCTTTGACGATATCTCTTGCAAAGATACTCGCAATCGCTAGGCTTTCCAGTTTTGGACAACCACACAATATGTCTTGAATGGCGGGGCTGGCGGTTGATTGGCACCCGCTGAGGTGGAGATCCACCAGCGTGCTGAAATGAAGACCAAGTGCTCTGAATGCCTGAGCCTTCAGTGGCGCGCCATCCACTACTAATTTTACAATCCCCCCGAAGCCGTTCCCGATTCCTTTGAGAATGGATGTCATTTCTCCATCCTGTATGGTAAAGTCGAAGCACAGCTCTTTGAGGCGAGGCCAATGTAGTGGCTGATTGATAAATGTTCTCTGTTTTTCAAAGTCGCCGCTATAACTGTGACACATAACGTTCTCCAGTCCATGGCATCGAAGCATCAAATCCATCTGTGCTGTGGCATGCATCCCCCAGACCCATATCAAATGCAGTGTGTGCAATTTGTGGAAAACCAGGTCCGGCTGGATATTCCCGCTTTGTTGAACAGTGACTGAGCCCATTTTTAGCACTTCCAGGTTCCCGCATGCTTTCCACAACATTGGTACTTCAGCAGCCTCGACCTTGATGTTTATTAACCACAAGGCCTTGATATGATTGTGGGCAGCCAGTGTCATCCAGGTGATTGGAGTCACTACCACAACCATGAGATTGAGCTCGACCAGCAATGGGAACATCTCCGTCAGATCCAGCGAAACGGACTCTCTTGAATCATCGCTGACAATTGAACGCTTGTTGGGATCTCTGAAATCAATCGTCAGTTTGCGCAAGTTCGGGTACCGGTGTTTGTCGAATCCATTGAACACATGGATGAAAGTGAGTTCGTGGATCAGGTCGCAATGACGATACATATCATCTGGGCGAGGGCCGAGCCATTCAGGGGCGGATTCATTGGCTGAAGATTTCTGTAGCACCTTGATGAATCGCCATCGAATGGGAAGGACGATGTCTCGCCAGCTCTTGGAGACACGAACGCAGGTTGCTAGGTCTTTACTCTCGAGGTGCGAAACTACCATGGATGTGATCTCCGGTATCTCCAGTGGGTTCTTGGAGGTCATGGCTTGTCTGAGAGCCTTGTAGCAGTGTGTCAACGACTGGTCAGTGTGGTGAATAAGAGAAGGTTGAGGTCGGAGGTGATGGGAATGGAGTTGAATGGGGAACGAGCTAGGAGAGAAAGAGGAAGCGTTGATCACTTTTTATCTGGCAGCATTAAAGTTTATCGGCGAACACGACGCGTCCCTTCTGATACATCCTGTGAGACTGGGGCACATTTTTGAAGCAGCACTTTGGCATCAGGGACTGGGTCATTTATTCACATCGGGACCTTGCTTTCCGCAGGTAGTTGAGGTATTACCACAACGTATCCATGTACAAACGCGCTGACACGAAGATTCCATGAGACTTGATTACGTCCCTGAGCTGATCCTCTAACTCTCGGTTGCTGTTGAGGACTCCGGAGATCTTCCTCAGGTTCCTCCAGTTGTCCACCATCCACTCGACCTCTTCTATTCCTATCTGAGGCATGTATAATACGTCTTGGAATGGCTCCTTTTCGAAGCAGATCCACGACAGTTGCTGTAAGGTCGCCAGATGTCCCATCCCTTTGTCCAAGCGGAACTCCAGTACGCCCCCGTCATTACCGCGCTCAATAGGACAACTCATTGTCAGGTTGCAGAGTCGTACCAATGCCGATAAGCGCTCAAAGATCAATGACTGAAGATCCTGTTCTGATTCTCCAATCCAGAAACATACATGCAGCTGTTGAAGTTGTAGACAAGCCCAAGGTCCACCTTCTGCAATATCCTTTGCAAAGACAGTCCCGGCTACTAGCAACTGCAGATTAGGACAGTTGCATAGCGCATCCCGAACCGCGGGGCTGGTGGCAGACAAGCACGAAGAAAAATTCAGTGTCACAAGGTTGCTGAAGTGGAGACCAAGAGCTTGGGATGCTTGTGTCTCTACATAGCAGTTTGAGATTTCAAGTCTTTCAAGGCCACTCCCGATTCCTCTGAGTATGGATGCCACATCTCCGTCCTGTATGACAGAGCCGATGAACAGGTGGCAGATGTGAGGCCAATGTGCGTTCTGGAGTGGCTGCTTGATCAACGTGCTCCGTCCATCGAACCAAATATCGTCGGCATACCACTCAAGGGCCTCCAGTCCACGGCATCGAAGTATCAAATCAATCTGTGCTGTGGAATGCATCTCCAGGACGGAAACCAAATGCAGTGTGTGCAATTTGTGGAAATCCAGGTCTTGTTGGATCTTCCCTTTTTGTTGAATAATGACCGAGTGCATTTGAAGGGATTCTAGGTTCCCACATGCTTTCCACAACATTGGTGCCTCATCAGCCTTGACCTCGATGTTGAGTAGCCACAAGGACTTGATATGATTGTGGGCAGCCAGTGTCACCCAGGTGATTGGAGCCACTACCACATACATGAGGTTAAGCTCGACCAGCAATGGAAACATCTCCAGATCCAGCGAGCCGGCATCTCCTGAATACTCATGGATATATGTGTAGCAATTTGAGTGGTTGTTGAAATCTCTGAAATCAATCGTCAGTTTGCGCAAGTTCGGGTACTGGTGATTGTTGAATCCATCAAGCGCAACGGACAAAGTGAGCTCGCGGATCAGGTGAGAGTAACGATACATCGTATCCGGACGGGGGCCGACCCAATCAAGATCGCGCTGGCCTACTCTGACCACTCGCCATAGGCGAGGAAGGATAACGTCTCGCCAGTTCTTGGAGACGCGGGCGCAACTTGCCAGGTCCTTGTCATCAAGATATGAAATAACCTTGTTTGTGACCTCTGGTATCTCCAGTGGGTTCTTGGGGGGCATAGCTTGCCTGTAGGATGGTGGAAACGTGTCAACGACTGATCGGTATGGTGAATGAGAGGTCGTCAAGAGCAATGAGAATCAGGTTGATCGCGAGAGTGAAGAGAGGTGAAGAGAGGTGAAGAGAGGTGAAGGAAGGGTGAAGGGACTGTGCGGGTCAAAGATTTTTTCGACCTGCCTGGCATGTGCTGGTACCCACACATTGGAGCACTTCGACACATCAACACACCCACCAAGTCTTTATTGTTGGCGATTTTCATTGGCAAATGGTGACTCCATTGGATTCAAATGCACCCTTGACTTCAGACTCTATCAGTGGGTCACTGTTGAGGCGTCCTTTGATCACCTCCAGCTTCTTCCAGTTGTCCACTATCCAAGCGACTTCATCCATCCCAAACTGCGGTATGTACTCATGGAAGCTGTCCATAAAAAAGCAGAGAGTTGATAGCTGCCTTAGACTTGCCAGATGCTCCATTCCACAGTCCAGTCGAAACTCGAGAACACCACGGTCGCCGTTTCGGTAGGTAGGGAACCACAAGGCCAGTCTTTCAAGCCGAACCAAAGTCGACAAACGCTTAAAGACCAAGGGGCATAGATCCAGATCCGACTCTCCAACTTGAAAACATATCCTTAGCTCTTGGAGTTGTTGGCAAACCCATGGTCCACGTTCCGCGATCTCTCTAGCAGAGATGTTCCTGGCCAACAGAACCTCCAATCTTGGGCAGCAGCATAGCATATCTAGAATGCTGGAGCTGCTGCCTGAGTAACACTCTGCAATATCCACCTTGACGAGTGTGCTAAAGTGTTGAGTAATGGCTTTGGACGTTTGGGCGCCCCATTGACAGCGACCCAACCTCAAGTCGACAATGTTCCCGGAACCGTAGCCAATGCCTTCCAGGATGGATGCTAAATCCGTATTCTGAAGATCGCAGCCCATGTGCAGTTTGTTGAGACGACGCCAATGATTGCTCTGGAGAGGATGGTGGATCAATGTTCGTTCTCTAATGTTCGTGAACGGGCCAATGTCCCACTCCAAGGTCTCCAAATTGGGGGACTGAAGGGCTAGACTCAGTTGTTCTGCCTCATCCAGGACGAAGGTCATCATCATGATCAGTGTGCGCAACCGATTAAACTCCATGCCACTTGGAGCGCCCCCACCATCGAGTGTGACATTCACCATCTCGAGTTTCTCTAGCTGCTTGCACGCCTGCCAAAATCGCGGTGCGCTATCAGCGTCCACTTGGAAGTCGTACAGACACAAACTCCTGATATGGGAGAGTGCTGATAATGCTTCCCAGAATGTTGGCGCTACCTTGACGGCTGCCATGTCCAGATGGACCAAGAACGGAGAAATCTTGATAAGGTCCAAGGAGAGTATGTTCTTTGCATCGCCTCGAGATATCCATAGCCTGCGCAAGTTGGGATAGTCGTGGCCGACGAGTCCAGCGAACACCCCCATCAGACAGAGGTTCTGTATCAAGTAACGATGATTATAGGTGTCATCTTCCTTGGGACCGAAGTATCCAGTACGGTTGCGGTAGTCTTCGAATCCTACACGGACAGTTCTCCATCTGTGGGGAAGAAATATATCTTGCCAGCTCTTGGAGACACGGACGCAGCGTGCAAGGTCATTGCACTGAAGAAACGAGGCAACCAGATCTGTGATCTCGGGGATTTCCAGCGGGTTCTTAGGAGGCATGACTTTGTTTGGACGCTTCCAGCGGCGTATTGACGGCTGGACGGCACGGCGAATGAGGAATGTCGAGGTGTGAAGTGATGAGAATGAGTTGAGAACAAAGGGAGGAGAAGAAGGGAGGAAAGTGGTGCTCAAGGTTTAAGGTTTTCTTTGTTTGTGCCTGGAACCATTGAGCCATTGCCAATGATCTTGACCTTTCGATCCATTGTCCAATCGCGCGGAGATCACTGTCCTCTATCGACGCTAAGAGAATAGCCACTGAACTAAAAGACATCGCAAAGTTAGGATCGAGCGGCAACTTCCACTGCCTCTCAATGGCTTATAAAGCGACACTTATTGTTATCCTCCCTCCGCCACGGCACCTGCAATTGGGATGTTATCAACTGGAAATGGGTTCTTGGTGGAGGTGAGGAGTGCGGCTCTTGATGCTATGATGGTATTTGATGAGCGGGGTGGCTCCTGCCAATACAATTTTCATGTCTCGTGGTTTTTGGGTGCACTCAAGCTGTTACCTCGTCGTTAAGGATGCCATGGGATTCCAGATCGATCGCCATTACGTACGCCAACAACCAGTTCCTGTTGAAGTGTCCTTTGATCACCTCCAGTCTCTTCCAGTGATCTATTATCCATGCGACTTCATCCATCCCAAGCTGAGGATAATAGTAATCGGTTCTAATGCCATTCTGCAATCTCTGTATGTCAAAGCGAATGAAAGTCAACTGTTGTAGACCGGCCAATTTCCCCATACCACAATCCAGTCGGAACTCCAGTATTTTGCCATGACCAGCATTATCCGTTGGGGAAGCCCACATTATCAAACGTTCAAGTCGAGTCAGTGCTGACAGACGCTCGAAAACCAATGGCTGTAGATCCTGCTCCGATTCTTCAAAAAGAAAACATATCGCCAGCTCCTTGAGATGTAGACAGGCCCATGATCCACCTTCCGCAATATCCCCAGCAAAGACACTTGTGGACAACCGCACAGTATGTCTCGAATGGCAGGGCTGGCAACAGATTTGCATCCAAACAGGTCGATATTCACCAGCGTGCTGAAATGAAAACCGAGTGCACTGAATGCCTGTGCCTTCAATCCCACACCCCTTGCTTTCAGCTTGAGAATGCCCCCGAAGCCGTTCCTGGCTCTCCTGAGTATGAACGCCATGTCTGTGTCCTGAATTGGATATCCAATTATCAGCTCTCGGAGGAGGTGGGGCTAGTGTTCACTCGATGTAGGATGACGATTAGAGTTCGTTGCTCGATGTACTCGTCCTCGTTGAGAGTCCAAGAAATGTACTCTAGTTTTGGGCACTGACGTATCAGATCCATTTTGGTCGAATCGTCCGGTACCAGGGTTCTTGCTAATTCCAGGCGGCGTATCCGATGGCACAATACGTCCTCTGGTATCCTCCCACCATTGACCACAGTCTCAAACAACGAGAGGTGCTCCAGGTTCTGACAGACTTTCCAGAATACAGGCGCATCGGCCTCTTCGACCGTTACTGTGGTGAGGATGAAACGACAATTTCATCCAGACTGTTGGAGTGATTATTACGGTGTTAAGCGTGAGTTCCACCAGGGGTGGAAACATCTCGATAGGATCCAGGGAGGAACAGGTCTCTCCAGCCTTTGGAAACACGAACGCATCTTGCAAGGTCTTTGGGCTCCAAGAACGAGGCGATCAGGCCAGTGACCTCTAGTATATCGAGCGGGTTCTTGGGAGACACGAGCTGTAGGGTCACTCTTAAGAGATGTGTTTATTTCGCTACTTGATACTTGCTGCGCTAGATGTTCAATGCAATGTGTTTGATTTCCATTTCGCACATTCAGTAGTAGTCTTCTTTGTTAATCCCAGCAGTCTCGTGGTAGCGGATACCACAGGATCGCAGTTCACAGATCAGTTGTTCTTCCAGCACCTTGTCCTCGTTGAGTGGTCCCTCGATCATTTTCAGCAACCACCAGTGATCAACCATCCATACAATGTCGTCCATAGAAAGTTGAGGGCAGAAAGGCGTGTAATCGTGAAACATCATCCAAATGATGAACCTTCCACCGATTTTGCCAAAGGTGAGGGAAGTCAACTGTTGAAGACTTGCCAACTTCTTCAGCCCACAACCCACTCGAAACTCCAGAACCCTTCCTTGATCGTCTTCAATGATTGGGGAGGGCCACAATGCCAACTTTTCAAGTCGAACCAATGTTGACAAGTGTTCGAAAATAAGCGGTTGGAGATCCTGCTCCGATTCATCCACCAGGAAGCATATAGCCAGCTCCCTGAGTTTTAAACAGATCCACGCTCCCCCTTCAGCAATATCTTTCGCAGTGATGCTAGTAGCGTGTAGACACTCCAGGTTTGGGCAGCCGCACAGAATGTCACGAATTGCCCGGCTTGCATTCGGTTGGCACTCGGTGAGGTTTAGATCCACCAGCGTGTCAAAGTGAAGCGCAAGTGCTCTGAATGCTTGAGCCTTCAATCTCATGCCATTTGCATGCAGCTTGACAACGTTCCCGAAGCCATTCCCGACTCCTTTGAGTATGGTTGCCATGTCTGTGTCCTGAAGTGGGCACGCAATATGTAGCTCGTCGAGATGGGGCCAGTGGCCGTTCTGGACAGGATGATGAATCAATGCTTGTTGATCAAAGTCCTTCTCTTCGTCAAATTCCCAAGTGATATGTTCCAGCCTTGGACAATGGAGGATGAGATCCATCTGAACTGAATCATCCAGTTCTATCGAAGATAATTCCACATGGCGCATCCGATGGAACAATACGTCTGCTGGGATTCTTCCACCTTTGATCGTAGCATCGATTAATCCGAGGTATTCCAAGTTCTGGCAGGCGCGCCAGAATACCGGAGCGTCAGTACCCTTGATCTCTACAATGGATAGTTCCATCCTTCTGAGGTGAGGATGCATCGGCAATGTCGTCCAGATTGTTGGGCTCAGATTCACCATGACAAACGTAAGCTTGTCCAAGGATGGAAACATCGTGACAATATCCAAAGAGATTGGTTGTTCTGGCTTCTGGGAGGTGTTCTCGAAACAGATATACAGAATGCGAAGATTGGGGTAGTTTTCCTGATCAAGCTTCGGAAGCTCCCCAAAGAGTGTGAGGCGGTGTAACAAGTGACGATGGTTGTAAACGTCTTCCAAGAGAGGACAGCGCCGACGAAGCTCAGGATCGGAAATTGAGCCAGCGTCAACGAAGCTCCACAGGTGTGGAAGGAAGAGGTCTCGCCAGTGCTTGGAGACGCGGACACAGCTTGCAAGTTCTTTGTTTCTCAAAAACGAGGCGATCCTGTTCGCCACCTCCAGTATATCGAATGGGTTCTTTGGGGGCATTGCTCTCTTTGCCGCTTGCAGGTGTGGACGGCACAGTGCGAAAAGAGTGAGGTTGGAATGAGAGAGGAGAGCAATGAGCAGGTGGAATGAAGTGATGAGTAGGGAGTAAGAGAGTGAAAAGTGTGAAGAGGGTGAAATGCTTCAAGTACACTCATACTGATCCCCGAAAGATTTTTTGTCCACATGCATCTCACACCTATCACGGCTGCGATGATCACCTCAAAGAAGCCCTCTCACACCCCCACGACTACCACGCGTGTGGTGAAGGGGTACTTGGACATTTCCACCATTCATAGAACATCTTTTGGTGCTATCCTATTACTTTGCCCGGTGTTCACATTGGATGGCTTCATGGATAATACTCGATACCACATGATCGCAGCCTGCTATCAGCTATGCTTCCAGCTTCTTGTTCTCGTTGAGCCTTCCTTGGATCGTCTTCAATCTTTTCCAGTGATCCACCATCCATAAGATTTAATCCATCCCAAGTTGGAGGACAGTGAGAGATATCGGCATCACACATCGACCTGATTCTGCCAAAGTGGATGAAGGTCAATTGTTGTAGGCTGGCCAAACTACTCATCCCACAATCCAATCCAATCGAAACTTCAGCACCTTACCTTGACCGCCATCATTCATTGGAGAGGCCCACATTGACAACTCTTCAAGTCGAGTCAGTGTTGACAAATGCTCGAAAATCAATGGTTGTAGATCCTGCTCCGAATCCTCCACCAGAAAACATAACGTCAGCGTCTTGAGCTGTAGACAGACCCATGGTCCACCTTTAACGATGTCCCTAGCATAGACGCTTGTGCCTTGTGGTGATTCCAGCTTTGGACAACCACGCAGTATGTCTCGAATGCCGGGGCTTGTGTCCAGGTGGCATCCAAAAAGACACCATTACCAGCGCGCTGAAATGATGGCCAATTGCCTCGAATGTTTGACCCGCCAGCACCGTACAGTTTAAAACCAACCTGACAATGTTCCCCGAGCCATTCCCGGCTCCCTTGAGTATGGCTGCAATGTCCGTATCATGGATGGGGTATGTGATGGTCAGCTCCTTGAGGCAAGGCCAGTGGTCCTTCCGGATAGGATGATAGATCAGTCTTTGCTCATAGATGGCCTCCTCTTCCTCAATGTTCCAACTAACATACTCGGAGCTTGGGCATCGAAGTATCAAGTCCATTTGGACTTGAAGATCCGGTTGCTGGCTTCGATTTCCAGATGGCGTATCCGATGGAACACTGTATCTGTGGGATCGTCAGATCTCGGAGCTTATCATACGTCAATTCGAGATGCTCCAGCTTCTCGCAGACTTTCCAGAATGCCGGCGCATCAACATCTCTGATCGGTACCGCAGTCAGCTCCAAGCTCTTGATGTGAGGATGCGTGGATATTGCCATCCAGGCTGTTGGTGTCAGTTCAACACTGCCAAAGTGAAGACGAACCAACGATGGAAATATCTTGATAAGGTCCATGGAGATTGTTTCAACTGGGTCCTCGAGACAGTCATCGGACTGGAAACCGATACCCAGGCTGCGAAGGTTGGTGTAGCATTCCTTGTCAAAGGTTACGAGCTCCCCATCGAGCCAGAGGTTGTGTATCAAGTGGCGATGGTTGTAAATGTCGTCCAGGGGAGGACCGGTCCGACGAACCTCTGACTCAGGATCAGGATATGTGCCTGCATCAGTGGATCGCCATAAGTGTGGAAAGGAGATGTCTGCAGACACGAATGCAGCTTGCAAGGTCACTTTGTCCTAGAAGTGTGGCGACCAGGCTTGTGATCTCTGGTATATAGAGCGGGTTCCTGGGAGCATGAGTCGCTGGGTTGCTCGTAGCAGTGTCGGTACAGCGCAAAAAGGGTGAGGTTGGAATGAGTGTGAAGAACAGAAAAGTGTGAGAACTGCTTCCACTTTCTCTCACACTGACCTTTTTTTGAGTTCATGCGGTAACACGTGGAATCAAACCATTCACATTTGCCAGCACCCCAACTCACAAAGCGAGGAAGGGACAGACGCGGCACTGATTGAGATGATCAATAACAATAGCAGACAACGCAGCTGTGGTCATCTCTCTCTGATCCAGAT
>Ga0247824_10000998_pt1 | contig 15096 bp, 14 predicted proteins | sample 13C_PalmiticAcid_FD_194412 | JGI IMG/M metagenome (GOLD analysis project Ga0247824, IMG submission 194412) | Soil microbial communities from agricultural site in Penn Yan, New York, United States - 13C_PalmiticAcid_Day48 | ecosystem: Environmental > Terrestrial > Soil > Agricultural land... | reverse complement strand
GCTGGTAGCTTTGGAAAAATAAAAGAGTGCTGGACTCTTGATTGCTCACCAGAGATGGAGGGGTGGCAAAGAAAAACGGCCATCGAAAAGTCGGAGACAAAGAGCGTTCACGAGGGATGGCCTGTTCCCTTTTCATGATGAATCGATCGGTTTATGCTGGCAGACACTTCGATTGCAAAATGAACTCCTCGGGAGGAGGAGTGTCACCGTTGTAACAACAATCGATCGTCTATTCTCCAGTCATGCCTGTATTATCGTGCACATAGCATCCAAGGACGTATTGCTCTCTGGTCTAACCGTCGTTGTAGAGTATTGTCGGTTTAAAAGTCTTTTCAGTCCAGCCTTCAGCCATTGTCTGGGACAATAACAAGCGGGAGACTTCGACGGGAAGCCTCCTGCTTAGCTATTACGCCAGGTCGCAATCCGACAGGTCGTTGCTGCCGATCAACGTATTGCGTCGCCCCCGGCCGAATTGTTTGCTGGTACATTCCTCCTGTGAAGCAATTCAGAACTGCATCCGAAGAATCATGGCCATTCGACTTTGAGCCTTGTCCTAGTCCATGTAAATCTATTGTCCCGAATAAAAGGCCTACTACTGAGTAGGATGCTTGAACAGGCCGGTTCTTTGTCTTTGAAGCAAAGGTCGGGGTCGGCGGTATCGTTGGCGAAGTTGGAGTGGAGAGATGATGCACTTTCTTAAGGTTCGAAAAAAAAAAAAATCACCTGCCCGAAGACTGCAGCGACAGCCTCCCGAGATGCATACCGCACTGCTTTCACTGCCGCCGCCGTTTTCTGGGTCATGGTCTGTATCTAAGCAGCTGTTGATTTATTACAAACAATCCCCAAAATCCTTGCCTCATGTCAACGGATAAAAAGGGCATCTGTACATGGAGCCGGCATGAATAATGCCGTGATGCCATCCCCCTGGCTCCACAGCTATAATTCTGGAGAGACGTCGTCAACGCTTTGAGACCAATAATGTGAGATGGTTGCCTGCCTGAGTTTTATAGCTTGGTTGTAGACGGTGGCTAAGGCTAAGAAGGAAAGTTGGGGGCATTCAGACTGTGGGGTGATATATCTCATCGACTCATTGCTGCTGCTTCCTTTTCCACACACAACCACAACAACTTGCTAACCATCCCTCGCTCGATCCATTCATCATCTACATTCTCTTTTCTAAAACGTCGATCAGTATGAGACTTCTGTAACCCACTCCACATTTTGCATTTACCAGGATCCAAAAAGCATCACCTCGCACAGAGGAGCGTGCCGCTTATCCCATATCTAACCGCTGCCAATCTCTCTTTATTGACCATTACAATGTTGGTAACACTGTAGAGCTTCAATAGCCTATCCTGAGGTTAGTCCTTGTGGAAACGAAGCGGTAATTGAGGAAAGGTCTATTGCTATGTGCGCCCTTGGTGGGGGATAAGCAAAAGCTTCTTGGGAACTTGCCTGTTGGTCCCGATCGGTCACTGGCAAATGGAACAAGATTTCGTCACTCCACGAGGCGTGTGGAATGAACAGATAAGCACTGCTCTTGAGCAATTGAGGACACGAGGACTCACACACGAGCCACATGCAAACTCAATTGGATGTCTCGTGCACCCTTTCTTCTTCCCAAACAATTGATGTTGCTCCCCACAATTGCAATGGATCTCCAACGTTTTTCATTGCCACGAACTTCATGGACGATCTTGAAGCAGGCGTGGATATGGCCACGCATAGCTGCCAAACCGAAGAATAAGGGGACAGGCAGGTGTGCATGGCAATTGGATTGTCATCCATGTGTCCACACGTTGTTTCTGAAACACGTTACACAAGACGACCTTTCTCAGAAGAAAAAAGGGTCCGGAAGTGTTTCCGGGGTTGTTTGAGGATGCTCTCATCTAGCCTTAAGGCCGCACTCCGATACAAACAGTCCAACTGACATGCGTATACCACAAGAGCATAATTACCTGCCTCCCCACGTTGTTAATATAAGCGGTGCTTTTTGAGGTGCCACCCTCGATCCATTAAGGTAGTACAGCGCACATCAAACAAAGTCAACAGTGCTTGAATCAGCGCTGATGACTGCCATCTGGCAGAGCTATCGGTAAGTATGTAAAGGCTCCCAGGCGTATTCAACTCGACGGCCTCTGGCTGATGGGATACTAAATGGCTAAAAGCTCTATGATGAGGCGACATGATCGTGATTTTACTATAAATTGGGCTTGGATCCCTACCTTGTAACAGCTGCCGCCCAGCTCCCGTCTCCTTTGAACCGGCAGTTCTTCAATCCGTCTCTGTTGTTCAACTGTCCGCCATGAAAGTCCAGTGCACATCCGCCTTTGGTCAGTCATCCCAGAGTGCCCGTAGCTCTGGTGTCAATGGTCTCTCTTCCTTATGTCCTGGACCGCATTATCCCGGCTTGTCCGTTGCGCCTGGTGTATTGCCGACAGCAGCAGCAGAACGTTCTGCAGGTACAGACGTGGGTGATCCTAATAGCCCTTACGTGGTCCGCTCGATGTCGATTCCAGGCAATCCTCAACATCGACCCCAGCCCGTGGGATACCCTACGTATCCTCAATTGCAATCCGGACATGGGTCCCTTATGTATCCGCAGTCTGGGTCATTGCAGCCTTCACCGCAGACGGCCCTCTCCCAGAGTCCGCCTTTCTTGCAACAGCCGTTCTTGTCCCAACAGTTTGGTCCGATGCACCGTGAAATGCAACCGACACTGGTAGGTTACTATGCCAACGATTTTCAAAGATGCCACAGACGGTACCTGGCTGTGTTCACTCTCTAACCTATTTATGTGAATGGTCCTCGCAGTCAGAGTGGAACTATCTCTCACAGAATTGGCCAACATACCAAGCAGAACAGTATACGAACCTGCAATTGACTGCTGAACCCTTGTCTTTTCTGCCTCATGAGGTGAGCCATCCAAATGGTCAAGATGAAGGAAACAATACCAACAAACCATCAACCTATTAACAGCTATTGCTTCTCATGAAAACGTATTCCTATTAGGATCTCCTCTCGACCAGCCCGTCTGAACACCATCAGAGACACAATTCAGATGTTGATTACCCACCAGACGACCAGAACTCTGTTCATACGACGAGCAACGAGGAGTCGAGAGGCCATGATCATCTCTTGGCCATCAGGACTTTCGAGGACAGAATAGCTCGAAAACCGCTCAACGACCTTGATCGGTCTGTCATCTTTCGTCTCCGTGATGGCTCTGGAAACTATCCAGCTATGTCGTATAGGGAGATCAAACGCCAGACCGGTTTCTCCTTAGTCACAATCAGTCGAGTCCTTAAGGCGCGAAAGGATCTACAGATGCGCTACGGTGCTACAACACCACGTGGGACAAACAACCCTATCACGCCGGGACGAAGAGCTGGTCGACGATCAACATCACCAAGGCACGCGCGCACGCATTGAGAGAGAGAGAGAGTAAGTTTTTCATAACCGCTTGATTCGAACCAAGTAGTGCGTCCTCATACAACTTCATACCTGTCTAACTCTGCTGGGGAAACGCTCGGTGCAATACAGGCGACAACATTCGAAATCAACCAACGTAGGGGTGGGCCAATGCAGTAACACCTTTTCAAGTCCGAGGAGGAGAGATGGAAAGACATCCTGATCATCAAGGTGCCAATGCCATATGCAGACGACATCATGGAGATGGGCTAGTGGTTGACCGTGTGATGGAATGGTCGTGGGGATAAAAGGAGAGTGCCGTTGATGAGGCGATTCATAGGGAAGGCGATAGGATGGGTACGACGAAAGTAGGTCAGAGTCTGTTCGACCATTGACGATAAAGCCGCTCCTAAGATGACCATCCACTTTGCTTGATTTGACATGGTTGACAAGGAAAAGCATCCGAGCGCCAAGTGAGATACTAGCTCTAAGGATACCAACAAGTCAACCACGGCCTTGTATGCTGACATCGACATCACTAGCATGAATGGACGGATCCTCACGCTCTAGAGTGAAGTGAGGGATTCTAAAACACACAGTGGTTTGTAAAGGGTATGTGGAAGAGGCCGAGGGAGAGAGTTGGTAGTGTAAAAAAAAAGAATATAAGGTCGCAGATTCGAAAAAGAGGATGACAAGAGTATCGCGATATCGGGAGGTGTTGAGAAGGACATAGTAAAAAAGGAAGGGAGATGAAGGAAGAACTTGAGACGATATGCTAGCGGAGAGGAAGATGAAAGGAGGTGTTGGAGGGTGTTGAAGAGGAGCGGGACAACGGGACAGAGATGGCGAAGATCAGTCAGGGTGATGAAGTACCCAGGCCAACTTTAAATCGATAACACAGCAGTCGCTCTCAGGCGACCTGTTCTTCGAGGCTAAAAGTTCATTTGGCCCTTTCAGATGCGAGTGCGACCTATGATACAACGGGGTTCTCGCCGCCACTTGCTGTAGGATTGGAATGACCTTGTGAATGGAGGTTACGCAAGGAAGGACCTGATTTAGAGTCATTCGTCCTCGTTGACGTTCATTGCTACACACATCCTACTGTTCCTTCGAAAGGGTGTTGTTTCCAGACACCAAGGTTGATGACTGAGGGACGAGTGGATACATACCTGTGAATCCTCGTTTCCGCCAGAGTGTGTGTCCCTCGACTAAACTCCATCAAGTCTATGGATATTGTGAGGTCCAGGGAGTTCTGTTGCCAATCTGTTGTCTGTGTATCGGGAAACAAGGCACACTCGCTGAGCGAGTATCCCAAGTTTAATAGTTGGTTGTGATTCCCAGGCTTCTAACTGTCCAGCTCAAAGCCGTTGACATGCCTTCAAGTGCCACCTTCCTTTGGTCAACCAAAACGGGATCGCTGTTCGTCCGTGATCGCTGATGAGCACATTGTCTTTCATCCTTGCAAGACTCACAGTCGGGATCCTTTGTAAGACTTGCAGTCCTGCACCGAAGCTTCGCTAGCGTCGACACGACTGGAGACTGGAAGTTGAAGTGAGCTTTGTCCTGCGTCCTGAAGCTGATGTCGGAAGGAAACCAAGAGGGGAGGATCTCAGAAGGGCCTCGCTTTTTGAGATTCATCACGTGTGCGTGTTTTTCGAATCCTGGCCTGCACAGCACAGACGATGGACGATGGTCTTCTTGTCAACCTGACAGGCGACGGCCGACCCTCTTATCTACTTGTATTGGCATTGCTGCTCTACATTGTATGGATCATCATGATCGCTGACGGCCATCGCTCACCTTAGAAGGCCTAGATCCTGTTCTCCCCCCCCCCCCCGCAGAGATAAGATCAGATTAGATGGGAAAACGGGAGAAGAAAGAAGAATCACGGGCATCATGGTCATGCATCGAGTTGATTGAGCCGTTAATTTCGGCTATTGTCTAACGGTTTGGATGGGGGACTTGGATAATGGGTGGATTACGGCAGAGCTGTAACTCACGCTACGGGGGCGGTTGTGATATCCAATTAGCCATTGTGGTGCCGACAGGAGAGCGTTCTTTCGGCGGGAAGACGTTCTTCTGCGGGAAGGTGTGATGTGAATCGCCACCAAACAATGAGGTCAAATATATACTGATCGCAGCTTTCGAGCCCGTTCTATAGCTCGGCTTCCAAGTTTCTACGGGGAGGCGTTGTATATCTATTTCCGTCCAAGAAACGACCACACGTAAATGTGTGAGAGTTGCTTATGGTACAATTGGAACACAGGTAGAGTTAATTGCGCAAACACAATGCATGTCATTCTTTGCACCAAAGCCGACTTTTTTCAAGGCAAGGTTCACACTTTTTCACAGCATGATTCGTACTTTTCCACGGTAAGGTTTGCAAGTTGCCCAATTCGCCTCTTTCTTCCCGACAACATCTAGACAAACGGGTACAGCGGGTATGCTGTTGTGCGACATTGCTTTGGTTGTGATGACCGATGACCTCAGTGGGTTCCTTGCTAGCACACGGGCGACGTAACCCCCACAAACTCAGAACATGCAGAACACAAGGCAACCCACTGACTGACAACACGGGACAAGCAATAAGGTTAATGCAACCTCTGCTCCTCAAACTTTGGACTGACAACTGGACCAACAAGCATATTATCCATCACTTGCTACTCGACATTCGCCGTATATAAATGATTGTGTTCTTCCCATCTCCAACTCTCTTCACGACAGCCCCCCTTACCGCCCGTTTGATTGTCACCTACATCTAAGTCATGATCGACCCCACAGCAGACTTCCCCCCTCAGGATGAGGACAACATCCCATGCACAGAAAATCAGGCTGCAGCTTCACAAGTGGATGCCCTCTTTTGCACGAATCCCGCACGTTGTCTTCTCGATCCGTCTGCCCCTTTGTGCGATCCACATCCACACGGTACAGCTGTACTAAACGAGGTCGTGGATCCGCCCCAGGTACTTGGTAGTCAATACTCCCTTGGATCCGATGCGAGTGCTCATGGTGGCCCCCACTTTCATTACTCTGTGCCGAGTCATGCCAACTTATTCCAGCTTCAAGAACACCAGCCATCCCTCAAGCGTACTTTCACACAATCATCCCAGTCTCCCCTTGCAAATGCTCAACAACCATCCATCATGTATCCGCAACAAACACGAACCCAACAGCCACAACTCCACGTCCCGTATCAGCAGCAGCAACCGATCCAACATGCACATCAGACAGTCTCCTCCCAGACTCCATCTCTGCTGCTGCTGCTGTTGTCTTCATTCCAAGTTGATCCAGCGCACTGTTCCCATCAAGGATCCACGCAGCCTTGGACGACAGAAGTAATTGTTGCTCCTCAAAAGCCAATGTTGCCGCGTTTTATTGTGTACTCATGTTGACCTACTTGTATCAACAGTTCTCGCAATCGGTAGGAGCCCCAATCCTATGGAATCAGCCAATGTCCCAAAGGAGCCAGAACGCAAATCCAGAATGGAATTCTGAATCCGTGTCAAGTTCGCTCCATGAGGTAACCATCCACATTAGGGTGAGGCCGAGACAGACACAAATTGAACCGTTGCTAACAATCAGCTTTGATGATCTGCCTCCGTTAGCGCCTCTCTTTAATCATTCAGACTGAAAACAGGCGACAGAGTTCCCAAGTCCATTGTTCGTCAACCTTCCAGAACTTCATCCCTGCGACGACTAATTGCAACAGCAATGAAACTGGGCGTCAGTATCGAGTCGAGACTGGTGACATTGTCAAGGTCAAAAAGTCACGCAAGCGATATACCGAGGATGAAAAGACCGGGATGAGAGATTACCACAAGAACTATCCAGATGTGCCGTATAGTAAGATTGGCGAGGTGTTCGGTTGTTCAAAGTCAACGGCCTACAGGATCATCAATAATATAGATGCCACTTAGGGCTCCGCGACGAGATGAAGATTCGCAGTGAAAAGGTATCGAGTGAAAGGGCAAGGACCAATCTGAGACTAGGATAGGGCTTCAAAGAAGTGCTAATGGTAAGTGCACAGTAATCATTTTGCCAATTGCCCTGTCTCCCGAAAGGTAGCACACACCCCTAACACAACCAATCTCATACCTTTTTGATCTCGCAAAAAGATTCCACAAGACTCCATCCGTATGAGTGAGTAAGAGGAATCGAGTAAGGCCGGCTTAACCTTCCCTTGCGTGAGCCTCACCAGTACTTCACAACCAGTCGACATGGGCTGCGGTCCAACACAGTTTTGGGAAATCTGGCGGGCACTAACATCCTTTCAAGTCCACGAAACAGAGACGGAATTGCTGTTCATAAGGGCACAAAGTTCGTTCGCTTCGTCATTGGCAATAACCGCCGGATCTGAAGGATTTCGGTATCGTAAGGGCTTGGCTCCTTTGTCATCCCGTTAGTCCTGACGAAGAATTCCTGGAAACAGCAATGAAGTGTGCTTCAATACTTTTGTACTTTGAGTCGTGGTGTTAGGCCGCACCATGAATTTATAGGATTGTCTTGGAAGAGCACACCTTGGCGTGAAAAGAGCCACAACGACATGGATCTGTTAGACTCATGTATGCTTCTCGTGCCATGTTCATAAAGTAGCCACAGGAATAGAGCAATGAACTGTCGAGGACTCGACTACTGATCCCTTCTTGCGTATTCTTGACTGAGGACCCTGGGGGCGTACAAGTCGTCCATATTGTGGATGCTGATATCGACTAGTTTGAATGCTGACGAGGATAGGAGAGTTGTGGTGTAGAGGATTGGAGAAAGAAGGGAAAAGGGATCAATCGCATTAGAGAAGTGTTGGGGTATTTAGACAGGCTGAGGAGCAAGAGATGAAAATTTGATCCCCAACCAACCTAAACACAGCAGGCGAAGCCAGCAAACTTTCAACAAGCGTCATCGTTCACTGTATCCAAGTTGAGCTCTGACGGTATTGTCCTCGAGACACAGTTTGTCGGCTGACCAGAGCTCTGCTCCTTCATATCTGACTCGATGACGACCATAAACCGAGCGCAGAATTCGATGCGGACATTGGCGTTGGATTGTCCGTTGGACGGTACAGATGATGCTTTTTTTTTCACCTTGCGATATAGGCCTTATTTTTAGAGCCTACAAGAGTGTAGAGCGAGAACCAGGCATTGGGCCGATGAGAAGGCAGCCTCGGATCCAGTGCGAAGAGACAGCAGTTTCTGAGAGACGAGTAAATCCATACTTATCAATCCTGCGAGATCCGATTCCGGATACCTGACTAGGCTAGTGAGTTCAAAGCTGATGTTTCCGCCACAATTGCGCCTCCTCCATCAAGTCCATAGATAATACAAGGTCCTGGGAGTTTGCTGCAATCCGTCGTCAGTGTACCGAATAACCAGGCACACTAGCTGAGCAAGCATCCTTAGCTTTTTAGTCGGTGATGATTCCCAAGCTTCCAACTGTCCAGCTCAAAGCTCTACCTTGCTGTTGACATGTCGCCTGGTGTCACCCGGTCAACCAAAACAGAGTTGCCATTCTTCCGTGATCGTTGATGAGCACATCGCGTCTTCATCCCTGCAAGGCTCACAGTCGAGATCCTTTGTAGGATTCACAGCCCTGCACCGAAGCTTCGCTAGCGTCGACACGACTGGAGATTGAAAGATGAAGCGAGCTCGTCTTGCGTCCTGAAGCTGATGTTGGAAGGAAACCAAGAGGGGAAGATCTCAGAAGGGCCTCGCTTTTGTGAGTGAGTCTTCATGTGTGCCACCTGACTTGCACAACACAGGACGGGTCTTGACAGGCGACGGGCTAACCTCCCTCTTATCTATTTCTATTCTCTTGTGTTGCTGCACGCTGCACTACATTGCATGGCTAGCCAGGCTATGGCTATTATCACTTTGGACGATGCTTAGATCCTGGTCTCACTCTTTGCAGATAATGATTTTTTTAGATAAGATTAGATTAGACCGGTCGCGAAAGGCTTCTCTAGGTCACGGTACACATCAGAGCAGCCTCCCAGTTGTTGGCTATTGTCTTCGGATGTTGGCGAAGCCAATTAGTTGATGTGGGCGAAAAGGTGTTGTGTTGAATGGTCACCCAAGTAGGTCCTGTTATGAAAATCACTCTTTGGGAGAGGATCGAGGGCATGCTACGGACAATTGAAGTTTCCATTGCACAAATCCAATAATTGATCAGGTGCACTGTACCACCCGGCAAAAGTCCTCAGGAACGGTATTCTCAACGTTCTGGTTCACCAGGAGGAAAGCGAGTCTATTTTCGCCGTTTCCGCCTGAGAAACGGAATACGTAAGTAGATCCCGCCAGGAGGTCTGCTGGATTGGATCCGTTCTCCACGAGTGATACAAGGTTTATTGCATAGTTGGCGTGGCAAAGAGTCAATTTGACCATGAACTTTCGTATGCCGCATTCTTTTTGTTCTTGTTCGGACGGATCGTAACTCGTTGTGAACAAGTGAATACTGAATACTGTGCAACTGATGTTTTAGCTTTGTGATGCTGCAGCAACACCTCCGACATAGAGCTCTACATCATAGAGTGTATGCATCATTCTGCACCCTCTTTGTTTCCAAGAACACTTGGACAAGACCCTACCGAGTCACACGGAACAGGAACGATGAGCGCTCAGAAATGAGATAATTGAACTTTGGACTTTCGGGACAGGGAAAAACAATACAATATGACAGTACTCAATAGCATACTTGTGTCCATCCACAGTGGCGATTGCTTTATAAACCGCCTGTTCTCCCACCTCTCTCCTCCTTTCACATCGATCCTCCCCCCTATCGTCCTACCGCAAATCTGTCTATCCCTAATTACCATGCTCAGCCACACCACCACTGACCACCTCTCTCAAGATGGAGCGACCTTGTTCCCAGAGATACGCGCATCAACACAGCAAGCGGATGTCCCCTTTTGCAAGGATCCCGCGCGTTGTCTTCTCGACCTGTCTGCCCCTTTGTGTGATTCGCACATATATGATGGTGCTACGGTATCAAGCGATGCTGTGGTTCCGACCCAGGTATTTGGTAATCAACACACCCTTGGATCCGATACAAGCGCCCATGGCGGTCTACACCTTCACTACTCAATGCTGGATGATACCGACTCTTTCCAGTTTGAACAACATCTGCCGTCGCTCGAGCATCCTTTCACACATCCACCATTCCGATCTCTTTCTCCTTACCCACATCAGTCATGGGTCCAACAGACACAATCCCACGTCCCATATCAGCAGCAACAACCGATCCAACATTCTCACCAGACAGTCTTCCCCCAGGCCCCACCTCACTTGCCACAGCAGCCTTCATCCCAGTTTGATCCAGTGCACTATTCTCTTCAGGGATCCACACAGTTATTGGTGGCAGGGGTAATGTATCCATGCTCCACACAGAACCCATGGATATTGCCGGCTTTGCTGTGTTCTCTTTTTTTGACCCGTCTGTATCAACAGTTATCGCAGCCGATAGAAGTTCCTGTCCAGGGGAGTCAACCGATGTACCAAGGGAACCCGAATCAGTCCACGAACATACTGTGGACGTCTGATCCCTCACCAAGCTCACTCCATGGGGTAAATTGTCCATATGATCAATTCTGAAGGAGTCGATATGGCGATCATCGATCCATTGCCAACAGTTGGTTTCGTTCCATTGATCCGTGCTTCTTTTAACACATCCCTTCACCTTCCAGGCTGTGCACAACGGGGGACAGGGTGCGCAAGTCCATTGTTCGTCAACCTTCCAGAACCACGCTCCTGCGACTATTGATTGTAATAGAAAAGAAGAAACACATCAAGATGAGGTCGCCGGTTGCAGAGTGCCTAAAGGACCTCAAAAGCGGCTCACTGAGAACGAAAAGGCCAAAATGAGAACCTACCATGTTGACTATCCGAACATGTCGTATAGAAAGCTCGGCGAGGTGTTTGGTTGCTCCAAAACAACGGCCTACCGTGTCATCACTCAGGGTGACACCTTGGGACCGGTGACGGGCTGAAGTGATGCAAAACGAGGACTTGCAGTGAAAGAGTACTTGATAAGAAGTCAAGGGGTCTATCTGAGACTGGGATCAGCAAGAAAGCTCGATGGTAAGTCCACGGCAAACATCATGACAACAGGCCTGCTTCCGCTGCAATTGAGATGTAGCGCACCCTCCTTACACAATGCCATACCCTAAAATTTTGATCCTTCCTGCAGAGAAACACTTGGTGCAATGCAAGCAAATGGTAGAAAATGATTCGGCTCACAATCGATACCAGCGAGCGGGACCACGGAGATCGTATTCAGAAATCGAGACGTCAAGTTTTGTAGAGCAGACAACCTGGGACATGATGCGACATGACTCGAAGATCCTAACGAGCAGATACACCTTTTCAAATCCAAGAAGGGGAGACGGAGAACATCCTGGTTGTCAAGGTGCCCGACGTCATACACAGATGAGTAGATATCAAGAAGATGGCGGACTCGGGGGTTGCCAACTGTGTGACGGATAGGAAGAGACATGGTAGAGGTGAAGAGAAATGATAGAGGCAATAGTCTGAGCAAGGCAAGTGTGCATCATAGTATAGCCATTGAAAACAAAGTTGTTCGAGTGCGAGAGAAAGAGATTATGACACCCACGTTGGTGGTGATATGAAGAAAGTAATAGTGTAGAGGAGCTAGTGAAGGGTGTGGGCGGAAAGTCCGAAGAGTATGATGAGGGAGGAGAGCCTAGTGTTGGAGAGAGCGAAGCAAGAGAAAGAGGAGTTCTGCAGGAAATGGCGAAGAAGCAATCTCTAAAAAGAGATTGCGACACAGGTGACCTCCCAAAGTAAACTTTGTCGTGGAACAGAGTTGTACTGTACCCGAGTTTCCACAGATGTGTCATCAAAGTCCAAGTCTTCCAGTATACCAAGCAGGGTCGGGTTGTCTCTGTCGGAGAGACAATGGCAAAAGTTGACATCATGGCGGAATGCATATGCAACACACTACATCGCCGTCAACAACGTGTCCAACGGATGACAGGAGGAGCTGTCGGCGCTCCTAAGCCTTTTGAAGCTCGGTCATGATCAAGTGTAGGACTCAATTAAACATGACGTTGGCGTTCCTGCCTCAATACGATAGTATATGTATATGTATGTATCGCTGTTTTTGGAGAGCCTGTGGCAGCATGGAGAGAGAACCAAATATGATAGGTCAGAAAGTATCCTCAGATTTAGGGTGAAGAGATGACTTGATAGTAGTACACCATAGTATCCTGCCGATGATTCGATCTCGAGTACTCACCCTGATCCTTGTTGCGCTCAAAGCTAATGTAACCTCAAGTAGTGCTTCCTTAGAGTATGCCTCCACAAGTATATAGTCCTACAAGCAAAAAAACGGAATATAATGTGAGTCATTGAATACTTTCCTCTTGAATCAAAGTACCATACCACTACAGTTTGACTGTTATACGTAGAGGATGGTTTTGGGCTGAACCTCCATGCAAACGAGTAAACTTACATATATCCCCTTGGGGAGCATCCATGGCATCGTCATCGAGATGTTGAATGCGGGTGATGTTTCCAGCGAGTGGCTGGCGTTCATATGGTGAGAATGGAGGCATCGCCTCCTTGTTGGGTGAGAGGAGCATGAAACCTCCTGTGGTGCCCATGTTGTGCGATGCCTGTCCATCGCGCGGTTTGATCGTATAACCGGCCTGGAAAGACTCGCAATGCCGGTTGGTGCACTCCATGGCGCCGTTGATGGACACCGTCTTGACCTTGTCCCCGACAAGGCGTCTGCCTTTCGCAGGACGGGTTCTTTCAAAGCAAAACGGGCAGGTCTTGCTGGTAAGGTGCTCGTCAGTCATGGCAACCGTGGCGTTCTGACGATGCTCGTGGCGTAGCTTCCCTCCCCCACGTCGACTGTGACCTCCTATACGGGACCCGAAACCGGTGCCTGCATCTCCGATACATCCAATCAAGCGCACCTCTGGCTTTTGTTTGACACAGGTCTCTGGATGATGAAACTTGCCAGAGCCAACCTTTTCCGACTCGTACTCGCCGCAATCTTCGCAGTAGCCTGTTTTGGGGTCCGTCTTGGGTGGTGGCGTCTCTGGAGTGGGTGCCGATTCGACCGCGTTCTGAGTGGCTCGATCGCGAATGTCACTAGCCACCTTTGCCCATGCGCGCTTTGTTCGGTGGCTCTGTGTTCTCTTTAGTTTCATCAACGATGGCGTCTTGTTGAACTTGCGAATAGGGTCCGCAGCGTCCCTGCGTGCTTTGGTTGCAGCGTCCACTTGATCAATCGACGTGGCCGATGAGAGTGCGACATCTTTCTTTGATATTGACTCTATGGCCTGCTTGGCTTCCTTGTTGTTTGATAGGGCACGCTCGCGTGCTTTCATGAGTTTGCGATTGAAGCTGATCTCGTCGATTTGCTTCGCGGTAACTCTGGTAGACTTTGGGATCTTGAGCTCCTTTGCTTTTGCATGAGCGGCAGCGATTTGTCTGGATCCTTTGCTGGCGATGACATGCTGACATCCTGGTCACACTCTGGGAGGTCAATGTCCATTCCTGTCTCGTCCTCGCCTTGCTTCATATCTAGGATAAAGATTGTATGGTCAAAGGTTAACAGCTTGTCTGGCACAGTAAACAATCGAGCATGGCTTCTTTTTTTGGTGACATACCTCGAAGGAGCTCAAAACGGTTAATCGAGGCTCTGATATCCTCAAGGGAACGGAAGCCGTTTTCAGACATGACTCGGACTCCGGGATCCTCAGTCCAGAAACCAACCAGCCGCTGCCTGCCGTTGACAATCATTCCATGCTGCGAGAGAAGACCGGATATGTCTAGGTGCTGTGGTGAGTCCTCTGCTGCGGGTCTGTTCCAAGAAGGCGATGACATTGTTGGTGTCTTTGCCTTTGCATTCGCCTTGCTTGCACCCTTAGCTGCCACTGCTACCTTGCGCCAGAAGTACATGGCCTTGTTGGCCTTCGTCAACCGCTCCTGAATGCCCGCGAGAAGTTCGCCTGCATCTCGGCTCCTGGCCTGAGCAGCCTTCATCTCAGTGAAAAGCCGGTCTTTCCGGTCCTGGTCCTTGTTTGACTTGAAGGCTTGGAGAGCAATGGTTGCTTTTGTTCTCAGACTGGCTGTCTCCTTTCTGGGTGTGACAATAGTCTTCTTGAGGTCCTGGACTTTCTGTCCGGCTTCTGAGAGGCGCTCCTCGAGACTGCTTCTGGTGAGTCCTTCCTGTTCCAATTTCAACCACTCTCTGCGCCACCTGCCGTCGTGCGTATTCCCTCTGTGCTGTTCTTGCGACGCAGCTCATACTCGCTTACGACAGGGTGCCGTTTCGGATCCTCTTTGGTTGAGATTTGTTTGCCTACCATATGTACAGTGTACATGTCGCTATACATCAACCTACAGGAAAAAAAAAAGATAGAGCGTATGGAATGTTAGACAATTTGCACGGTGGTAGGATGCCAGAGTCGTTGTGCCTAGGGAAAGCCACAATGGCGCTTACCTCTTCCCGAAACGAATCCCATGTGCTCTGCATATCTGATTGATCTTTGGTATATCGAAAAATGCGCTAAACACGGCATCCTTGTTCTCTTTTGGTGAGGTGATATTGCCAAAGTTTGTGAGGGGATTCCCGTTGATGTCGTTGATATCAAAATGATTCTCTTCAGATGAACAGAGCGCCTCGAATAGCTGCATTGGGCCTAGCTGAAGGGAGTGAACATCG